>ERZ772897.1354-NODE-1354-length-25809-cov-4.662227_pt1 | contig 25809 bp, 20 predicted proteins | sample MGYA00512125_ERZ772897 | MGnify/ENA primary metagenome ERZ772897 (study PRJEB29015, sample SAMEA2737660) | human gut metagenome | biome: human gut; feature: human-associated habitat; material: faeces | place: China | collected 2012 ... | reverse complement strand
ATCCAGTGCCGCCGTTAAATGGCTTAACCCCGTATCCACCGACACTACAAATTTAGCCCCGGCCAGCACGCGGGCAACGCCTTCCAGACTCATCTTCGGCAATACTTCAACATAAGCAAATCCTTCCGCCAGTCGTTTCGCCCGTTCTTCCTCATGCGGCGCGCCCCACGGAAGTTTAATCCGTATTCCTGAATCAGCCAGTAAACCAATCAATTCTCGCCAGTGTTCTTCCGGCCAGTGTTTATCATCACGGGTCGTCGCATGAAGAAATACGGCATATTCGCCAGCATCTGTAGGCAGGTTCGTCAGAAAATGCTGTGCGATAGCATAATCGCCCTGGGTTTGCGGTTTGCTATAGCCCAAACTTTTGGCAAACAGTTCGCGGGTGCGTTCTACGGCGTGCTGCTGTTTTGCAATATGATGCTTACGATTGTAAAACAGGCTGGCTAAAGGTTCGCGAGCGGTTTGCCAGTCCATGCCATGCTTTACGCCATGCGCCAGACGCGTCACCAGCGCCGCGCTTTTTACCAGCCCCTGAGCGTCGATAACTGCGTCATAGTTCTCTGCTTGTAGCGCTTCACGAAACGCTTTGCGTTCCGCTTTTATGGGGGCCGAGAACCAGGCTTTACGCCAGCGACGTATTGCCACAGGAATAACTCGCTCAACGGCAGCGTGCCAGGAAGGAATCTGTGCGAACCCTTCTTCCACCACCCAGTCAAACTTAATCCCTGGGATTGCCTGCTGGGCATCAGTGAGTGCGGGCAACGTATGGAGAACATCGCCCATCGACGATGTTTTAACGATCAAAACCCGCATCCGTCAGGCTTCCTCTTGTAACAATAGCGCGTTGAGTTCTTCCAGTACGCGCTGGGGAGTAATGTCGATTAAGCTCTGGTGATAACCCTCCGCAGCGTCACCTTTACGCACTTTGTGATAGCCGGTAATCAAACGGATCACGCGCGCTTTATGGGATAGCGGCGGTGTGAAGTCCGGGCTACTCGGACCATACAGGGCAACCAGCGGACGATTGAGCGCCGCCGCAACATGCATCAGGCCAGAATCGTTAGTGACAATGGCTTTACAGGCTGCAATCAGGATAACCGCTTGATCAAGCTGTGTTTCCCCCGCCAGGTTCCGACACCATGCCTGCTGCTCGGTATTCAAAGCGGCAAGAATCTCATTGCCCGCTTCATGATCTTTCGCCGAGCCAAACAGAACCACCTGATAACCTTCATCAATCAGCTGCTTTGCCAGCTCCGCATAGTGGTAGTGTGGCCAGCGTTTTGCCGGACCAAACTCCGCACCCGGGCAAAAACCAATCATCGGACGTTCTGATGAAAGCGAAAATTGATTACAGGTATATGATTTTTCACCTTCGCTCACCTGCAACTGCGGCCATAACAATGGCTGCGGCAGATCTTGTGCTGTGCGCATAATGCCTTTGTCATAGGCCAGCGCTATATAGCGTTCCACCATTAGCGGCCAGGCTTCTTTATCGAGCACGCGTACATCGTTGAGTAAACCGTAGCGCATCTCGCCGCGCCAGCCGGTGCGATGAGGAATACCCGCGAAGAAAGGCACTAATGCAGATTTGAAGGAGTTGGGTAAGACGTAGGCGCGGTCGTAGCGCTTTTCACGCAGGCTATGACCCAGTTTGCGGCGTTCGCCGATTTCCAGCGCTCCGTGACCGAGAGGCATAGGAATAGCTTCGTCAACTTCCGGCATCCGCGATAATAATGGACGGCACCATGCCGGTGCCATCACATCGATTATCGCCTGGGGATAGCGCGCCTGGAGCGTGCGATAGAGACTTTGCGACATCATCATGTCGCCAACCCAAGACGGGCCGATCACCAGTATTTTCATGCAGAGCTCTTATGCGTCGCGATTCAGCCAGGCCATGTATTCCGTTACACCTTCAGCAACGGTTTTGAACGGTTTGTCGTAACCCGCCGCGCGCAGATTTGTCAGATCTTCCTGAGTGAACGCCTGATAGCGGCCTTTCAGTTTATCCGGGAACGGAATGTATTCGATCTGGCCTTTCTTGTGATAAGCCAGCGTAGCATCAGCTACCGCCTGGAAGGATTCCGCACGACCAGTACCGAGATTGAAGATGCCGGAAACGCCATTTTCCAGGAACCACAGATTCACATCAGCCACGTCGCCCACATAGACGAAGTCGCGTTTGAAGTTCTCGCTACCTTCAAACAGCTTCGGTGATTCACCGTTGTTAAGCTGGGTGTTGAGATGGAAAGCGACGCTCGCCATGCTGCCTTTATGGCCTTCACGCGGTCCATAAACGTTGAAATAACGGAAGCCAACAATCTGCGAGTTCGCTTCAGGCAGGATTTGACGAACATATTCATCAAACAGGAATTTTGAGTAACCGTAGACGTTCAACGGTTTTTCGTACTCGCGGGATTCAATAAAGTCGGAGGTGCGTCCGCCGTAGGTGGCTGCGGAAGAAGCGTACAGGAACGGGATTTCACGCTCCAGGCAGTAGTGCAGCAGCTCCTTGGAGTATTGATAGTTGTTATCCATCATATACTTGCCGTCCCACTCGGTGGTGGAAGAGCACGCGCCTTCGTGGAAAATCGCTTCGACATCGCCGAACTCTTCGCCAGCCATAATCTGGATCAGGAAGTCTTCCTTATCCATATAGTCTGCGATATTCAGATCCACCAGGTTCACAAACTTGGTGCCGTCTTTCAGGTTGTCCACCACCAGAATATCGGTGATGCCTTTATTATTCAGGGCTTTAACGATGTTGCTGCCGATAAAGCCCGCGCCGCCGGTAACGATGATCATAACTGTAACCTTCGAATTATGGAGTCAGAGACAATCTCAGACACGAATGTCTGTAATCATACCATCACATCCGAATCCCTTCAGCCCTTTACATAGAGGTGCAAGGATGCTAATTGCAACAAACTAGTTTGGGTTTTAGCTAGTCCTTCATGGCGGATGTTGGTTTTGCATGTGAATAGTGCTTTAGTATCAATATTCCGATGTATGATAAATAACGGAAGCATTTGAATGGATAATATACAGTATACATTCTATTAATATTTATGATATAATTCTTTTTTTATATTAATGGTCTTATTAGTAATGAAATCATCCACCACAATTATCACTGCATATTTTGACATTGGTAGAGGGGATTGGACTGCTAATAAAGGGTTCCGTGAAAAACTAGCTCGTTCAGTTGATGTTTATTTTAGTTACTTTGAGCGTCTGGCCGCACTTGAAAATGAGATGATTATTTTCACTTCTCCCGATTTGAAACCAAGGGTTGAAGCGATTCGCAACGGAAAACCAACAACGGTTATCGTTATCGATATAAAAAAGAAATTTAGATATATCAGAAGTCGTATCGAAAAAATTCAAAAAGATGAGTCGTTTACAAATAGACTTGAGCCTCGACAATTAAAAAACCCAGAGTACTGGTCACCAGAGTATGTTTTGGTATGTAACCTTAAGGCCTATTTTGTAAATAAAGCTATCAACATGGGCTTAGTGAAAACGCCTCTTGTTGCGTGGATAGATTTTGGCTATTGCCGTAAGCCAAATGTAACTCGAGGATTGAAAATTTGGGATTTCCCATTTGATGAAAGTAAGATGCATCTTTTCACTATAAAAAAAGGGCTTACTGTCACATCTCAACAACAGGTTTTTGATTTCATGATTGGCAATCATGTATATATTATTGGGGGCGCAATTGTTGGTTCACAGCATAAATGGAAAGAATTCTATAAATTAGTTCTGGAAAGTCAAAAAATAACACTAAATAATAACATTGTGGACGATGACCAGGGCATTTTTGTCATGTGCTATTACAAACGCCCCGATCTCTTCAACCTAAACTATCTGGGGAGAGGAAAATGGTTCGATTTGTTTCGCTGCTTCAGGAGTAACACTTTAGGGGCAAAAATGCAGGCGCTGAGAATTTTCCTTTCAAGAAAATAGGTTTCCCTCCATTAGTGGGTAGCGTTTTGATACCAACTGAGATAGGAAAAATGATGCTTTGGCATCATTTTTTCTTTTTATATCAATGCAGTAAAATCAATCATCATTATGCCCAGCCAAAACTGTACAGTTTTTCTACTATCTGTAGGTGTTGAGAGACATCAAGTTACACGTTATTTATCCTGAATTTTGCAGAAGTGTTAACGCGTTATCTCGTCGCGACCTATAAGTTTGGGTAATATGTGCTGGAATTTGCCCTGTCTGGAGAATCGCAATGCGTGGAGAATTTTATCAGCAGTTAACCAACGATCTGGAAACCGCACGGGCGGAAGGGTTGTTTAAAGAAGAGCGCATTATTACGTCTGCGCAGCAAGCAGATATCACTGTGGCTGATGGAAGCCACGTCATTAACTTTTGTGCCAACAACTATCTCGGGCTGGCGAATCATCCTGATCTGATTGCGGCGGCAAAGGCGGGAATGGATTCTCACGGTTTCGGCATGGCTTCGGTGCGTTTTATTTGCGGCACTCAGGACAGCCATAAAGAGCTTGAACAAAAACTGGCGGCCTTCCTGGGGATGGAAGATGCGATTCTCTACTCTTCCTGCTTTGATGCTAACGGTGGCCTGTTTGAAACGCTTCTGGGTGCGGAAGACGCCATTATCTCCGACGCACTGAACCACGCGTCTATTATTGATGGTGTGCGTCTGTGCAAAGCTAAACGCTATCGCTATGCCAACAACGATATGCAGGAGCTGGAAGCACGTCTGAAAGAAGCGCGTGAAGCCGGTGCGCGTCATGTGCTGATCGCCACCGATGGTGTGTTCTCAATGGACGGCGTGATTGCCAACCTGAAGGGCGTTTGCGATCTGGCAGATAAATATGATGCCCTGGTGATGGTAGACGACTCCCACGCGGTCGGTTTTGTCGGTGAAAATGGTCGTGGTTCCCATGAATACTGCGATGTGATGGGCCGGGTCGATATTATCACCGGTACGCTTGGTAAAGCGCTGGGCGGGGCTTCTGGTGGTTATACCGCGGCGCGCAAAGAAGTGGTTGAGTGGCTGCGCCAGCGTTCTCGTCCGTACCTGTTCTCCAACTCGCTGGCACCGGCCATTGTTGCCGCGTCCATCAAAGTACTGGAGATGGTCGAAGCGGGCAGCGAACTGCGTGACCGTCTGTGGGCGAACGCGCGTCAGTTCCGTGAGCAAATGTCGGCGGCGGGCTTTACCCTGGCGGGAGCCGATCACGCCATTATTCCGGTCATGCTTGGTGATGCGGTAGTGGCGCAGAAATTTGCCCGTGAGCTGCAAAAAGAGGGCATTTACGTTACCGGTTTCTTCTATCCGGTCGTTCCGAAAGGTCAGGCGCGTATTCGTACCCAGATGTCTGCGGCGCATACCCCTGAGCAAATTACGCGTGCAGTAGAAGCATTTACGCGTATTGGTAAACAACTGGGCGTTATCGCCTGAGGATGTGAGATGAAAGCGTTATCCAAACTGAAAGCGGAAGAGGGCATCTGGATGACCGACGTTCCTGTACCGGAACTCGGGCATAACGATCTGCTGATTAAAATCCGTAAAACAGCCATCTGCGGGACTGACGTTCACATCTATAACTGGGATGAGTGGTCGCAAAAAACCATCCCGGTGCCGATGGTCGTGGGCCATGAATATGTCGGTGAAGTGGTAGGTATTGGTCAGGAAGTGAAAGGCTTCAAGATCGGCGATCGCGTTTCTGGCGAAGGCCATATCACCTGTGGTCATTGCCGCAACTGTCGTGGTGGTCGTACCCATTTGTGCCGCAACACGATAGGCGTTGGTGTTAATCGCCCGGGCTGCTTTGCCGAATATCTGGTGATCCCGGCATTCAACGCCTTCAAAATCCCCGACAATATTTCCGATGACTTAGCCGCAATTTTTGATCCCTTCGGTAACGCCGTGCATACCGCGCTGTCGTTTGATCTGGTGGGCGAAGATGTGCTGGTTTCTGGTGCAGGTCCGATAGGTATTATGGCTGCGGCGGTGGCGAAACACGTTGGTGCACGCAATGTGGTGATCACCGATGTTAACGAATACCGCCTTGAGCTGGCGCGCAAAATGGGTATCACCCGTGCGGTTAACGTCGCGAAAGAAAACCTTAATGATGTGATGGCTGAACTGGGCATGACCGAAGGCTTTGATGTCGGTCTGGAAATGTCCGGCGCGCCGCCAGCGTTTCGTACCATGCTCGATACCATGAACCACGGCGGTCGTATTGCGATGCTGGGTATTCCACCGTCTGACATGTCTATCGACTGGACCAAAGTGATCTTTAAAGGCTTGTTCATTAAAGGCATTTACGGTCGTGAGATGTTTGAAACCTGGTACAAGATGGCGGCGCTGATTCAGTCTGGCCTCGATCTCTCGCCGATCATTACCCATCGTTTCTCTATCGATGATTTCCAGAAGGGCTTTGACGCCATGCGTTCGGGCCAGTCCGGGAAAGTTATTCTGAGCTGGGATTAACACGAAAAAGGGCTGGTATTCCAGCCCTTTTGCCTGAGGATAATCCGTTAAATATGTAAAATCCTGTCAGTGTAATAAAGATATCGTAATTGCGCTGATCTCTTATATAGCTGCTCTCATTATCTCTCTACCCTGAAGTGACTCTCTCACCTGTAAAAATAATATCTCACAGGCTTAATAGTTTCTTAATACAAAGCCTGTAAAACGTCAGGATAACTTCAGAGGTCGTCGGTAATTTATGATGAACAGCACCAATAAACTTAGTGTTATTATTCCGTTATATAATGCGGGCGATGATTTCCGCACTTGTATGGAATCTTTAATTACGCAAACCTGGACTGCTCTGGAAATCATTATTATTAACGATGGTTCAACGGATAATTCTGTTGAAATAGCAAAGCATTACGCAGAAAACTATCCGCACGTTCGTTTGTTGCATCAGGCGAATGCTGGCGCATCGGTGGCGCGTAATCGTGGGATCGAGGTGGCAACGGGCAAATATGTCGCTTTTGTCGATGCTGACGATGAAGTCTATCCCACCATGTACGAAACGCTGATGACCATGGCGTTAGAGGACGACCTCGATGTAGCGCAGTGCAACGCTGACTGGTGTTTTCGTGAAACGGGAGAAACCTGGCAATCTATCCCCAGCGATCGCCTTCGCTCAACCGGTGTATTAACCGGCCCGGACTGGCTGCGGATGGGGCTTTCTTCGCGCCGTTGGACTCACGTTGTCTGGATGGGGGTTTATCGCCGCGATGTTATTGTTAAAAATAACATTAAATTTATTGCCGGATTACATCATCAGGATATTGTCTGGACAACAGAATTCATGTTTAATGCGCTGCGTGCGCGATATACCGAGCAATCATTATATAAATATTATCTGCATAATACGTCAGTGAGTCGGTTGCATAGACAAGGGAATAAAAACCTTAATTATCAACGTCACTATATTAAGATTACCCGCCTGCTGGAGAAATTAAATCGAAATTATGCCGACAAAATTACGATTTATCCGGAATTTCATCAGCAAATAACTTACGAAGCATTGCGTGTTTGCCATGCGGTGCGCAAAGAGCCGGATATTCTTACCCGCCAACGGATGATTGCCGAGATATTTACTTCCGGTATGTATAAGCGCCTGATTACCAATGTGCGCAGCGTGAAGGTCGGTTACCAGGCGTTACTGTGGTCTTTCCGCTTATGGCAATGGCGCGACAAAACGCGGTCGCACCATCGCATTACGCGTAGCGCCTTTAATTTGCGCTAGCGTTAAACTTCGCCGCTTCGGGCTGTTTGCCCCAGCCTTGCCACTGATGCTGGAAGTAAACGATCAGCGTGCTCTGGCTGATGCTTTCGCTTAATACTTCAAAGAAGCGATTAGCATAAACAGGTTCTATCGGTTTCTTCGGTTTGCACAGCTTCACGCCACGGAACGGATTACGCGGTGCATCAGGCACAGCGTTTTTCGGCGGTGTAGAAGTATCAACCTGCGGTTCATTCAGCAAGCTGCTGGCTTTCACCAGCGTAATGTCTGGCGGCAGGTTATAAACCATCTGTTGTAGCACGCGTACCGTTGAAGGGTGAGGATGCCCAATGGCAATGGTTGAACCGTTGCGACGCGCCAGATCAATTGCGCGATTAAATTGCACACGGATGTCCGCTTCGTTCTGCGAATCGTCGAGGAACACCTTCCGTTTGATCACCTTCACGCCAGTACCTTGCGCGGCGCGCATCGCCTGGGTATTACCGATGGTTACGCTGTCGAGGAAGTAAAGATTGTAACGCTCCAGTGCCTGCATCACTTTCTGCATACCAAACAGGTTAGAGGTCATCTTGCTGCCCATGTGGTTGTTGATCCCCACGGCATAGGGCACGTTATTGACCGCACTACGAATAATGCGCTCAATTTCGTCGCTGCTCATCTCCGGGCGTAGCGTATTTTTCTCCAGCGGCTGTTTACTCAACGGTGCCATCGGGAGATGAATCAACACTTCGTGACCGCTGTTATGCGCTTTGGTCGCCATCTCTCTGGCGTGCGGTGAATCGGGTAATACAGCGACGGAGATAGCGGAAGGCATCGCCAGCACCTGGTTTTCGTTGTGCGGGCGATACCCAAAATCATCAATGACGATGGCAAGTTTGCCAGCAAGTACGGGGGAGGAGAGCGCCAACAGAGCGGCAAATGCAAGAACGTTACGACGAAATGGAAACAAAACTTATCTTCCCAACCACGGCTGTGGATTGACCGCCTGACCCTGGCGGCGAATTTCGAAATAGAGTGAAGGCCGACCCTGACCGCCACTGCTGCCCACCAGTGCAATTGGCTGGCCCGCGCGAACCTGCGAACCAACGCTCACCAGTGCGCTCTGATTATAGCCGTAAAGACTCATGTCGCCTTTACCATGCTCAACCACCACCACCAGACCGTAGCCTTGCAGCCAGTCAGCCAGAATCACCCGACCGTCGGCAATCGCTTTAACTTCAGTACCTTCAGAGGCACCAATCACCATCCCTTTCCAGCGTAATTCACCCTGTAGCTGTTCGCCATAGCGATGCAGCGTCGGCCCGCGAACCGGCCAGAATGCCTGACCACGCGGCGCGCCCAGGCCACCAGTTCGGGACATCAGCGATTTTTCGCTTTCGGTCGGTTTATAGGTGGTGCCTTTGCGCGTCGCTTCTTTCTGGCGGTCGCGAACCGCCTGGGCCTCACGCGCTTCTCGTTCAGCACGCGCTTTCGCCGCGGCTTCCGCACGGGCAATGCTGTTACGCAGACGGGATTCGTTGGCACGCAGTTCACTTAGCTGCTGCTGACCTTGCTGGATGGAAGATTCCAGCCCCGCCAGCGTCTTTTTACGCTCGTTCAGAGCCTGAGTCAGTTTCGCCTGTTGGGCGCGCTGTTCATATAACAGCGTTTGTTGCTCGCTTTGTTTCTCTTCCAGTTCAGCACGCTGCATGGCGACTTCTTCACGCGTTTGCTTCAACTGGGCAATGGTTTCTTGTCGCGCCTGGTTGAGATAGCCGAAATAAGCCTGTAAACGCTGTCCACGCTGGCTTTCTTCACCGCTGAGAATTAGCTGAATACCGGTATGCTCGCCCTGACGGAATGCGGCATCCAGTTGTGCGGCGAGGCTGCGCTCCTGGGCGGCTTTTTGCTGCTCCAGTTTGGCAATCGACGCGTTCATCTCATCAATCTGTTTATTGAGTTGATTGAGCGTGTTTTGCGTTTCGCGCAGTTTGCGAGTGGCTTCAGAGATCGCTTCTTCCTGCTTTTTCAATTGTGCGAGCAGGCTTGCGCGTTGTTGTTGCTTTTGGCGTACCGCGCGCTCTTTTGCGGCGATGTCAGCCTGAATAGATTTGAGTTGGTCACGCTCATCCGCGTGGGCGGAAAAGGCGCACAACAATACGCCAGCGCTAAGAACGCTGGCGTAGATGATGGGCCTGATTGCAAACCTGCGCGGTTTCACGGCCCGTGTCATGGTATTAATCGCCTTTCCCCTCATGGGGAGGGATTATTCCACGATGAACAGCGGCTTACCAGTCATCTCTTGCGGGATTTCCATACCCATCAGCGACAACATGGTCGGCGCGATGTCAGAAAGTTTGCCGCCTGCAACCGCTTTCACGTTCTTATCACCAACGTAAATCAGCGGAACTGGCAGGTTGGTGTGTGCCGTGTGTGCCTGACCCGTTGCCGGATCGAGCATCTGTTCAGCGTTACCGTGGTCAGCGGTGATCAGCAGTTGTCCACCCACGGACTCAACCGCTTTCGCGACTTCTTCCACGCAGTGATCCAGCGCTTCAACTGCTTTAACCGCCGCTTCCATCACCCCGGTGTGACCTACCATGTCGCCGTTCGGATAGTTACAGATAATGGTGTCGTATTTGCCGCTCTTGATTGCCGCAACCAGTTTTTCGGTCAGCTCAGCAGAGCTCATTTCCGGCTGCAGATCATAGGTAGCCACTTTCGGTGAGTTGATCAGAATGCGATCTTCGCCTTTGAACGACTCTTCTACGCCACCGTTGAAGAAGAAAGTAACGTGGGCATATTTTTCGGTTTCGGAAATACGCAACTGAGTTTTGTCGTTTTTCGCCATCCACTCGCCGAAGGTGTTAACCAGGGAAGCGGGTGGGTAAGCAACCGCAGTTTTGATGTCAGCGGCGTATTCGGTCAGCATCACGAAATCGACGTTAACCACTTTCTTACGCGCGAAGCCGTCGAAATCTGCGTTTACGAATGCACGAGTGATTTCGCGCGCGCGGTCAGCACGGAAGTTCATGAAAATCAGCGCATCGCCGTCTTCCATTGCCGCATCTGGCTGACCTTCTGCACGAATAACGGTCGCTTTCACGAACTCGTCGTTTTCGTCGCGAGCATAAGCTGCCTGCAAACCAGCAACGGCAGTATCGGCCTGGAACTCACCCTGCGCCAGAGTCAGCAGGTCATAGGCTTTTTCAACGCGATCCCAACGGTTATCGCGGTCCATCGCGTAGTAACGACCAATGATGGACGCTACGCGGCCTTTACCCAGCGCAGCAAATTTCTCTTCAAATTTTTTCAGCGAGGATTCAGCACTGCGCGGCGGGGTGTCGCGACCGTCAAGGAATGCGTGCAGGTAGATTTTTTCTGCGCCGCGTTCAGCTGCCAGTTCTACCATCGCCATGATGTGATCTTCGTGGCTGTGTACGCCGCCTGCGGAGAGCAGACCCATAATGTGTACTGCTTTACCTGCGTTTTTCGCTTTATCTACCGCGCCAGTCAGCACTGGATTAGCAAAGAAAGCGCGATCTTTGATTTCAACGTCCAGACGAGTCAGGTCCTGATACACGATGCGGCCGGCACCCAGGTTAACGTGGCCTACTTCGGAGTTACCCATCTGACGGTCAGGCAGACCGACTTCCAGACCGGAAGCGTCGATCAGGGTATGCGGACGATTGGCCCACAGTGCATCCATTACCGGGGTTTTAGCACTAAAAATGGCGTTATCCTGCTGTTCTTCACGATAGCCATAGCCATCCAGAATCACCAGTACCATAGGTTTTTTAGAAACCGACATTGCGACAACCTCATACTCAAGAGTCAAAATTTGCGTAATTTTACTACAGCTGAATCGATAAAATAGCCTCTGAAGATCAAAATATACGACCGCTCGCGGCAAGCCGATGCCAGATTTGCGCTTTTTTTTCGTCGTGCCCCGCAAAATTGCATTCCAGTTAACACGCTGGCTGTATTTGCCGCACCGCGCAGGTATACTCCTTTCCTGGTTTTTTTAATCACTACGTCGGGAGTTGTTACCCCCCATGCAAGAAATTATGCAATTTGTTGGCCGTCATCCCATACTGAGTATCGCCTGGATCGCGTTACTGGTGGCGGTTCTTGTGACTACGTTTAAGAGCCTGACCTCGAAAGTGAAGGTGATTACTCGTGGTGAAGCTACGCGTCTGATCAACAAAGAAGACGCTGTGGTTGTGGATTTACGTCAGCGTGATGACTTCCGTAAAGGCCATATCGCAGGTTCTATCAATCTGTTGCCGAGCGAAATCAAAGCCAACAATGTTGGTGAGCTTGAGAAGCACAAAGACAAACCGGTTATCGTGGTAGACGGTTCTGGCATGCAGTGCCAGGAGCCTGCAAACGCGCTGACGAAAGCTGGTTTTGCGCAAGTATTCGTGCTGAAAGAGGGCGTTGCTGGCTGGGCTGGCGAAAACTTGCCTCTGGTGCGCGGCAAATAATTTACCTGTCGTCTTTCATGATGCAGGCCGTTAGCTGCAATTAGGCCCCCAGCGACTTATTGTTATAAGCTTCTGGGGACACTCCATTTTGCAGCCGCCCTGCAACATGAAATTTCAGGGTAAAAAAACAGGAGCTAAATTATGGCCAATGTTGAAATCTATACCAAAGAAACCTGCCCGTATTGCCATCGTGCAAAAGCACTGCTGAGCAGCAAGGGCGTGAGTTTTCAGGAGTTGCCGATCGATGGCAATGCCGCCAAGCGTGAAGAGATGATCAAACGCAGCGGTCGCACCACGGTTCCCCAGATTTTTATTGACGCACAGCACATTGGCGGCTGTGATGACTTGTATGCATTGGATGCACGTGGTGGACTGGATCCCCTGCTGAAATAACGTGTGAACGTTGGCATTACATTGCGCAGTATTTAAGGACAACACTTAAGGGTTTTCTACACATGTCAGAACAAAACAACACTGAAATGACTTTCCAGATCCAACGTATTTATACCAAGGATGTGTCTTTCGAAGCGCCAAATGCACCGCATGTTTTCCAGAAAGATTGGCAGCCGGAAGTTAAACTTGATCTGGATACGGCATCTTCCCAACTGGCAGATGACGTATACGAAGTGGTACTGCGTGTTACCGTAACGGCCTCTTTGGGCGAAGAAACCGCGTTCCTGTGTGAAGTTCAGCAGGGCGGTATTTTCTCCATCGCGGGTATCGAAGGCACCCAGATGGCACATTGCCTGGGCGCATACTGCCCGAACATTCTGTTCCCGTATGCCCGTGAATGCATCACCAGCCTGGTATCACGCGGTACGTTCCCGCAACTGAACCTTGCGCCGGTTAACTTCGATGCGCTGTTCATGAACTATTTGCAGCAGCAGGCTGGCGAAGGTACTGAAGAACATCAGGATGCCTGATGAACCAACGTAATGCTTCAATGACTGTGATCGGTGCCGGCTCGTACGGCACCGCTCTTGCCATTACCCTGGCAAGAAATGGCCACGAGGTTGTCCTCTGGGGCCATGACCCTGAACATATCGCAACGCTTGAACGCGACCGCTGTAACGCCGCGTTTCTCCCCGATGTGCCTTTTCCCGATACGCTCCATCTTGAAATCGATCTCGCCACTGCGCTGGCAGCCAGCCGTAATATTCTCGTCGTCGTACCCAGCCATGTCTTTGGTGAAGTGCTGCGCCAGATTAAACCGCTGATGCGTCCTGATGCGCGTCTGGTGTGGGCGACCAAAGGGCTGGAAGCGGAAACCGGGCGTCTGTTACAGGACGTGGCCCGCGAGGCGTTAGGCGATCAAATTCCGCTGGCGGTTATCTCTGGCCCAACGTTTGCGAAAGAACTGGCGGCAGGTTTACCGACAGCTATTTCGCTGGCCTCGACCGATCAGACCTTTGCTGATGATCTTCAGCAGCTGCTGCACTGCGGCAAAAGTTTCCGCGTTTACAGTAACCCGGATTTCATTGGCGTGCAGCTTGGCGGCGCGGTGAAAAACGTCATTGCCATTGGTGCGGGGATGTCCGACGGTATCGGTTTTGGTGCGAATGCGCGTACGGCGCTGATCACCCGTGGGCTGGCTGAAATGTCGCGTCTTGGCGCGGCGCTGGGTGCCGATCCTGCCACCTTTATGGGCATGGCGGGGCTGGGGGATCTGGTGCTTACCTGTACCGACAACCAGTCGCGTAACCGCCGTTTTGGCATGATGCTCGGTCAGGGCATGGATGTACAAAGCGCGCAGGAGAAGATTGGTCAGGTGGTGGAAGGCTACCGCAATACGAAAGAAGTCCGCGAACTGGCGCATCGCTTCGGCGTAGAAATGCCAATAACCGAGGAAATTTATCAAGTATTATATTGCGGAAAAAACGCGCGCGAGGCAGCATTGACGTTATTAGGTCGTGCACGCAAGGACGAGCGCAGCAGCCACTAACCCCAGGGAACCTTTGTTACCGCTATGACCCGGCCCGCGCAGAACGGGCCGGTCATTATCTCATCGTGTGGAGTAAGCAATGTCGTGTGAAGAACTGGAAATTGTCTGGAACAATATTAAAGCCGAAGCCAGAACGCTGGCGGACTGTGAGCCAATGCTGGCCAGTTTTTACCACGCGACGCTACTCAAGCACGAAAACCTTGGAAGTGCACTGAGCTACATGCTGGCGAACAAGCTGTCATCGCCAATTATGCCTGCTATTGCTATCCGTGAAGTGGTGGAAGAAGCCTACGCCGCTGACCCGGAAATGATCGCCAACTTCCCCGCCATGTTGCCGGGTCTGGCCTTCCAGACGTACATCCGCAAGAATATCGACGTGAAGAAAGCCCCGCTGGCCCTCCAGCCCCTGTGCTTCTTCTCCCCCCGCTGCACCGCCACCGGCGATTACGCCGCCCTGTGCGACGAAATGCTGGCGAGAATGGAGGGCTGATCCATGGCAGGTAAAAAGAGCCCCTCCATCTTCTCCACCCTGCAAAAGACCACGGAAAACGCCAGCGCCGTCAACGGTGAGCTGACCCGCCAGCTGCCCGTGGCGTCTCTGGTGGATAACCCCATGAACCGCTTCTCCATGGCGGAGGACGATGAGTTCCTCTCCACCATGCGCTCCGTGGAGCAGGACGGCTTTTTGGAGGACATCGTGGTCACGCCCGACGGCGAGAACACATGGCGCATCATCAGCGGACACCGCCGGGTGATGGCCGCCCGAAAGCTGGGCAAGACCGCCGTCCCCTGCAAAGTCCGCCGGTATCCGGACAAGCTCTCCGAGCTGCGGGCGCTGATGGGCGCCAACGTCCACCGGCGCAGCCTCTCCCCCTTCGACATGGCCCGCCAGCTGGAAACGCTGCGGGAAGTCCTCTCGGAAAGCGGACAGCTCCCCGATGGGACCAAGGAGCAGGCGGAGCTGATGGCCGCCCAGAGCGACCTGAGCCGGGCCACGGTGGAGCGGTATCTGGATCTTCTGAATCTGGACGAGACCATGACCGGCTGGGCCGAGCGGGGCGAGATGACCATGACGGACGCCTATGAAATGGCCCGCCGGAAGAACGTCCACCTCCAAGCCGCCGTGGAAGAATACGTCGCTCACAACAACGCCAACGGGGACTTCCCCGGCCTTGTCCACCGGGCCATCGCCTGGGCGAAAGCCGCCGAGCTGCCCCCGCCTCCGCCCAAGCCCGCCCCGGCCGCCAATCCTCTGCGGACGGTGGATTCCTTTGGCCGGGCCGTCCGCCGCTCCACCGCGCAGCTGAAGGCGCTGGATCTCTCCGCCGACGTGGACCGCACCACCGCCCGGAAAAAGCTGGACACCTGCCTTGCCAATCTGGAGGAACTGCGGCGAACGGTGGAGGCCCTGAAAGCCGGTCTGGACGGCTGATCCCCTCCCCTCGCCCCGCGCTGTCCGCGCCGCGCAAAACCGCATAGAAACCAACGGTAACGGGACGCGCATGCGTTCCGTTACCGTCATATTAGCCCTCTTTCCACCATACGCAAATCATTTGCTTAGTTCGTCGAAGTGAGTTTTGATGTGATGCCTTTATATCTTCATGTTTCCATAGGATCCAGTAAAAGGACAGAGTGACGTCTTGTTTGAGATGCACTCTGCCCTTGAATTATGGATGCAGTTCTTTGTCCTCCGCTAATGAATAGATGGCATTAACAATGGTTTTAATCTTCGATATGTAATCCTTGACAAATTCTTTCGTTATGTCATTTTGCTCAGCCGAGGCATGACTTCGATCATTCTGGTGGGCAATGGCATTGCGCCGCTGAAACAAGTCAGTAATGATTTTTGCGCCGTCTTTTTGGGAGGTTTCTTCTTTGGAGCGGGGAAAGGCCTTTTTCATTGTGTCAGCAAATCCAATTCCAATCAGATTTAGCTGATCTCTCATGCTTCAGAAACTATGTCTGCAAAGTTAAGGTTCAGCATGGGAATTGCGCCATATTTTCCTGAGATATAACCCCTGCCAAAGTTATCTTCTTTCCGAACATTTTTTATCTCTGCGAGTGAATAGAGATCGGTAGAGCGATCATCTTTACGCATCTCGGCAAACCAAATCTGGTCACGCCTAAACAGGTCGAGATTTAACAGGCCGGTTTCGTGAGTTGTAAAGATCATTTGCGCAAACTTATCCGTCTGCGTGTTCATGAATAACTTGACTAACCCGAAAACAAGTGATTCGTGGAGGCTGGATTCCAATTCATCGCAGATAAGAACTTTCCCGTTCGTCATGATATCGATTATGGGGCACAAAATGCCAAATAGCTTTTGAATCCCGGTAGATTCTTCCTGCATCAAATCAATATCGAATCGATCATAGACGACACGAGCTGTAATTGCGTTAATATTGTTTTGCAGGATCATTGCCCTGAATTCATCAGACAAGAATGGAGGCAATTCGGACGGATCAAGCTTTTTCTCGTCGATCTTGACCTGAATATCTTCAATTCCGGTGTCGAGTTCCGACAAAAAGTTTAAGACCGCCGATTTCATTTTGGGATTCTCATTCATCTGACGAAGAGAATAGTGCATCCAATTATCCTGATTTGCAGGGCTATAGATGACCAGCTCATTATTAAAGAAGGTATAGGCATCTTCAACTTCTTTTACAGAGCTGAAGTTTGCTGCGCAAGAGAGCAAGAGGCGGTTCGGTTTAAGGACATCTTTGCACGTGGTAAATTTACCTTGGAACTTATTACCGGCACTAAATGTTTCACCGGAACGCTCATAAATTTTAGTTTGTCTGTTGTTGGGGAAATAGTAAAGATATTCGTCTGATACAAGCATATTGCGCAGGGAGAATCCAAAAACATATCGAACATCCTGAGCAATAAATTGAATCCGATAGACGCTGTCTTTTTCAAAGCCATCTAATTTGTGAGGAGTTTGGCGTATTCCCTGCCCGGGCTGATGGCTAATGCTGTTTGTTACAAGGTCCTTCACAAAAGCGATTGCATTGACAAGATTACTTTTTCCAGCGCCGTTAGCCCCATAAATAATCGCTGATTTTAGGACTCTTCCACCGGGAATTTCCTTTGTTTTCTCTTCAAAAGTATTGTCTTTACCAGCCAAAGCAGAAAATAATACTTCGCCTCGAATAGACTTGTGGTTTGAACAAGCAAATTCAAGCAGCATGGATATTCCTCCTTTTGCAGTATGGATAAGTATAAGATAACACGTTATTATGTATTTATCAATGGTATTTGCAGAACTTTCCTCAAATATGTGAAATAAAATTGTATTCGACATAGTTTTACATTAGCATATCACTGGCTGCTGCCGCAGAAAGTCATACGCTGAGAGCCATCACCAGACCATACCCATCAAGCTGGAACTGCCGCGCTCCTTGCGAGCGCCGCCGGGCGAAGCGGAGCTGAATAGTCTCCATGCAGTCATTTCAATTGAAACGGCCTTGTTTTCTCGCTTTTTATTTGCTATACTGTGAAAAAGGAGGGGTATGGAACGCTATGTCTTTTGGCGCCGCAGTTGTGGTCGCGCTTGGCTTCAACGCCAGCCAGAAAGCCGCTTTGCAGCTCATGGCCATGCAGCCGGACAAAGCCCCGCAGGAAACCGCGCCTGAGCAAATCGACATTGACCTGGATCCGGAGATTACCGAGGCATCGGAAGTACTCCGAGGGCTTTCAGCGGACTTTTGAATTTTTGCGTCTCGAGATACTAAGACTTTGCGGCGTGTAGAGTGCCGCACCCGCCGTCCCCCGCGCGGGGGCGTGAGTTGAAATAGCTTATCACCGTACTTATACTCCGTGCTCTGGGAGTCGCCCCCCACGCGGGGGCGTGAGTTGAAATATGCACCTTACTGGGAAGTTTACCCAGTATCAAGTTGCCCCCCCACGCGGGGGCGTGAGTTGAAATCTTATGACCCCCATGGCGACGCAGACCATAGCCGAGGTCGCCCCCCGCGCGGGGGCGTGAGTTGAAACATGCACTTTACTGGGAAGTTTACCCAGTATCAAGTTGCCCCCTACGCGGGGGCGTGAGTTGAAATATGGTCGTTTCGCTGTTGCCGACCACCGTTTTCGGTCGCCCCCCGCGGGGGCGAGCAGAAACAGCGTCGATGGAAAGGAAGAGAGAGGATCAGTCCTCCCTCCTTCCCACAAAAAATTTTCGCCCGAGGATCTCTGTTAACACGAGACCCTCGGGCATCTTTTTGACCGAACAATTATTAAACACTTACCAGCTTCCACATGACTATTCTCCGATCTCCGTACTATCAATCACCCATTTTCTAAAGAATAGCACCATGCGCCCCGGCGTTCAAGCCGTTTCCGCCCCGGTTTGCAGGCCTCCTTCCACGGCGACGCAAGCCAGTGTCCTGTTTATGGGGCACCTCACAGCGCATACTGTCCGTAAACCAAGGCTCAATTGCAAAAGTGAAGTTGCGATTTTTGATAAAAAACCGCGAACCTGTTCATATAGGAGGCGCCTTATGTGCTGCATCGTATTAGATCTGGAATGGAACCAGCCGTTTTCCACGCGCTCTATGGTCACAACGCCGGTACGGCTCCGCGGGGAGATCATCCAAATCGGTGCTGTCAAGCTGAATGAGCGGCTGGAGATCGTTGATACATTCAAAGTTATGGTGAAGCCCAAGTACTACCCGCACATGCATCGAAAGATCGCCCGGCTCACCCAAATATCGAACGCGGATCTTGCGTACGGTTTTCCTTTTAAGCAGGCCCTTGCGTACTTCACTGCCTGGTGTCCCGAGGACGCCGTGTTTCTGACCTGGGGAAACGAGGACTTCAAGATCCTGCACTCGAATATATCCGTTCATATCCCTTTGCCTCCTTTGAGTCCAATGCGGTATCGATTGACTTTTCGGAAGAAGCCTTGCTGGTGGATCTATCCGCGCTGAAAAGGCGGTTTTATGTCATTGACCGGGGAACTATGATCAATACTCTGACGCATACGGATGCGTTTTCCATCGGAACCGGTATTTTGTCAGAAGGGTTTGCGGGACCGGAGCTGACCAGCCGCCCGATCCAGGGCCATGCCAACGAGATCCATTTGGGATGGATTCAGCGAAAGGGAACACCGCTCTCCGATGAGATATCTATGCTTTTGGGGATGATCCGGGATGAGCTGAATCATTAACGCGTACCATCATGACTTTTCGCTTTGCAGAGCGCTCGGAGCGTCTATAAAGCCCCTATATGGATGGCTGACAACAGCAGCCATCCATATAGGGGCTTTGACTGTATTGGCGTCGGGCGTAACTAACCGCCAGGGGGTGAGAACATTTTGGGGGACTTATTTGATGTAGTTCCTAAATTTCTCCGCCTCAATATCAATGGAAAAAGTAGGGCAAAAATATCTTTTTTGCAGAAAAAGTGCATTCATCTCGGGAAGCTCTCATTCTTATAGAGATACGCATACTGCCTTTGCCTCTGCCTTAATGACATTCGTTCAGAAGGTTCCCTTTTTCTACGTTTATTAGTATGTATAGTTGAGCGGCAGGGTTCTTTTCAAATCATCTACCGCTATTCGGATAAACTCATCAATTATCTTCCATTGATAGGAGGTTTTCCGATACGCGAATTTAATGGGATACGAACTGTCTTCCCCAACTTGATAAACTGTCATAGCCCCAAGCTGTTCCTCTGTCAGAATGGACTTCACTGCGCTCTTCGGCGCAAAGCACACTCCAACTCCCCGAGCACAGAGTTCCAGCAGCGTGTCAATGTTGTTGGACTGTGCCTTGATAATGGGCGTGTACGAAACCTCACTCAGCAGTGTTCGAGCGATCTGTCCTACTTTATTGCTCTCGCTTCCTAACACAAATGGAAAATTTTTAAAGTCACTCAAGTCTTTTAAAAAATGTATCTTCCTTAACGGGCCACAGTTTTTTACCTGTGGTGGGACAAGAAGAAGCACTTCTTCACGATAATACGGCAAAAGCTCAAGCCCTTGGACTGCTTCGCCAAATCGGCCAATGCCAATATCGATCTCTCTATTAGAAAGCGCCCTGATGATCTCTCGATTGGTTCCTTCCGTCAAACGAACTTCAATGTTCGGATACTCCGCGTTAAATGCAGAAATCACCTGAGGCATCAAGGTCCGGCTGCGCGTAAAATCGATCCCTATCATCAGTTTTCCTCGCTGATTGTTTGTCAAATCGTTAAATTCATTCCACATGGATTGATAATTTTCAAAAATAATAGCTGCGTGCTTCAAAAATACAGTCCCCACATGGGTCAGCTCCATCGGACTGCTCCTGATAAATAATTTGGTATCCAGTTCCTTTTCCAATGCCGTAAGGTGTGCGCTGAGGGTTTGCTGCGTAATATGCAATTCAGCCGCTGCCTTGGTAATGTTTCTATGCTCAGCAATAGAAAGGAAATACTCCATAGTCAAAAAGTTCATACGCCCTCCCCAGATACAGTAAATTCCCTGTAAAATCGACTGAAATAAACAGTTTTACATCTTTGGTATAATTCTAATACAATATGCTTGCAACTTGCAACAGCGATTCCAGCATTTCATCACTATTGCCAAAAATTTAGGAGGTCATATTATGGATAGATACAAAACTGATTTCAGCCACATGAACTTCGCCACACGTGCGGTCAAATTCGGTGAGGGCCCCGATCCTGTTACCCACGCTTTGAATACTCCCATCTATGAGACTACGACCTATGCCTACAATTCGACCAATGAATATGATCAGATGATCGTTGACGCCATGAATTGGGAGCCAGGCTGCTGCATCTACAGCCGCACAACAAATCCCACTACCATGGCAATGGAGCGTAAGGTCGCTTCTTTGGAAAATGCAGAGGACGCATGCGTCATCTCCTGCGGCATGGCAGCCGTCAGCCTTTCTCTTCTCACCCAGCTCAACGCCGGCGATCATGTCATCGCGAATGATGATACCTTCATCTGCACCGACAGCATGTTCAATGATATTCTGCCTTCCAAGGGCATCGAAACGACCCGCGTAAACATCACTGATCTGGAAAACATCAAAAAAGCGATGAAGCCGAATACGAAGGTCATCTATTTTGAGGCCCTGTCCAATCCCTTGCTGGAGCTGGCTGATATCCCCGCTATTGCTGAGTATGCCCACGCTCATGGCTGTAAGGTCATTGTTGACAACACCTTCGTCTCCCCCTTTATTATGCGGCCCTTGGACTGGGGCGCCGACATTGTCATCCACTCCGCTACGAAGTATTATGTAGGCCACGGCGATGCCATCTGCGGCGTTCTGGCCGGTAAAAAAGCTGATATGGATCGCATCCGCTATTACAACGACAATCTGGGCACCCACATCAGCCCCTTTGATTCTTGGCTGGCTCTCAGAGGCGTCCGCACGCTGCCTCTGCGTTTGAAGAAGCAGTCCGAAAATGCTATGGCCATCGCCAAGTGGCTGGAAAAGCGTCCGGAAGTTGAGTTCGTTATTTATCCCGGTCTGGAAAGCCATCCGCAGCACGAATTGGCAAAGAAGCTTTTTGACGGTGACAACTTCGGAGGTATGGTCTGCTTCCATTTGAAGGGCGGATACGAAGAAATGAGCGCCTTTGCCGATGCCACTAAGATTCCTCCCATTGCTACCAGTCTGGGCGATGTTGTTACGCTGATCTACCCCAAGAAGCCTTACAACAACCTGATCCGTCTGTCTACCGGTATCGAGGATGTCAACGATTTGATTGCTGACTTTGAGCAGGCTTTTGAGGCGATCAAGAAGTAACCTCGTTCCGTTATAATAAGGTGCAGCAAGTGGTATAGAGAATACAAGAAAAGAGGGGAGAATAAATATGGTCGATATAATATCTAACTTCCTAAGCACAGCCGTTGGCTTTCTTTGGGGCACCCCGCTCATTGTACTGGTTCTCGGCTCTGGTGCCTTGTTTACCATTGGCACAGGTTTCTTCCAGTTTAGACACTTCGGTTATTTCTGCAAGGAAACATTTGGCGCCCTATTTGACAAGTCCCAGAATGAGCAGGGCTCCGGACACGTCAGTGCATTCCAGGCAGCCGCTACTGCCGTTGGCGGCGCAGTCGGCGTCGGTAATATCGGCGGCGTAGCAACAGCGATTGCCGTTGGCGGCCCCGGCGCTCTGTTCTGGCTGTGGATCGCCGCTCTGCTCGGCATGGCGCTGAAGTGTGCCGAGGTTTCTCTGGCATGCTACTACAGAAGCTATGACGAAAATGGTGAGCCGTATGGCGGCCCGACCTATTACATCTCCAAGGGCCTTGGGCAGCTGCTTCCCAAGGGCATGAAACTGCCTTTCATTTTGGCAGCCATCTTCGGCATCGGCTTCTCCTGCAACTGGCTTTCCGGTGTTCAGGCTTATACCATTACGGAAGGCTTCTGCTCTGCATTTAATCTGCCCTTGATTGCCTTCGGCGTGTGCTACTGCCTGGTCGTCTGGGTGATCGTCCTTGGTGGCGGAAAACGCGTTGTGGAATTTGCAGGCAAGGTCGTTCCCTTTATGATCGTTCTCTTCGTTCTGGCAGCATTGGGCATTGTTTTGGTAAACATTACTCAGGTTCCTGCCGCGATAGCGCTGATCGTAAAATCTGCATTTACCGGAACATCTGCAGTCGGCGGCTTCGCAGGTGCAACAGCCTCTTTGGCTATTCAGACCGGCATCGCCCGTTCCGTGTTCTCCAACGAAGCCGGTCAGGGATCCTCCACCATGGTGCACTCTCAGGCTCATACCAATCATCCTGTCCGTCAGGGCCTGTGGGGTATGTTTGAAGTCTTCATGGACACCATGGTCGTTTGCTCTCTGATGTCTCTGGCCATTATTCTCAGTGGTGTTTGGGACTCTGGTGTTCAGGGTGCAGCGCTGTCTGTCTCTGCGTTCGGCAGTGTTTACGGCGGACTTGGCGCCAAGCTCGTCGCTATCGCTATCCTTTTGTTTGGCTTGACTACTCAGGCTGGATGGTTCTGCTATTATGACGTACTTCTGCGCTACTTCCTGAAGGACAACATTGCTCTGAAAAATAAAATCCTGAAAGTTTTCCGCTACCTGTACCCTGTTCCCGGCCTGTTGACTATTCTTTACACAGTAAGCAATGGCCTTCCTACCGGCTTTGTCTGGCAGATCACCGACTTTTTCTGCGCAGTACCTACAATGCTGAACATTATCTGTGTTCTGTCCCTCAGCGGCGTCTACTTCAAGCTGGTTAAGGACTATAAGGCACGGTATATGGGCATTGGCAAAATCGATCCTGACTTCAAGCCATTCTTTGAGGACGAAGTCAAAAAATAATCTCCCCAAGCTGCGATTCCTCTCTACTCCCGTCACATTATAGCATTTACAAAACCTACTGCCGTACCCCGGTAGCTTTGCTATCAGGGTACGGCAGCTTTTATGCAGCGGGTGCTCGGCAGCTGCCAGATCTAACTGCGCATAAAACGCAATATTGTCTAAGCGCCTGTCGCTGATTGGTCTGTGGCAATAATATGAACGTTATCAACCTCCTGTTCCCGCTGCAGTCTTCCGGTAAATACAGTTTGGCGCAGTCTTATCTTAATGACTTCCCTTTTTAACTCGACATTTTCCTGAGCATCGTCTATAATCTGGAGTAGAATTGTTTACTGAGGAAGGAGTATTCGCCGTGAAAATGATCGACCCCACCGCCATGTCCCGGTTCACCGCTCTGCGGGAAGCTGCCGGAAAGATCGACCGTCTGGTCCCCCACGTCCGCCTCATGGAGCAGCCGCCCCACGAAAGCCGGGATACCGCCTCCGTGGCGCTGGAATTCCCCACGCCGCTGGTGGTTCTCAACTCCACCATCCGGCAGGCACTGTCCTTCCTGTTCTCCGCCTGCGACACCGTGCAGACGGACAAGACGGAGCGCGGCATCTGCTTCACCTTCACTGTTTCCAAGATGTGGATCACAGAGGACTTAGAATAAAGAGTCCCTCGGATGTTGAAAAGCTGTCCTCTGACAAGCGCCTTGCGTGGTGCGCGCTCTCCACTTTAGGTGCGCAGCTCCCCCTCATGGATCCCGCCCTTTCTGTGGAGGAGGTCCCGCCGACAACCGGCATGTCCACCGCCACGGTCACGATCTCCATTCCAAGCGGCCACACACTTGCTAAGGGGCCCACGGTTGCGTTAGGAATGCTTTCTAATCATGCAGATCTCCTACACTCCTATTGCAACGAGGAGGGCTGCATCTGCATGGAATACATTTTAAATCTCGTATGGACGGAGGGTGCCCCTTCGTGAGCGCCCCGCTCCCCTCTTACCTCAATGTTGGCCTCCCTTGGCTTCATTGAACAGGGGCTGAATATCTGCGTCCCGGGTCCCCCTGACAGCGGTAAGTCCTATCTGGGTAAAAGGAATGAGTCCTGCGTATCCAAGCGCAGGACTCATCCCTTTTTCACTCATTTTTTAAGGCTGAAGCAGTTGGCCGCAACGTAGACGCGGTGTTCCTCACGGTTAAGTTCTGTGATTATTCAGAGATGCTCTCTGTGCGTTAGGAACACCGGTTAGAGCTGTTATATCGTCTTTTTTCCATTGTTACGGCAAGGGTACACCGTCCAATGTGAAGCATTGGGCTGTGAGGAATTGCCGTTCCCTCCTTTCGTGCATTAAAATTAAGCAATTAAATAACTCGTGGATTTTTCTACGAGTTTTAATTTTTTGAAAGAGATACCGTCCTTTATCATTTTCCCGTTTATCGTTTTAATGGTAAAGATTCCGGTAGTTCTTCTTCCCCAAATGAAGCAGTCCTGTTCGTTAAATTGGACTTTGTCAAAAAGACGATATCCAAAAACGTACTTTCCTGCTTGATTGGACTTACGGATGCCTCCCTTGAGAATGGCCGCCTTGTGCAGCTGGCGGTTGTGATGTCTCACCGGACGAATCGTGTAAATCTTATCGGTTTGTATGATTCCCGGAAGGTAGCCCACATTGAAGCCGCGCTTCCCCTGTGCGATTGCCAGAGCATCGTTGGTGTGGCTCTTGGGAAGCACAAGCAGCTTCTCTCGGGTTGCCTTTGTGATATAGCCTCTCGTTTCGACAACGGGGATAGGCAACTCAGAGCAGAGCCTCTGCATTAAAGTCTTCCGCATGATGCCCATGAATGTGGCATCCCGTGTGGAACGACGCTTGCGCTTTTTGAAGTCCTTCTCCGCAATCAACCCCTTGTGGAGTTTCTCGTGGCAGCTGTCACAAAGGGTGACGAGATTGCCGGGTGCATCTCCGCCGGTTTTTCGGCTCTCCAGATGGTGGACGTGAAGCCGGACCTCTTTTTTCTTGGTTGCGTGTGCTCCACAACACTGGCAAGTGTAGTTGTCTCTCCAAAGCACGTATTGCCGTACATTGTAGTGACCGTACATCTCGCCCTGCTGGTAATCCTCACCTTGCGGGACAGGTTTGCCTTCCTCGATGGCTTTCAGCAGCTGCAAGTCGAACTCGGCGGTTTCTACGACCACCTTGCTGACGGGCAGGATACCACAGACGCGCCGGATGGCAGTGATATGCTCTTGGATTTTTACTTCCACAGAAGGTGCCAACCATCCCTTGTGCTTGCTGCGGACTCGGTTATCGAAGCGCGGCTTGCGATAACGGGTCTTGCGGTTTCTTCTCGCTCTACGAGACTCTCGACGGGTGGATAGTAAAT
>ERZ772897.1324-NODE-1324-length-26343-cov-6.202145_pt1 | contig 26343 bp, 23 predicted proteins | sample MGYA00512125_ERZ772897 | MGnify/ENA primary metagenome ERZ772897 (study PRJEB29015, sample SAMEA2737660) | human gut metagenome | biome: human gut; feature: human-associated habitat; material: faeces | place: China | collected 2012 ... | reverse complement strand
AGGAAACTCCCGCCGCGCCCGTCGATTTCACGATCTACACGGACGGCAGCTGCCTGAGGAACCCCGGCGGTCCCGGCGGCTGGGCGATCGTCGCCTGCGAGGAGCGCACGGGACGCCTCACGGAGCGAAGCGGCGGCGACCCCAGCACGACGAACAACCGCATGGAGCTCACAGCCGCCATCGAGGCGCTCGCCTTCGCGCCCGCAGGCACGCGCGTCGCCCTCTACACCGACAGCCAATACCTCAAGAACGGGCTCACGCGCTGGCTCGCCGGCTGGAAGCGCCATCAGTGGAAAAAGGCCGACGGCACGCCCGTCCTCAACCAGGACCTCTGGCTGCGCCTCGACGCGCTCACCCGCACGCACACGATCTCGTACCACTGGGTCAAGGGCCACCGCGGCAACCCGCGCAACGAGCGCTGCGACACACTGGCGCGGCAAGAAGCCCTGCGCTGCCGCCCGTGACCTTGCCCGCCGCAATGGCATCAGCACGACAAATCGCCCCTGCCTCCGCATGGAGACAGGGGCGATTTCTCTGAATAAATCAGCCGCCGAGCAGGGACAGGAACCAGCCGGCGTTCTTGTTGTTCTGCGCAAGCATCGCCATCGCCGCCTGCATGAGCACGCTCTCCCGCGTGTAGGCGAGCATCTCCTTCGCCATATCCGCGTCGAGGAGCGTCGATTTCGCATCCGTGAGGTTCTCGCTCTGCACCGTCAGGTTGCTGATCGTGTAATCGAGCCGCGAGGACATCGCGCCGACGGATGTCTCCTGGTCGAGCGCGCGCTCGAGCGCCTTGTCGATGACATCCATCGCCGCATTCGCGCCTTTCTGCGTCGTGACGTCGAGCACGCTGCCGTCCCGCCCGCGCAGGCCGAGCGCACGCGAGCTCATGTCGCCGAGCGCGATCTTCATGTTCTCGTTCGCGCCCGCGCCGGTCTGCATGACGAGCGATCCGTCGGAGCGCGCGTCCTTCGCCTGGATCGTCTCCGTGAATGCGTCGAGCGCATTATTCACCGTCTTCTTCATCTGGCCATTGCTGTCGCTGATGCCGATGGTGAAGCCGGAGATGCTGCCCGCTGTCCCCGCATCCTTCGCCTTGACGGAGATGGCGTTCTCCTCATCGACGGTCTTCACCGCCTGCCCCGCAGCGCCCGTGCCGATCGCGGACGTATCGCTCATGCCCGCGATGTCGAACACATCGCCCGCGATACCGTTCATCTGCTGGAAGATATCCTCGACCTTCGTATCCTTGACCGCATAGCTCGCGCTGTACGTCTTTCCCTCCTTGACGTAGGAGATATTCACGGTGTCGCCCGCCTGGACATTCAGGCTCGTACCGTCGCGGCGCGTGAGGTCCGTGAGCTTCGTCGAAAGCTTCGTATCCTTGCCGAGCTGCTCGTTCGTGAACGCCTGCTGCGTCTCTAGCGACAGCCCCTGCCGCGAACCGTCGAGCAGGTACTTCCCGTTGTACGTCACGAGCGCGTTGTCGTCGATCTGGTCCGCGTACTGGTCGAACAGCTTCTGGATCGTCTGCCGGTCCTGCGTCGTCGCCGTATCGTTCGCCGCCTCGATGGCCTTCTCCTTGAGCGTGCGCAGGATGTCGACCGTCGAGCTGATGCCGCCGTCCGCGACCTTCAAGAGGCTTTTCGACTGCTGCGCGTTGCGGTTCGCCGCGTCGAGCCCGCGGATGCGCACATCCATGCGCTGTCCGATCGCCCAGCCCGCCGGGTCGTCCGCCACGTTGCCGATGCGCAGCCCCGTCGATATATGGCGCAGATGGTTCGCCATATTCACGGAGTGCTGGTTCAGCGTGTTGAGGATCCCCAGCGAACTCACGTAATTGTTGATCGTCATAACAGCCTCCTTGCTCTATGGACGAAATTCCTCTTTCTATTTATATCGTCGTGCGACCGCGGAAACTTAAGGCTGCAGGCGGCATCCTCCTGACGCGCAGGGAACCATCCTGTCCCATGCGCTTGTCATCACGGCCCCCTACTGCAGGAGCTCCCGCCGACGTCCGTGAAACGTCACGATGCCGAGCCCGACGGCGTCCGCGAGCTCCTCCGCCGTGCGGAAGTTCGCGCCGATGGCGTCCGCTGCGTGCGCGTCCGAGCCGAGCGTCACATAGCGGCCGCCGAGCGCGCGGTAGCGCGTGTAGACGGGCACGAGCTCCTTGAGCGCGCGGCGCGCGCCGAGGCGGCGCGTGTTGAGCTCGAGGACGATGTCCGCCTCGACCGCCGCCCGCAGCACCGCGTCGATGTCCTCTGTGAACGCGCCGTAGGAGATCTCGGGATTCTCAAAGGGCGCGTAGCGCGCGATGTAGTCGATGTGCCCGAGGACGTCGATGTACGCATGCGTGCGGACCATCTCCGCGAGCTTGGCGAAATACGCATGGTACGCTTCCTCTTTCGTCTGCCCCGCATAGCTCTCAGCAAAGTAGAGGTCCTTGCCATCCAGGACGTGCAGGGAGCCGATGACGAGGTCGAACGGCACGTCCGTGCCGAGCGTCTCGCGCTCCGACGCCGTCGCGGGCGTCATGCCGACCTCGATGCCGAGCCGCAGGCGGTCGCCGCACAACGGCGCGTACGCCTGCCAGTAGGCGCCGAAGTCAAACGTGTAGTCCATGTCGCCCGGGAAATCGAGGTCGAGATGCTCCGTGAACACGAGCCCGAGGCCGAGCGCCTCCGCGGCGCGCAGCGCATCCTCTGCCTGCATCTCGGAGTCCGCGGAAAAGCGCGTGTGGCAATGGCTGTCAAAGATCATAGCGCGCCTCCTCAAAACTCATGCGCCCGCCTGCTCGGCGGCGTACGCTTCCTCGAGTGCGCGTGCGAGCTGATCCGGGCAGGACGTCGGACGCGCGCCGCAGGTGTTACCCTTGAAGCGGCCGACGACGAAATCGAGGTCCATGCCCTCGACGAGCTTCGAGATGCCGCTGAGGTTGCCGTTGCAGCCGCCCTCGAACGTAACGTGGCGGATCGTCTTGCCGTCGAGCTCCACGGTGATTTGCTTGGAGCAGGTCCCCTTGGTCTTGTATACGTATGTGCTCATAGAAGTTTTCCTCCTTTGTATTCCTTCCTCTCCTCCATCTTATCCCGATTCCTCCTGCTTCGCAATAAAATTTTCTGCATGGACTCGGTTTCGCACGGTTTCATATAGATATTTTCTCCCTGATTTTGTATAATGAAATAAGTTATTCTTTATGTGCAAGTGCGCAATCACCTGGAAAGGACCTCCCTATGGACGAAGTTCATATTTCGGTTCCCACCGAATTCAACAGAAAGATATTCGACACGCTCGACGAGCTCGAGCAGCACCTCTATTTCCGCTGGGACCTCACGAAGGACATCTTGACGCTCCACGGAACGGTGCCACGGAAATTCCGCGATTTCCCGCGGGAGGTCTGCCACGCCTCGACGATGCTCTGGACGCAGAAGCTCCTGCATCCCGACGACCGCGCGGTGCTGCACACCTACCTGCACATGCTCTTCGGGCCACAGGCAGAGGACGCACCTCAGACGCGCAAGGCGGTCTGCAAGCTGCGCATCCGCCATCACGGGAGCAGCTACCTCTGGGCAAAGGTGCACCTCATCACGTATTTTACAGACCATCATCCTATCGTTGCCTTCGGCAACCTCCGCAGCATCCAGGCGCAGAAGCTCTGGCAGGCGCGCCTGCAGCGGCGTGCCGATTACGACAGCCTCACGGGCCTGCTCACGAAGGATGCTGCGGTCCGCCAGATCGAGTCGCACCTCGCGCTCTCCTCGCACGGGCACGACTCCGCCGTCCTGCTCGTGCTCGACGCCGACGGCTTCAAGGCCATCAACGACCATCTCGGGCATCTCTTCGGCGACGGCGTGCTCGCGGAGATGGGCCACATCATCAAGCACCATTTCCGCCAGACGGATATCAAGGGGCGCATCGGCGGCGACGAGTTCATCATCCTCCTCACCCACACCACCGACCTCGCGGGCGTTGAGGCGCACTGCGCCGCGCTCGTGCGCAACATGCAGCGCGAGTACCAGTCGGAGGACCGGCTCCTCCCCTTCTCCATCAGCATGGGCGCCGCGCTCTATCCCGACCACGGCTTGACGTACGACGAGCTCTTCAAGCACGCCGACCGCGCGCTCTACGAGGCGAAAAGCCGTGGCAAGAACCAGTTCCGCATCTACAAGAACAAGTTCTATCATGCGCCGCAGGTCGAGAGCCATCGCGACCCGGAGAGCACGGTCGACCTGCAGATGAAGGCGTTCCACGACAATATGGCGGAGTTCATCCTCCAAATTTTCTACGAGACGAACAGTGCGGCGGCGGCAATCGACTACGCCATCGGCATGCTCGGACGCCTCTATAACTTCGACCGCATCACCATCGCGCGCACAGATCAGGAAACGGGCGCGCACTGCGAGCTCCACGAATGGCTCGGCCCCAAGGGCACGCTGCTCAAGAACATCTCGGGGGACTCCCTCGCGAAGCGCCGCGCCATGATCTTCCGCCATGTGAAGCCGACGCCCTACGGCGTCATGTCCCTCTGCGAGGACACGTCGAAATCACCGCAAGACGCGGCGTTCGCCTCGTTCTGCTACCTCGGCGCTTACGCCTACTCGCTCATCACGCAGGGCGAGGAGACGATCGGCTACATCGGCGTGGAGCGCACGCAGCCCATGAAGATCACGCCGGAGCTCATCCGCAGCCTCAACGTCTTCTCCGTCCTGCTCGGCAACATCCTGCTACCCTCGAACACGGCGGAGGGGCTGCGCCAGGAGTCGCACCTCCTGCGCGATGTCCTCGACCATCTGCCGGGGATCGTCTACGCCGTCGACAAGGAGACGCTGGAGCTCATCTACGCGAGCCGCGCCATCCGCCCCGCCGATGATGGCAGCCTGACGGAGGCGCCCTGCTATCGCCTGCTGCACGGGCGGACCGTCCCCTGCCGCCACTGCCCGCTACCCGCCCTCTCGCCGGCAGGGCAGGAGTGTGTCGCCTGCACGCTCGATGGGCTCGGCGATGGGAAGCTCCTCCCCGCCCATGCCTGCAACCTCGTGGAGACGGGCAAGGATGGGCATCGTCTCGCCCTCATCGCCGCGGACGTCCCTACGTCACCGCCCGCAAGAGAGGAGGACGACCCCTCATGAAGCGCGCCAGCGTCGATGCGGCGCTCTGCGTCGGCTGCGGCATGTGCGCGGATGTCTGCCCGGAGGTCTTCTCCCTCGGCGAGAGCCACCGCGCAAACGGCGGCCCCGTACCAGAGGCGGCGCTCGCCGCCGCGCTCGACGCCATGGCGGATTGCCCCGTCGGCGCCATCGCACTATCGACCAACGATGAAGATTGACCATAAGGAAATGCCTCCGCGGCGCCCGCATCGGGTGCCACGGAGGCATTTTCCTTGGAAAGGGTTTTGGGTTGAGGTTTCAGGGGTCCGCCGATCAACCGATCAGCGTCTTGAGATCGTCCTCGACGTTCGTGATGCCGCCGATGCCGAAGTTCTCGACGAGGACCTTTGCGACATTTGGAGAGAGGAATGCCGGCAGCGTCGGTCCGAGATGGATGTTCTTCACACCGAGGTGGAGGAGCGCCAGCAGGACGATGACGGCCTTCTGCTCGTACCAAGCGATGTTGTAGGCAATCGGCAGCTCGTTGACATCGTTGAGGCCGAAAACCTCCTTGAGCTTGAGCGCGATGAGCGCGAGGCTGTACGAGTCGTTGCACTGGCCGGCGTCGAGCACGCGCGGGATGCCGCCGATGTCACCGAGGTCGAGCTTGATGTACTTGTACTTCGCACAGCCCGCCGTGAGGATCACCGTGTCCTTCGGCAGCGCCTTCGCGAACTCCGTGTAGTAGCTGCGGCTCTTGCTGCGGCCATCGCAGCCCGCCATGACGACGAACTTCTTGATGGCGCCGCTCTTCACTGCCTCGACGACCTTATCAGCGAGCGCGAAGACCTGGGCATGCGCGAAGCCGCCGACGATCTCTCCCTGCTCGAGCTCCTGCGGTGCGGGGCACTTCTTCGCCATCTCGATGAGCGGCGTGAAATCCTTCGTGCCATCCGCACGCGTCTCGATGTGCGGGCAGCCCGGGAAGCCGACAGCGCCCGTCGTGAACACGCGGTCCTTGTAGCTGTCCTTCGGCGGCACGAGGCAGTTCGTCGTGAGCAACACGGGGCCACCGAACGCCTCGAACTCCTCTTTCTGCTTCCACCAGGCGTTGCCGTAGTTGCCGACGAAATTGTCGTACTTCTTGAACGCCGGATAGTAGTGCGCCGGCAGCATTTCGCCGTGCGTATAGACGTCGACGCCCGTGCCCTGCGTCTGCTCGAGGAGCATCTCGAGGTCGTGCAGGTCGTGGCCGGAGATGAGGATGGCGGGGTTCTTGCGCACGCCGAGCTGCACCTTCGTGATCTCGGGGTTGCCGAAGTGCTCCGTGTTCGCCTTGTCGAGTGCCGCCATGCCCTCGACGCCCCATTTGCCCGTCTCGAGCGTGAGCGCCGTCAGGTCTTCTGCGGAGAGCGTATCATCGAGCAGCTGCGCGAGCGCCTTCTGCAGGAACGCATCGATATCCTCGCGCTCCTCGCCGAGCATATTCGCGTGGTGGAGGTACGCTGCGAGGCCCTTGACGCCATACGTGATGAGCTCGCGCAGACTGCGGATGTCCTCGTTCGCCGTCGCGAGCACGCCGACATCGCCGGACTGTGCCTTCGCGTCGAACGCCTCCGGCGCATCCTGCCAGAGCGCTGCCGCCGGGAGGCCGCCCTGATCCTTCAGCTGTGCAAGGAGGTCCGCCTTCGCGGCGAGCGTCTCCGAGACGCGCGCCGCGATCACATCGAGGTCGAAGTTCGCGTTCGTGATGGTGACGAAGAGGTTGCACGTGACGAGGTGGTTGACCTCACGCGAGACCGTGCCGCCCTCCGCGCGCAGGCGCGTCGCGACCGCCGAGAGGCCCTTCGTCGCGTAGATGAGCAGGTCCTGCATGCGGGCGACTTCCGGCTTCTTGCCGCAGACACCGACGCGCGTGCAGCCCTTGCAAAGTGCCGTCTCCTGGCACTGGAAACAAAACATCGCATTCTCCATCGAAATCTCTCCTTTTCCCTCTAAAGTTCTCGTCTTCTTGGCTTTCGATGGCTTCATCATACCATGAGGCGAAGGGGGCCGCCGTAACGTTTGTTACATTTACGACAAATTTCCCATTCCTTCCTTGAAATTTTACACAATGAATACATTTTCCCATATTCCTCCTTAAATATTCATGTTACAATAATAACAGGGATAAAAGGAGCTGTTGTTATATATGATAGGGAATAATGTTGCTGACGCAATCCACGAGTATCAATATACGAAAGACAGCGTGCTCGGTTCCGAGCTCATCGCGCATTTCGAGGGACTCGTCTACGCCGCCTGCCATTCGTTCTACATGGACGGGCAGGAGCGCGACGACATGCTGCAGGAGGGACGCATCGGCCTCTTCAAGGCGCTGCGGGACTATCGGCCGACGTGCGGCGCGAGCTTCACGTCGTTCGCCGTGCGCTGCATCCGCTGCCAGTGCATCTCCGCCATCAAGGCGGCGCACCGCTGCAAGCACAGGATCCTGAACCAGGCGCTCTCGCTCGACGTCACGATCTACGAGGACAACGAGCACATGAGCTGGCTCGACGGCCTCGTCGACGAGCGGGTCCTCTCGCCCATGCAGTCTCTCATCTCCTACGAGGACTACGAGCGCTGCCAGCGCATCTTCGAGCAGATCTACACGCCCTTCGACTACGACATCTTCCTCGCTCGCCTCTACGGCGAGAGCTACGAGCAGATCGCGCGCCGCATGGGGCGCAACATCAAGGCCATCGACAACGCCCTGCAGCGCTGCCGTCGCCGCCTGCTCTGCTACATCTCCGAGCACGACGACCTCGACGCCGCGGCGCTCGAGCATTTCTTCTCCACCGCACTCGAGCTCCACGCGCAGCCGAAGGACGCCGTCCAGCAGGCATCCTGAATAATGATATGAAAAATGCCGCCGGCACATCGCCGACGGCATTTTTGCGAGCGCCCTGCGGCGCGGAAAAGCCCTCCCTCTCACTCGTAGCGAGGATGTTCCTTCACGTAGTCGACGGGACGGCTCCAGTCGACGTGCACCTGCGTGGCTTCCCAGAGGCGCGTGAGCGCGAGCTCGAAGCTCTCCCGGTCGCCCTGCGGGTCGATGGTCTCTGCCGTGAAGTCCATGAGCGTCTCGTGCGGGACCTCGAGCGTGAGGGGCTTCCCTAGGAATTCCTCCGCTTTCTTGCGACCTTCTTCATTGGCGAGATGGACTTCCGCCTTCTTCGCTTCTTCGTCGTAGCTGATCCAGCCGACGTCTTTGCCATAGCTGACGGCGACACTGTATGTATGTTCCATGAAATTTTCTCCTTTTCTTTTGAGGTCTTTTCCATTATAATATCTTTTACTTGAATTGTACACCTCAGCGCGGCGGGGATGTCCCCGCCGCATGATGGAAAGAAGAAAGGTCTGGCGATATATTTGACTACGGAATACATCACGCTCGGCGCCGTGCTGCTGCTCTCCCTCGTCGGGCACAACATGACGGTCGTCTACGCGACGGGGATCGTGCTCGCGCTCAAGGTACTTGGGCTCGATACGGCGCTCACGGCACTCGGCAGCCATGGGCTCAACTGGGGCATCATCCTGCTCACGGCGGCGATCCTCGTGCCGATCGCCACGGGGGAGATCACCATCCAGACGATGATCGACTCTTTTAAGACGCCGATCGGCATCGTCGCCGTGCTCGCAGGGCTGCTCGCCGCTGTTGCGGGCGGCGGCGGGCTCAAGCTGCTCACGACGACCTCAGAGCTCATTCCTGCGCTCATCATCGGCACGATGGCGGGCGTGCTCGTCTTCAAGGGCGTTGCCGTCGGGCCGCTGATCGCGGGCGGCTTCACGTATTTCGTCATGAGCCTCATGGCGCACTTCCGCTAACGTACCCGATACACATTCGATCCAGGCATTATTTGCTATCATCGCGTCGTGTCAAGTCTTGCATTAAGAATTTTTTTATGCTATAGTACCAACTAAAGAAGGGACCGCCTGGGGTGTGCGCGAGCTTCTGATTATGTCGAACCTACACTTATTCTAGGGAACCCGATTTGATTCCTGTGGACGTTGGATCGCAAGTTACGAGTAACGAAAGCAGGACTTAGGGTACCCACCTGCGATTTCGCGGGTTTTCGACATAGTAAGCGGACGGCATTTTGGACCCCTTTTTTAATAGGGCTTGCTGATGTAGATCGGCAAGCCCTATTCGCGTATCTGTATACAGTATGTTGTACCCGCCGGACGCTGTGCCCAGGCGCGGTGATGCGGAGCACCTCCTCAGATGTGCCCATGTCCGATGATATCTTCTCCGAACCTCTGCTTGAGCCGGTCGATGGCGCTGTAGAGGTTCTCTTTTTTCTGCGGCGCGCCGCCGTCGAAGAGCGAGAGCTCCTCCGCCGCGCCGAAATTCTGCGCGCTGATGCCGAGCAGGCGGATGCCGCCCGCTGGTGCGAGCGCGCGATAGAGCGAGCGCGCCACCTGGTAGATCTCCTCATCGTAGCAAGTCGGCGTCTCGAGCGTGCGGCTGCGCGTCCAGGTCGTGAAGTCGCCGCGGCGCACCTTGATCTGGATCGTGCGCGCCTTTTTCCCCTGCCGGCGCAGGCGCCAGCCCACTTGCTCGGCGAGATGCAGCAGCACGCGCTCGATGTCCTCCCGCTGCACGAGATCCCGCAGGAACGTCTCCTCCTTGCCGATGGACTTGGGCTCGCCGCGCGGCGCAACGGGACGGTCGTCGCGCCCGCAGGCGAGGCGAAAGAGCTGCTCTGCCGTCTTCGTGCCGAACTGCCGCGCGAGTTCTCTAGAGGGCATCGCGGCGAGCTCGCCGACCGTGCGCACGTGGAGCGAGGCGAGGCGCGCCGCCGTCTTCGCCCCGACGCCCCAGATGCGACGCACGGGGAGCGGCCAGAGGAAAGCGCGGATGCCCGCCTCATCCGCCGGCACGACGACGAGGCCGTCGGGCTTCTCAAGGTCGGAGGCGATCTTCGCGAGGAACTTGTTCGGCGCGATGCCGACGGAGGCGACGAGCCCCGTCTGGCGCCGGATTTCCTCCTTGAGCCGCACGGCGTAGGCGCGCGGGCTCCCGCTGAGGAGCTCCGTGCCCGTGACGTCGAGGAACGCCTCGTCGATGGAGAGCGGCTCGACGACGGGCGCGAACGCGGCGAAAATCTCAAAGATCTGCGCCGAGACCTCGCCGTAGCGCGCGTAGTTCCCCGGAAGGAAGATCGCCTGCGGGCAGCGCCGCTGCGCCTGCGTCATCGGCATCGCCGAGTGGACGCCGTAGCGCCGCGCCTCGTAGGAGCACGTCGAGACGACACCGCGCCCCGAGAGACCGCCGATGATGAGCGGCTTCCCGCGGTACTCCGGATGGTCGTGCTGCTCGACGGAGGCGAAGAAGGCATCCATGTCGACGTGGAAGACGAGGCGCCCCTCTCGCCCTGCCTCCGGCTGCGTCTTTGTCTCCATGCGCTTCCCTCCATCCGTTTCCGCGTCTTCTTCCCATCATTTCCGTCATTTCTCGAACAGCGCCGCGATCTCCTCATCTGAGAGCTTCGTCAGGAACGTCTCGCCCGGCTGGATCATCTGGTCGATGAGCGATTTCTTCCGCTGCTGCAGATGGTAGATCTTCTCCTCGATCGTGTCCTTCGTGATGAGCTTCACGACCTGCACGTTGCGCTGCTGCCCGAGGCGGTAGGCACGGTCCGTCGCCTGGTCCTCGACGGCGGGGTTCCACCACGGGTCGCAGTGGATGACCATGTCGGCGCCCGTGAGGTTGAGCCCCGTACCCCCCGCCTTAAGTGAGATGAGGAAGACCGGCGCCGCCTTGCCGCCGTTGAACGATTTGACGAGGCGCAAGCGCTCGAGCGGCGGTGTGCCGCCGTCGAGGTAGAGGCAGGCGATGCCGCTCTCCTTGAGGCGCGCGCCGACATGCGCGAGCATCGTCGTGAATTGGGAGAAAATGAGCAGCTGGTGTCCGCTCTCCACCGCATCGCCCACGATCTCGGCGAGCAGGTCGAGCTTTCCCGAGCCGCCGCGGTAGTCCTCGAGGAAGAGCGCCGGGTCGCAGGCGATCTGCCGCAGGCGCGTGAGCAGCGCGAGGATCTTCATGCGATTCCCGTCGAGACCGCGCTCCTTGAGGAGCGCGCGGAACTCCTTCTGCCCCTGCAGCAGCCAGGCGCGGTAGAGTTTCTCCTGCGGCGGCGTCATCTCGCACATCATGCGGCGCTCCACCTTGTCAGGGAGCTCCTTGAGGACGTCTTTCTTGAGGCGGCGCAGGATGAAAGGCTCGACATGGCGCCTCAGGTTCTTCAGCGCGCGCTCGTTCTCCTCGCGCACGATGGGGATCTCGTAGCGTGCCCGGAACGACTGGTGCGAGAGCAGATACCCCGGCATGAGGAAATCGAAGATCGACCAGAGCTCCGTCAGCGTGTTCTCGATGGGCGTGCCCGTGAGCGCGAAGCGGCCGCGCGCGCGCAGCTTCTTGACCGCCTTGGCGTTCTGCGTCGCGGGGTTCTTGATGTGCTGCGCCTCGTCGAGGAACACGTAGCGGAACGAGCGCGCCGCGTACATCTTGATGTCGCGCTTGAGCATGTTGTACGTCGTGATGAGCAGGTCACTGCTGCCGTCCTCCGCCGCGAGCTGTTCCTCACGCTCCCCCTTCGTGCCCGCGATGACGCGCGCGCGCAGGCGCGGCGCGAAGTGCTGCACCTCGTCGAGCCAATTGTAAACGAGCGACGTCGGCGCCACGACGAGCGACGGCGGCGCGGCGTCGTCCTGCTGTGCGAGCAGGAACGAGAGGACCTGGAGCGTCTTGCCGAGGCCCATATCGTCGGCGAGGATGCCGCCGAGCCCGCAGGAAGAGAGCACGGAGAACCACGAGAGCCCCGTGACCTGATAGTCGCGCAGCACGGGCGCGAGCTCCGGCGGCACGTCGACCTCCGTATCGGCGTCCTGCGGACTGCGGATGTCGCGCACGATGCGGCGGAATTTCCGGCTGCGCTCGAGGCGGAGCCCCTCCTCGTCCCGCGCGAGCGCGTCGAGGTACATCGCATGGGAGAGCGGCAGCACGACGTGGTCGCCATCCTGCGCCTTCTTCTTGTCGAGGCCCGTGTTCTCGACGAAGTCAGCGAGCGCGGAGAGCTGCTGCGTCCCGAGCGAAACGAACGTGCCGTCCTTCAGCCGGTGGTAGCGGCGCTTCTCCCGGTAGTCCGAGAGGATCGCCATGATCTCATCGACGGAGAGGTCCGCGCCGCCGAACGTGACCTCGAGCAGGTTGTCGTCGTTAACCGAGACGCCCGCCGTGATCTGCGGCAGGTGCTGCACGGGCTTCTTCTGGAAGGCATCGGCGTAGAAGACCTCCGCCTGCTCCGAGAGCTGCGGCAGCGCCTGCGTGAGGAAGTCATACGTCCGCTCCTCATCCGGCTGGATGAGAACCTTCCCCTGCTTCCTGAAGCCGTAGGCGGGGAAGACGCCGAGGAGCGCCTGCTCCTCGCGGTCGTTGCGCACGAGGACGCGCCCGTCCTCCCTCGGCGCGGGGCCCGCGTCGACGAGCGGGTTGAAGGAGCTGCCCTCGTAGGAAAAGACGGGGCGCACCTCGACGCCGTCCTTGTAGTAGTCGAGATAGAGCTGCGCGCGGAGCGGCGAGAGCTGGAACTTCTCCTGGAACTTCTCGTCGACATCAACGTCGGCGACCTCCTCCACGGCAGGCAGGATCTGGCGGAAGAACGGCTCGATGTCCCGGGGCGATAGGCGGAGGTTTCCCGTCTCTGCGAACGCCTCGAGGAGCGGGCGCACCGCCTGCGCGTAGGGCGCATCCACGGCGTAGATCGCGCCGGGCGCGTAGAGGTAGCGCGCGTCGTCATCGAGGACGGTGAGCCCGCCGTCCTCCAGCGTGAGCTCCGCGCCCTGGCGCCCGCGGTAGGCGACGGCAACAGAGAGCGGCGGCCGCTCGCGGCGCACGCGCGCCTCCTCCGCCTCCTGTTCGTTGAAATGCAGCTCGAACGGCTGCTCCCCCATAATGGTGAGGAACTGCTCGAAGAGCCCCTGCGTGAGCTTGCATTTCTTCTGATCGAACAAGTAGCTCGTCACCTGCGAGCGATAGTAGGAAAACGTACTGCTGTAGGAGAGCATGTCCCGCTCCTCGTTCCACGCCCCCGCGATCATCTGCCAGAGCCGTTCCGACGTCTCATCGGCGAAGCGCAGGGCGCGCGCGGGGAACGCGAGCTGCTTGCCAAACTCGAGGTAGGCGCCCTCAGAGACCGCCTCGAGGAACGTGCGGAGGTTGCGCACGACGTAGAGGCGGTCGGCGCCGATGCGGAACTCGAGCCATTTCGCGACGCGCCCGTACTCCTCCGAGAGGAAGAGGCGCGGCACGAGGTGCACGTACGTCTCCTCCTTCGGCGCGCCAGGCGTCCCCGTCCGCCGCGCGCCGAAGAGCTCGAAGAGCCGCCCGGACGACGCGCCAGACGCCACCTGCCCGCCGCGCCGCTGCGCGTCCTGGATCGCCTTGAGCGCTGCGACGACGTGCTTGCAGGCGCCGAGGTAGAGCTCCGCGGCCGGGCACTCGCAGATGTAGTCCTCGACACTCTCCCCCTTGCGCGAGAGGTGGATATCGACCTCGTAGCGCTTCGTGCCATCGACGGCGGCGTGGTACCAGTTTCCCTCTCTGTGCGCGAGCTCCGAGACGCGTCCCTCCCGGTAGTAGCGCAGGCCCCGCTCGTACGCGGAGTCATTGGCGAGAGAACGGATGGTAAGATCTTTGAGCACGATGCGGCCTCCCAAGCGATGTGCAAGCGGAAGCGCCGCCCCGCGTCTCCGCAACGCGGATCGCAGGATCGACGCTTTCCAAAATCACGTCGTTATGCTAAAGTTAAATGGAATCTATCGTTGTATTCTATCATAAAAAGAAGGCTCCCTGCATGAGAAATTTCACCGCGCTCCCCCGCGGGGCACGCATCCTCATCGTCCGCCTGAGCGCGATCGGCGATGTACTGCACGCGACGACGGTCGTGCACAACCTGCGCCGCCTCGCCCCGGACGTCCATATCACCTGGCTCGCGAGCCCGCCCGCGAGCACGCTGCTCGAGGGGAATCCCGACATCGACCGCCTGCTCCTCTTCGACCGACGGCCCATCGACGCGGCGAGCGCGCGCCTCGCGCTCGGCACCTGCTGGCGCGAGCTGAGGAAAGCGAAGGCGCTCCTCGCGCCTTATGCGTTCGACATCGCGCTCGACCTGCAGGGCCTCTTCCTCACGGGAGTCCTCACGCGGCTCTCAGGCGCGCCACGCCGCATCGGCATCCACGAGCGGCACGAGGGCAATCCGCTCTTCATGACGGAGATGGCGCCCGACATCGCCTCACCGCACAAGGTCCGCCGCTACTACACCGCACTCGCCCCGCTCGGCTTCCCGCAGGAGACGCTCGTCCCCGGCCCCGTGCTCGCGCTGCCCGCCGCCCTCTCTGGCTTCGCCGCGCAGTTCTGGGCGGCGCACGGCATCGACACCGCGCGCCCCATCCTCATGGTCTGCGTGCGCACGACCTGGGAGGACAAGAACTGGCCGCCCGCGCGCTTCGGCGCGGCGCTGCGCGCCCTGCCGGAGGATGTGCAGATCGTCTTCGCCGGTGCCAGGGGCGACATCCCCTTCATCGAGGAGGCGCAGGCGGCACTCGGCGATGCGCATGCCTCCCTCTCCATCGCGGGCGAGACGAGCCTCCCGGAGCTCGCAGCGCTGATAAAGAGCGCCGCGTTGCTCCTGACGGGCGACACGGGGCCGCTCTACATCGCCGAGGCCGTCGGCACGCCGACGCTCTCCCTCTGGGGCCCGACGAGCCCCGCCATCTACGGGCCGCTCACGCCGGGACATCTCTTCGTCGAGAGCCCGTCCCCCTGCCGCGCCTGCTGCCATACGCGCTGCAAAAAGAAAAGCAACGCCTGCATGGCGGCGATTGCGCCGGCAGACGTTGCCGAGAAGCTCCGCAGGTTCTTCGAGGCGCCGTCCGTGCGCCCCTGAGAAAAGCGCCGCGAGACCCCACGCACGGGCCTTGCGGCGCTTTTTCATAGCTTCGTATTCCACATGATGATGGCATCCTCGCCGTTGTCGCTGTAGTAGCCCTTGCGACGGCCGGCCTCCTGGAAGCCATAGTGATGGTAGAGCGCGAGCGCAGGCGCGTTCGACGGGCGCACTTCGAGCGTCATCGCCGAGGCCCCGCGCTCCTTCGCGGCCGCGATGACCGCCGCCATGAGCTGCGTGCCGACGCCCTGACCGCGATAGGCGGGCAGGATCGCTACGTTCGTGATCTGCGCCTCGCCTGCGAGGATCCAGCAGCCGGCGTAGCCGATGACGGGCGTCGCCGCCTCCTCATCGCAGGCGAGGACGTAGCACGTGTGCTCGTTCGACGCCTCGCGCCAGAACGACTCCCGCGACCACGGCACGGGAAAGCTCACCGCCTCGACGCGCGCGACGGCATCCGCATCGTCCGGCACCATCTGCCGGAACGAGAGCCTCACCGAGACACCTCGCGCGTGCCGTGCTGCTCATGCGCCTCAAGCGCACGCGCCGCCGCGGCATCCGGTGCGAGCGCCGCCCGCTCGGGATGGTGTTTCTCGAAGAGCACCTCCGCCTCGCTGCGGCGCAGGTAGATGGGCTCGAGGTCCATGACATTGTCCGCCTCCCCCGCTGCGAGGCGCTGCGCTCCGAGCCAGGCGACATGCGCGGCGCGCGGCAACAGGAGCTGTGGGGGTGGGATGAGCACGCCCGCCGGGAGGTTCTCCTTGCCCGCGAGGCGCTTCTGCACGATGTCGCCGAGCAACACGACCGTGCGGCCGGATGCCGCAAGCTCCCGTGCCCGCGCGACGATCTCTTCGAGCGGGCGCACGGCGACGGGCGCATCGACGGCGAGCATGAGCCCCGCCGCGCCCGCCTCCCAGTGCAGCTCCTCGACGTAGGCGTTCTTCTTCTGCGCGTCCATGAGTGGGAACAGCGTGACATGCGGCACCATATAGTGCAGCGCGAGCGCCTCGAGGCTCGAGACGCCGACGAGCGGCACACGCAGCGCATAGCTCATCGCCTTCGCCGCCGCCAGCCCGATGCGCAGCCCCGTGAACGACCCGGGGCCGATGCTCACGGCGATGCCCGTGAGCTCCTCCTTCGCCGTCCCCGCCATCTCGAGCGCCTGCGCGACGTGCGGCATGAGCGTCTCAGAGTGCGTGAGACGCGCCTGCATCGTGATCTCCGCCGCCAGCCGTCCGCGCGCGAGCACGGCGACGCTCGACACCTGGCTTGATGTATCCATGCTCAGAATCGGCAAAATTCATCCAACTCCTTTACATCCTCCTGATACGCCGCGCCGACCGCGCGGAACGTGAGACAGCGTGCCGCGCTGTCCCCCTCCTGCCGGTCGATGCGGATGGAGATATAGTCCTCGGGCAGCTCGCCTGGGAATTTCTCCGCCCACTCGATGAAGACAACGCCGTCGGGATCCTCCGTATATTCATAGAAGCCAATGTCCTCAAGCTCCTCCGGTTGCTCCAGGCGATAGAGATCGAAATGATAGACGCGGCAGATGCCCTCGTAGACATTCATGAGGTTGAACGTCGGGCTCGTCACCTCGCCCTCGACACCGAGCATCTTCGCAACGTTCTGCACGAAGAGCGTCTTGCCCGCGCCGAGGTCCCCATCGAGGCAGACGACCGTCCCCTCGTGGAGCTTCTTGCCGACCATCTGGGCGAGCTGCGCCGTTTCCTCTGCCGATCGTGTGATTCTTGTAAACATTTCGGTCCTATCCTCTCCTGACTTCCTGCAGATCTTTACTGCCGCGCCGCGGCGCTCGCTCTCGCTGCCGCCCGGCGCATTTTCACAACATGCTTCTGAGACCTCATTATATCATCTATTGTCCACGATTCAAACTCTCTTTTATCGATAGTTATTCTCCACGGATAATTATTTTGAAATTCTAAGCATCCTCTGGAAAAGCGGAGATTTTACCAGAAAGCGCGCCGTATTCGTCCGCCACGCGGGATTCTGGCCATTTCCCTCCGGCGCCCCCTGCCCTATAATAAAGCCATCAAGCAAGTTCAAACACCACCGCCCGTGAGCAGGGCGATGGCAGGATATGTGTTATATCAGTAGGAGGGCTTATCAATGAAAAAGTTCGTTTGCACTGTCTGCGGTTATGTCTATGAGGGCGAGCAGGCGCCGTCCGAGTGCCCGATCTGCCATGCACCGGCTTCCAAGTTCGTCGAGCAGTCCGGCGAGATGACGTTCGCGGATGAGCATCATGTCGGCGTCGCAAAAGACGTCGATCCGCGCATCCTCGAGGGTCTGCGCCAGAACTTCACGGGCGAGTGCTCCGAGGTCGGCATGTACCTCGCGATGAGCCGCCAGGCAGACCGCGAGGGCTATCCGGAGATCGCTGAGGCGTACAAACGCTATGCCTTCGAGGAGGCGGAGCACGCCTCGAAGTTCGCGGAGCTCCTCGGCGAGGTCCTCACGAACTCCACGAAGAAGAACCTCACGATGCGCATCGACGCCGAGCATGGCGCCTGCGCTGGCAAGAAGGAGCTCGCAACGCTCGCGAAGCAGCTCGGCCTCGACGCCGTGCACGACACGGTGCACGAGATGGCGAAGGACGAAGCGCGCCACGGCCGCGGCTTTAAGGGCCTCTTCGACCGCTACTTCGGCAAATAATTCCCCAACCTCACATATACGATACACGATATTCCTCTACTAATTTCCCCTTGTTACAACCTCAAGAAGGGCTGTCAACGCGAAAGCAACGTTCGCGCTGACAGCCCTTTTACTATGTAAATCCCCAAGAGCGCAAGCCGCAGGCGCAGTGCGATTGGCTGGATTCACTGTCAGGGAGAGAATCACGAGCGGCGGACTCTTTGCAGCATGGAGGAAGCACGCCCAGGTACTGCGGTCGACGCGAAGCTGATCTACTGTGCTCCTTCAGGAAATGAGCAAAACATCCTTGCGAGCCTTTGCAACGGCACGAAGATCCTCCGTGAAGCCGTGGATGCTAAACAAGATGTACATGGTCGTGCGCGTTCCCTTGTACCAGTCCACGAAGGCCGCCTTTTGTTCCAATGCCGTGAGGACGTTCATGCCGACAGGCCCGGCCCAGAACTTGCACTCACCGAGGATCAGCAGCTGATCGGCTTCCGACAGACCGACAACATCGATTTCATGTGCATTGTCCCACCAGCGTCCGACCCGGTCCAAGAGCCCGGGCAGTTTTCCCTCAGCCGAGAGCGCCCAGAGCTTTTCTTGACAAATCTGTTCGTAAACGAAACTGACCTGATTGTCGATGAAGTTGCGTTGCAGGCGGTGGAGCACGACATCCGTATGGCCCATTTCCAGATAGCTCCGATTCGGATAGATGAACTGGAACCAGAACCGAAGGAAATTGTCTCGGATCTGATAAATCCCCTTTTTGCTCTTAGCAGGATGGTTTTCCGTAACAGGGACTTCTCGTGCCAATACGTCAAGGTCTATCAGTACATTCAAATAACGCGGAAGATTCGTCTGCTTCTGCTGCAGCATGGCTGCGATCTTCGACAATTTGTGATTGCCGGCAGCGATGATGCGCAGAATGGAAAAATAACTGCCGATATCGGAGACTTCTTTCTGCAGCAGGAAACTCGGCTCATCGAACAGGAAGCTCGATGGGTCCAGGAGGCTTTCCCCTATCGCCTCAGGAAGTGCCTCGTCCTTGGCGAACATCTCTATGTATTTCGGCACGCCGCCAGTGATGCTGTAGCGTTCAATCAGTTTTTCCTGAGAGAACGACTCCGGGAAAAATTCATGATAATGCACAAAGGGAATCGGGCGTACATGGAGCTGTGCCGTCCGGCGCCCATAGAGCGGGCTGCTGTGATGCAAAGTCTGCGACATCATCATGGAAACGAGCGAGCCGCATAGGATCAGCATGATATTGGCGCCCTGCAGGATCGTATCCCAGACGCGCTGAAAGACGGAGAGGAACGCCGGATTGCTTTTGCCGATATATTGAAACTCATCGATGACGATGATGAGGCGCTGCTTTTCGGCAGCCCGTGCGAGCTGCTGGAAAATCGGCTCCCAGCGCGTGAGCACGCTCTCGCGAAGCAGATCACTCTCCAGGAACTCCGCTGCCAGTCGCTGAAATGCCTCGCGATTCATGGCTTCGGATTCTTCCGTAGCCAAAAAGTAAAGAGAATGCTTATCCTCGATGAAATGACGAATAAGTTCCGTCTTGCCGACGCGGCGACGACCATAGATGATGACCATAGAAGAAGACGTACGCGCATACTCCTGCTGCAATGTCTGCAGCTCACGGTCACGATCCACGAATCTCATAAAACCACCTCTTGAACCGCTTTAAATATTATACTTGAAAATATTATACTTTAAAATATAATATTTTCAAGTATAATCATCATCTCTCACCGTCCGGCACTTTCTCTTTCTTCCTGATAGTCCTCGAGCTGCTCCGCCGCGTCGCTCTTCGCCTCGTCCCAGTGCTCGTTGACGCAGGCGCCGATGATGCGCTTGCCGTCGACGTCGGGATGGAGGCCGTCGAGCGCGAGCTCCGTCGGCAGGACGCCCTCGGGGCAGACGAACGCCGCCGCCACGTCGATGTGCGCCTGCGAGAGGATGTAGCTGTTGACCGCAGCGAAGCGCGCCTGCCAGTCGGGCACCGTCGGCTCATCGAAGACGTGCGCGATGTTCTTCGGATTGATGGGCGGCAGCGTGAGGAAAATCGGCGCAATGCCGTGCGAGAGCGCCAGGAGCTTCATCTGCTCGAGGTCGTCGATCACGTGCGCGGGGTCCTCTCCCGCCCGCAGGCTGTTCGTCCCCGTGAAGATCATGAGGTAGCGCGGGTGGAACGGCAGTACGTCGCGCAGGAAGCGTGCGCGCGTCATGGAGCTGAGGTCGCCGCTCGCCGAGAGGTTCAGCGCGGGGAACTCGAGGTAGGAGAGCCAGCTGAACTCGAAGTCCGACGGACTGAACGAATAGTGCCCGCCGCCGTGGCTGATGCTGTCGCCGAGCACTGCCACCTCCCACTGATCCGCAGGCTCCGTGCGGAAGGTGTGGAGCGGTGACCACGTGCCGAGCGGCGCTCCCGCCGCGTCGAGCGCGCGCACGCGCCAGGAGTACGTGCCGAGGCGCGGCTCCGCATCGTAGAGCTCCGTGACGTCCGCGTGCAGCACGGCGACGGGCGGCAGGCCATTCGCGAGCGCCTGTCCTGCGCCGCCCGCATAGAGCTCGATCTCATACGAGGCGGCGCCCGCGAGCCCCACCCAGTCGTAGACGGGATAGAGCAGCGTCGTGCCGTTCCCCGCGTCATCGCGCGTGAAGATCACGGGATGATCGAGCTCCGGCACGCGCGCCGACGTGTAGAGCACGGCGAGCGCGCTGTACGCGCTCACCGGCTCCCCGTCGAAGCCGAGGGAGCGCACGCGCCAATAGAGCGGCTTCCCCTCCGGCCAGTCCGCCGCGAAGTCGCGCACGGGCAGCTGATAGTGGTTCGTATACACCTGCCGCGTGCGGTAGAGGCGGTGCTTCCCCGCCGCGTCCGCGTACACCTCGAGTTCGTAGACGACCGCCTGCGTGTCCTTGTCCCACGAGAGCAGCGGCGCGCAGGAGGCGGGCTCCGCCTCGCTCGTCTCCCGCAGCCCCGTGAGCGGCGGCAGGTCCTGCGCGCAGGACTGCTCCGCGCGCGGCTCCGCGTGCCACGCCGCCGCACCAAACACCCCTGCGGCGAGTACCACCCCGAGCGCAGCCGCCTGCCAATACTTCTTTCCCCGCATGATCGCACCAACTTTCTCCGTCAGAATCCTCTGAACTGATTATAGCATATTCCAGTTTTCCCTGTCATGATAGGTCAGATCCGGCGCGCTGTGCCCATCTGACCTTTATTTTTATGATATATTTGGCTATTTTATTATGCTCACTTCTCTGCTACAGTAAAGGCATCCCCAGTCAGAGACAAGCAAAGGAGCAAACAACCATGGCAGAGAACAAGCAGCAAGACCAGTATGAACTCAACAAGCAGCTCGCCCAGATGCTCAAGGGGGGCGTCATCATGGACGTCACGACACCGGAGCAAGCGAAAATCGCCGAAGCCGCCGGCGCCTGCGCCGTCATGGCGCTCGAGCGCATCCCCGCCGACATCCGCGCGGCGGGCGGCGTCTCGCGCATGAGCGATCCCGCGATGATCGAGGGCATCCAGCAGGCGGTCTCCATCCCCGTCATGGCGAAATGCCGCATCGGCCATTTCGTCGAGGCGCAGGTCCTCCAGGCGATCGAGATCGACTACATCGACGAGAGCGAGGTCCTGACGCCCGCGGACGACGTCTACCACATCGACAAGACGAAGTTCCGCGTGCCATTCGTCTGCGGCGCGCGTGACCTCGGCGAGGCGCTGCGCCGCATCGCCGAGGGCGCGTCGATGATCCGCACGAAGGGCGAGCCGGGCACGGGCGACGTCGTGCAGGCCGTGCACCACATGCGCAAGATCAACCAGGAGATCGCGCGCGTCGCCTCCCTGCGCGAGGACGAGCTCTTCGAGGCCGCGAAGGAATTCGAGGTCCCCTACGCGCTCGTGAAATCCGTCCACGATAGCGGCCGCCTGCCCGTCGTCAACTTCGCCGCGGGCGGCGTCGCGACGCCAGCGGACGCGGCGCTCATGATGCAGCTCGGCGCGGAGGGCGTCTTCGTCGGCTCCGGCATCTTCAAGTCCGGCGACCCCGCGAAGCGCGCGGCAGCGATCGTCCAGGCGGTCACGAACTACACGGACGCAGACCTCATCGCGAAGCTCTCCGAGAACCTCGGCGAAGCCATGGTCGGCATCAACGCGGACGAGATCGCGACGCTCATGGCGGAGCGCGGCAAATGAGCGCGCGAGCGGCGAAACGACCGCAGATTGGCGTGCTCGCGCTCCAAGGCGCCTTCCTCGAGCACGAAAAGATGCTCGCGCGTCTCGGCGCCGACTGCCGCGAGCTGCGCGAGAAAAGCGACCTCGAGGCGCCCCTCGACGGCCTCGTGCTGCCGGGCGGCGAGAGCACGACGCAGAAGAAACTCCTGACGGACCTCGGCCTCTACGAGCCGCTGCGGAAAAAGATCGCGCAGGGCCTCCCCGTGCTCGCGACGTGCGCGGGGCTCATCCTCCTCGCGCGGAACGCGACGCAGGACCATAGCCCCTACCCCAGCTTCGGCACGCTGCCCGTGCGCGTGCGGCGCAACGCCTACGGCCGCCAGCTCGGCAGCTTCTCGACGACGGGGGAGATCAAGGGCCTCGGCGCCTTCCCCATGCGCTTCATCCGCGCACCCTTCATCGAGGAGGCCGCGCCAGAAGTCGACGTGCTCGCGCGCGTCGACGGCAACATCGTCGCCGTGCGCTACCAGCACCAGATCGCCCTCGCCTTCCACCCGGAGCTTGGCAGCGACACGCGCCTCCACGCCGCGTTCCTCTCGCTCGCGGCCTCCTGAGGCGAGGCGCCGAAAAGCCGCATAAAAGCAGAAGCGCGCTGCCCGCAGGTACCCATCACCTGCGCGGCAGCGCGCTTCCTTTGCGCTTTCCCCTTGTCTCAGCCGACCTTCTTGAGCAGCTCGGCGGCCTTCGCGTCCGCCTTCGCCCGCGTCTCCGGGTCCATCGCCCGCACGGCGGCACCGATGCGCGCATCCGCGCCGCGGATGTGCCCCGTGAGCCACTTCGCAAGGAAATCGAGCACGTCGAGGATGTACGCCTCCTGATGCTCGTCGAGCTTCTTCAGGTCGATGCTCTCGAGCTTCGCGATGAACGTCAGATGCTGGTGCTTCTCGCTCCAGATGTACTGGAACGAGATGCTCTCCATGAACTCCTCCTCGTGCGCAAAATGCGTCTTCGTATAGTCGCGCAGCTCCTCGAGGAGATTCACGATACGATCGTATTTATCCGTGACGAGCTCGTCATGCAGCAGATCGTACGTCTGGTTCGCGAGCTCGAACAATCTGGCATGCTCTTTATCGATGAATTCGATTCCCGTCAGGAAATCCTTCGTAAACTCATACTTCATGATCTCACAACCCTTCTCCTACTTTACTCACCTTGATGATAATTCAAATCCGTGCGTTTGTCCAGCGCTCCGCAAAGGAAAAATCGCCGTGCGAAAGGAGCGCCACACCAGAAGCAGCCGGACGCTTCCCGCGCCCGGCTGCCGCCCGATATCTATATCTGCCCCGGTGAAGAACCCTCGCTATCTGCGCGCTCAGGCACCAGCACCGCAGAGGACGCCCTCCAGGGCGACGTTCGCATCTTCCTGCACGAGATAGCCCGTGTAGCCAGGCGTCGATACAAAGACGCGCTCCGGCGCCTCGGCGCCAGCGACCATGCCGACGTAGCCCGGCGTCGCGATGCGCAGGTCCGCAGCCGAGGCGAACGATGCCTCGCCGGCGAAGCCCGGCGTCGCGATGGTGTCGCCCGCCGCTTCCTTCCAGCCGCTGAAACCCGCATTGACGATATGGATCCATTTCTTTGCATTCTCAAACATGGTAAAAATCCTTTCTTTTCCCCGGCAGCCCTGCTGCCGTCCATTTCTTTCTCTCTTCTCTTGACGGTTCTTATCTTACCGCATCTTGCAATGTTCGTCAATAGTAATATCTCGTAATTAATAATTATTTTATTTAAGACGCAAAAAAGAACCGGCCAACGGGCCGGTACATCATCCGCGAGGGATGCAATCCATAGAACTGAATGAAATATATGAGCATATTCCCCCGGCGGAGCTGAAACCGCCGGGAAACCTTCCGTCAAGAGGAAAACAGTACAGAAAGGCGCCCCAGCCAAACAGATGGTCAGGGCGCCTTCCTCTATGGTACATCCAGTTCTATCTCTCATCTGGTCAAAGCCAGACTGTCTGTAACACAGCGGAATCCCCATCCCCATCGCTCGTGGGTCAAACGGTGATCGTCTATCAGGCAGTTCTCCTGGCTCCAGTTCCTCGCACCGCTGCGCCTTCCCGAAGGACGCTTCTCCGTCCCCAGTGACATCTCTGCAGCGGCGCTCCCTGATACAGTGGCGGGACCGCGCCGGACTTGACCGGCTTCTCTATTGAGTCTTGCGACACCTGATACGCCTATGAAGTTTTATCCATTCACTGGGTTCATTATACGATACCTTTTGGTTATTGTCAATGGGTCCCCGAGGAGATCCACGACTTACCAGACTTTGCCGAGCAGGAACCAGACGCGGCCCTTGCTCTTGGCGTCCTCGCTGAGGTAGGGCGAGTCGCCGATGCGGCGGGCATAGTCGAGGCGGGCGAACCAGTCGCCGGGGCGCGTGTAGCTCGCTGCGAGCCCCCAGCCCTTGAGCGTCTCGCTGCCCTCGCTGCCGTCGCGTGCGCGCTTCACATGCCCGGCATCGAGGTAGGTGCTCAGGACGAGCCCCGGCAGATCCGTATACCAGCGCACCTCCGCCGTGCCGAGGACGCCGACATCGCCCGAGCCCTCGCCCTGCGGATAGGCGCGCACGGCGTTCGCGCCGCCGAGGTACATCTGCTCCGAGCCGTCGAGGTTGCGGCTCGCCGCTTGGCCGGATGCCTTGACGAGCACATCCGTGCGATGGCCGAGACTGCGCACGACCGTGCCGTCGACGGCAAGCTTCGTATACGTCCCCGCCGTATGGGCTGTCTCGTCCTTGAGCCGCGAGAAATCGCTGTCGAGCGTCAGATGCCCCGCCGTGAGCGTCGCGTCATAGGAGAGCGCCGTCTTCGGCAGCTGTGCCGAGCCCTCGATGCCGACGTGGGCGCTCGCGGAGTGTTTCTTACTGTCCGCGACGCCTGCGAATTTGTCGAGGTCGTCCTTCAATCGGCGATAGTCGATGCCATAGGTGAGCTTCAGCGTGCCGTCGTGGCGGTGGAAGAAGGGCGTGCTGCCGAAGAGGCTCACGGTGTCCGCCTTGCCGTTCGCGCCGAAGTCGCGCATGGCGCCGCCGAGCGTGTAGTCCATCTGCGAGACGCCGAGGCCGAGCGTCGAGCCACCGCGGCCGACGGGCAGCTCGTAGTTCGCGTAGTAGTTGTGCATGTGGCTGTTTGAGATGAGCGTGCCAAGCCCGAGCCGCCCGCCCGTGCCGCCGAGGTCGTAGATCGTGTGCTGCAGACCGTAGCGGTAGCGTCCCGAGGACTTCGCGCCGTAGTTCTCCATGTAGAGCACAGTGTTCGTCGGCTTGCCGTCCTCGATGCGCACGGTCACGTCGCTCGTGCCGAACGCTTTGCCGGGCGCAAGCACGCCGACGGCGCGCGTGCCCGAGACGTCCGAGATGGAGTAGAGCACCGTCTCGAGGCGTGAGGAGCGGATGATGTCGCCGGGGGTGAGCCCTTGGATGAGCCGCAGCGCCACCTTGTCCTTGAGGCGGCTGTGATTGTCGAGCTTGATCTCGCCGTAGCGGCCGGGGATGATGTTGATCTTGACCTTCCCATCCTTGCTGTCCTGCGCGGGAAGGTAGGCAGCCGACGCCGGATAGCCGTGACTCCGGCAGTACGCCGTCACCTGAGCGAGCGCAGCGTTGAGCTCCGCGAGCGTCGTCTCCCTGCCGATGCAGGGCGCGAGGATCGCCTCAAGCGCCGCGGCGTCGACGTGGAGCTCCGAGGCGTCGAGCGCTACACCCGTGATCTTGAACTTCGTCTCCGGCGCCTCTGGTGCCTGCTCCGCCGTCCGCTCGACCTGCGCCTCCGGCGCGGTCAGCTGTCCCTTGATGTCCTGCCCGGGCTGTGAGAGCGACGGCGCCGCCAGCGCCGTCGCCGCCGTCATGCTCAGCAGGCAGGTAATGGATATCATCTTTGCGCGCAAATCACCAACATCCTTTCTCGATTCCCTATCTCATCACCTGTCCTCTCGGGACAGGCGCTCCTCAGCCGGCGAGGTTCACGCCCGCGCCCTCGGCCTCGATGCCGATCGCGGCACCTTTCGCCTTGAGCGCGGCGGCGCGCGCCTCGTCTTGCTGTTCCTTGTCCTTGTCCTTTTCCTTCTCGTCGTCGCTCGGCGCGGCAGTCGTCACCTCGACGGCGGGCAATGCGGCCGCCTCCTCGTCCGGCTCATCGTCGAAGAGCCGGACGGGTGCCACGGTCGCAGCCTGCACCGGCACGGCGTCGCCGAAGAGGCGCATATCCCGCAGGGCAGCGCTGCCCGCCTCCTGCGCTGCCGGCTCCTCTGCGAAGAGCCGCACGGGCGGCCGGTCCTCCGTGCGCACCTGCGCTGCGGTGGGCACCTCGCCCGGCGCTGCCGCCTCTCTGGCGACCGCGGACACTCCGCCCTGC
>ERZ772897.1321-NODE-1321-length-26392-cov-6.755971_pt1 | contig 26392 bp, 15 predicted proteins | sample MGYA00512125_ERZ772897 | MGnify/ENA primary metagenome ERZ772897 (study PRJEB29015, sample SAMEA2737660) | human gut metagenome | biome: human gut; feature: human-associated habitat; material: faeces | place: China | collected 2012 ... | reverse complement strand
CCCCCGCCGTGAAGCCGGGCGCGACCAACGCGATGCCCCGCGCGACGAGGCACGCCGCCGCCTGCGGCAGATACCCGAGCGGCGTGTAGCCGCCCACCGTCGCGACCGGCACGCGCATCGTCTCCGCGGGCACGAGCGGCGCGGTGACGAACGATCGCCGCCGCTCAGGCTCCCACGGCGCCTGCAGCCCCGGGATCGTCTGCGGCACCTCGCGCGCGAGCGACGCCGGCACGGTGGCAAACGTCGAGCGTGTGAGCGGCGTCCCGTAGAAGTCCACGGGCGTCTCCTCGACGCGCGGGAAGAACACGCCCGACGACACCTGCCAGGCGCGCTGCAAATGCAGCACCTCATCCGGCGCCTGATACGGCGGCACGAGGAACACGAGCACCGAGCCGCAGGCAAAGAACGCCGCAGTCACGAGCGCAGGGAACGACACCGCCGCCACCCGCGCGCGCCCGCGCGCCCACATGAGGGCAGCCATCCGCCCCAGCGACGCACCGCGCAGCCACGAAAGCCCCTGCCGCACGAGCCACACGCAGGCGAGCGGCAGCGCGAGGCCGCAGGCGAGATACCACACCCACGCCCACGCGGGCACGCCCTCCGTGATCACAGGGAACGACGCGCGAAGCGTCTGCGGCAGACCGTACGCCGCCACGAGCACGCGCGACGCGACGGCGAAGCCGACGAAATGGAGCGCCATCACATGATAGCTCTCGCGCCCGACGAGCGCGAGGAACCGCGCGAGCGGCGAAAAGCGCAACAAGAGCTGGCACGCCCCGAGGCAGAACGCGAAGCCGCCGAACGTCGCGAGCAGGAACCACTTCGGCCCAATCACACGGCTCATGCTCAGCTCCACCGACGTCCCCGTCGCCTGATGCACGAATATGATGGCGGCGAGTCCGAGTACGGCCGCCCCCCCCTTGACCGCCCAGGGCACGCGCGCGTGCACCTCGCGCCACACGCAGCCCGCCGCGAGTGGCAGCGTGAGCACGAGCGTCACGGCGACATGATGCTCCGTGTAGAGCCCGCGCGCGCAGAGAGCGCACCCGATGAGATAGAGCGGCACGGAGAGCAGCAGGAGCGCCCACGCCGGGCGCGCGCACCGATGCACGAGGAACGAACCGAGCGCGAGGAACACCATCGAGAGGATCATCGGCTCCATGAACCACAGCGCGCCCGTCATATTCTCGCCATGCGCGAACACGAGCGCAGAGAGGCTGTGGAGCACGATCTCCTTCCCCCCGTACACCGCCTGATACACACCGCCCGCGAAAAAGACATTGTGGAGGAGCACCGCCGCCACGGCATAGAGCGCATACGGCACCCAGAGCCGCCGCCACCGCCCGAGGAGGAACGACACCGGCTCAGCCGCGTGTTTCCAGTGGAAAAGATACCCCGTCACGAAGAAAAAGAGCGCCACGTGGAACATATAGATATATGCCACCGCCGGCATGAGCGTATGCCCGAGCACGACGAGCACCATCGCCATACCGCGCACGACATCGACGTATTGGTCACGCAAAGGAATCCCTCCGACGGCGCCACTGGCGCCAGACCGCAAAGCAGAACAAGAAAAGTGCGAGGAGCGAGAACCACGCGCTCACGCGGAACGCGAGCGGCCCCCGGTAGCGCACAGTCACCTGATGCTCCCCCGCGGGAAGCGAGAGTGCGAGCACATGTGGCCCCTCCGCGCGCGGCGTCAGGCGCTCGCCGTCGACCTGCGCCTCATATCCTGGATAGAAGAAGAGCGGCACCATGACCTCTGCACCTGCGGGGGAATCATACGAGAACGACAGCCGCGTCCCCACCTTGTGGAACGACGAGACCGTGAGATCTCCCGCCAGCGCGCGCACCTCACCCGGCTGCGGCACCGTGCCATCCTCGAAGAAATGGCTCGCATCAATATCCGCATACGCATAGTCCGAGCTCACGCGCGGCCCGAAAGACGGCAGGCTGTGCGCATCGAAGTCCTCATACGCCACGCGCCACGTAACATGAATGCCCGCCATCTCGAAATCCGTCCGCTCCGTGGCAACCATCCCGTACATCACGGCGAGCAGCGCCAGCAGGAGGGCAATGAGCCTCTCGTCGAATCGCTTCGGCTCCCCCACACGCGAAAGCGCCGCCCACACCGCCGCTGCAAGATACCGCGCGAGGAAATACGCAAGCGGCACAAGTCCCAGGATCAGGAACCGGATGGGGAACTGGAAGAGCGGCAGCGCGCTGCCGAGCTGCGGGATGCTCTCAATTGCCCTCCACGGGAACCCTGACCAATTCATCGCGGTGCAGAGCGCGGCCAGCATCGCCGTGAGAAGGAACGCCCGCCGCCGCCGCATGGCGCGCGAGAAGAGCGCCATCACGAGGAGCAGAACGAGCGGTCAACCCCACCAAAGCTGCGCGGACCAAAGCCCTGCGAAACTGCTCGTATACGTAGCGAGCGAAGAAACCGCCGCGTGGCGGATATGGAAATCCACCCGGCTATAGAAATACGCAAATGGCACGGCGAGATAGAGCGAAAGCGCGAAAGAGAATCCTGCCGTGCGCAGGAGCGCCCAGCGCCGGGCAGCGTCACAGAGCCCACGTCGCCAAAACCAGATGCCGAGCGGCAGCAGCGCAAGGCAAAACATCGTCATGATTACATGCGATCCTGCGACCATAGAAAAAGAGAGCACCAGCTCCGGCCAATGCCGCGCCATGCCCTCGCGCCGCAGTACGGCATAAAGGGCGCCTGCCACATACGGCAGGAAATACCACGCCACATAATCCCCCACGGTCATCCCCAATCCCCAAAGGAAAAGGAAGCCAGCGCTCGAAAAGAGCAGAGCCGACACAAGGCCGATGAAGGCCCTCCCACTAAGGAGCGTATACCCGCGCCACGCGGCGAAGAAGCCGAAGCAGACGGCGAAAATCCAGTACACATGAAACGCCACTGCAAGCGGGACGCCGAAGCAGACGAGCAGCGCGGGGAAATAGAGCAAGAGCCCTGGATAGAGCGCCCCGTCGGGCGTCCCATAGCCCTGCATCTGGAAGCCATGCACATAGACCGGGAAGTCTCCCGCCGCCAGCCCTGCAGCGATACCCATGACGCGGTTGAGGTGGAACGTCGTATTCGCCTTCATCAACACGCCCGCATGGAAAAACCAATGCGTGAGCACAGCGAGCGCCGCGAGCATGATGAGCGCATAGAGCGCGCGATGTCGCCAAACCGACCGGCGCATCAGCGCCACCTCCCAGCGGCACGCTCCCCCTATCATATCCTCACACATCGCGATTCCTCCCACGGCACCACAGGCGCAGAGCCTTCCCAGAGAGCAGGAAGAACGCGAGCAGCGAGACACAGACGCTCACGCGGAACGCGAGCGGCCCGCGGTACGCCACGAAGACCGTATGCTCCCCCGGCGGGAGCGCGAGCGTGAGCACGTGATTTGCGCCCTCGCGCGCAGGAATCTCCGTGCCATCGACATGCGCCGTATACCCCGGATAGGAAAAGAGCGGCACCATGACCTCTGCGCCTGACGTAGAGGCATACGTAAAGAGCAGGCGCGTCCCGACCTTGCGGTACGAGCGGAGGGCGACGTCCCCGGAGAGAGAGCGCACCTCGCCCGGCCGCGGCACCGCGCCGCTCGCGAAGAGCGAGACGGGATCGACGTCCGCATAGAGATAGTCCGGCTGCACGCCCGCACCGAACGACGGCAGACTTTGCGCGTCGAGCGCCACATAGGACGGCTGCCAGACACACCGATAGCCTCCCATCGTAAAATCGAGATGCTCTGCCGCCTGGATCCCGTACGCCGCGCAGAGGAGCGCGAGCAGCAGCGAAAGCCCCCGCGCCCGGCGGCGACAATCGCGAGGCAGGCACGGCAGGCATCTAGACGCCGCCGCGAGAAAGCGTGCGAGGAAATACGCGAGCGGCACGAGCGCGAGCGGCACGAGCCGCATCGGGAACTGAAAGAGCGGCAGCACGCTGCCGAGCGGCGGGATACTCTCGATCGCCTGCCAGGGGAAGCCCGACCAGATGCCCGCCGTGAAGAGGATGGCGCACGCCACCGTCGCGAGGAACGCCCGCCGCCTCCGCAGCGCGCGCGAAAAAAGCGCGCCGAAAAGCAGCGCGAGGAGCGGCCATCCCCACCAAAACTGCGCTGCCGCGAGATCTGCGAGCGAGCTCGTCAGAGAGGAGAGCGACGGCAGCACCGCATGGCGGATATGGAAATCCACCTGCGCGTAGAAATACGCAAACGGCACGAGACGAGAGAGCGACAGCGCGAGCGAAGCCACCGCCGCGAGGAGCAGCGCCCGCCGCCGCTCGGCCTCTCGAAGTCCCCGCCGCCAAAGGAAAAGGCAGAGCGGCAGCGCCAGGAGGCAGAAGATCGTCGTGATCACATGCGATCCCGCAATCACGGCAAAGGCGAGCACGAGCTCCAGCCAGTACCGCGCCCCGTCCGCGCGCCGCAGCAGGGCGAAGAGCGCCCCCGCCGCGTACGGCAGGAAAAAGCACGCCACATATGCCCCGGCAGACATCCCAAGGCAAAAAGGCAGGAAATAGCAGCTGGAGAAAAGCAGCGCCGCGAGGAGCCCGAGGTACCTCCTCCCGGAAAGCAGCGCGTAGCCCCGCCAGGCGGCGCAGAAGCCGAGGGACGTGACGAAAATCCAGTAGACGTGATATGACACCGCGAGCGGCACACCGGACGCGATGAGCGCCGCAGGGAAATAAAGCAGAAGGTCTGGGTAGAGCGCGCCGTCGAGCGTGCCGTAGCCCTGCATCTGGAAGCCGTGCACGTAGACGGGGAAATCCCCCGCCGCGAGGCCCGAGGCGATGCCCATGATGCGGTTGAGATGGAAGACCACGTCCCCCTTCATCAGCACGCCCGCGTGGAAGAACCAGTACGTGAGCGCGGCGAGCGCGGCGAGCGCCACCACTGCGTAGAGCAGACGCCGCCGCCAGCGGATCGTATCTGCCATCAAACAAGTCACCTCAAAGAGAAAAGAATCAGTCTGCGCCCAGCCTCAGCGCAGGAAGAACGGACGGCGGTCGCCCGCCTCGATGCGCTCGCGGAGTGCCCCGTAGCCGCGCAGCACCGTGAGCGGCTCAACGCCTAAGATGCAGTGCGGCTCGTCCTTGTGCGAGCAGCCGTGGCGCCAGCTATCAGAGCAGCCGTCCCTCGCCTCGCGCGGCAAGACCGTGACCTGCGGCACCTGATAGGGCGCGAAGCGCACGGGGATCGACATCGCCGCCATCGGCAGGCTCGCGGGGAACGCGTTCACCGAGAGGCAGGGCTTGCCGAGCGCCGCCGCGACGTGCAGCAGGCTCGTATCGTCGCCGATGTAGAGCTCCGCGAGGTCGAGCGCCGCGGCGCTCACGAGATACGGCACCTCGCCCGTGAGGTCGATGGCGCGGTCGCCGAGCGCGCCCGCGACCCGCGCCGACGCCTCGCGGTCGCCAGGCCCGCCGAGCAAGAGGAAGCCCGTCTCCGGCTCGTGCACCATGATCTCATGGCACACCGCCGCGAACCGCTCCGCGGGCCAGCGCTTCATGCCGACCGAGCCGCCGGGGCAGACGGCGTAGACGCGCCTCATGCCGCGCGCGAAGAGCGGCGCGAGCGCCTCACGGGCGCGCTGCGCGTGCTGTTTTGTATACCATATCTCGAGCGAGCGGTCGGCGATCCGGAGGCGCGTCATGTACTCGAGGATCGAGAGGTTCCTCTCCGCATCATGCATCGGCTCCATGACGAAAGGTACGGCGTCCGTGAGAAGCACGTCCCAGCCGAGGTGCGCGATCGTGCCTGCGGGCGTGATGCGGTCCTGTGTGAAGCTCACGCGCTCGCGCGCGCCCGAGAGGTACATGAGCGCCGAGCTCTGCCCCTTGATGCCGAGGCGCGGACCGAACGCGAGGTCGAAGTGACGCGGCAGGAGATAGCGCAGCGCGAACTCCGCCGTCTGCAGGAGGTCGCGGTGCGGTACGCCTTGCGGGATATCCACATCGAACGATGTGTTGAGAAGCCGCTCGTCGACGTAGGGGCAGCACTCCGCGAGGCCTGCGTTCCTCCCTGAGAGGAGGAGCGTGATGCGCGCCTTCGGATAGATACGTCGGCACTCGCGCAGGAATGCCGAGAAGCAGACGAAGTCCCCTGCCGCGTCGTCGCGCACGATGAGGATGGACTGCCCCTCCCCCTGGCGCTCTCGATAGCCGAGCTCCCGGTAGAGAGGCTCGAGCGCCGCGACGAAGTCCCGCGGCACGAAGTCCCCGGGGTGCTCGTTGATATAGCGGACGAGCGCCGCGCGCAGCACGTCCTCCGGCAGGCGCCGCGTACCCTCGGGCACCTTGAGCGCGATCTGCGGCGCGGCAGGCGGCACGCTCGCCGCCTGGACTCCTGCCGCCCTGGCTCTCGCCGGCGCTGCAGCGCGGCGGGTCTTTCTCTTCTTCATTCCCTTCGCCTCACTTCACGAGCCGATAGATCATGTCTTCCTGGCGGTGCAGGCAGCGCGTGAGCTCGTAGCGCTCGAGGATGGTCTCGCGCGCCGCCTTGCCGAGGCGGGCGGCAAGCTCCCGGTCGTCGAGGATCTCCTCGATGCGCCGTGCGATATGGTGCGGGCTGCGGAACTCCGCGAGCAGGCCGTTCACGCCGTCCTCGACGACCTCCTCGCAGGGCGGCGTCTTCGAGGCGACGAGCGGGCAGCCGAAGCTCATCGCCTCGAGCATCGACCACGAGAGGATGAAGGGGCGCGTGAGATAGACATGGCACGAGGAGGCGCGCAGGATCTTCTGATAGTCGCCGCGATTGCGGTGACCGACGAAATGGACGCGCGTCTCGTCGATGCCCTTCTTGCGCTCCTCCTTGAGATAGCTCGTGTCCTTGAGCTGGGCGCCGTAGCAGACGCGGTCCGTGCCGACGACGATGACGTGGAGCTTCGGGCGACGCGCAAGAAGGAGCCGCACGGCGTCCATGAAATACGGGAAGCCGCGGAACACCTCAAAGCCGCGCGAGACGTACGTGAGGATCTCCGAGCCCTCCGGGAGATTGATCTTCGCATCCTCGAGCACGAGGCCGGGGCGCTTCGGCAGCGGCGAGCAGAACTCCGTGTGGATGCCGTCGTGGCAGACCTCGATCTTCGGCTGGTAGATCGCAGGGAACTGGGAATGCTGCCAGTGCGTCGGCGTGTACGCCGCGTCGATGGACGCGAGCGAGAGCAGGTGGCTCGCATCCTTCGTGCGGATCGCGACCTTCGCGTCGAGCGAGGGGATCTCATCGGGCCAGTAGTAGCTGTCGCCGCCGACGGCGCGGTAGAACCACTCGACGTAGCCGAGCACGGGCACGTTCGGATAGAGGTCCTTCACGTAGAGCAGGCTCCCCCAGCCCGTATGGCCGACGATGACGTCGGGGACGAAGTGCGCCTGCTTCTCGATCTGCTGCAGCGCCTTCACGACCTGCAGCCCCGTGAGCATCGACTGCATCATCGTCTTGCAGGGGCCCGTCTGGGCTGCGAGGTCCTTCGCCTCCTGCGCCGCCGGCTTGTAGAGCACGAGCTGCACGCCCGGGAGCGTCGCGCCCGACACGTTCTCCTCCGAGAGGAAGAACACCTTGTTCTCGGGATTCTTCGCGAGATACTCCGCGAGATAGAGGAACTGCCCCGGGAAATTCGGGTGGATAAAGAGGATATTCAAGATGCGACCTTCTTTCTTGCAACATATTTCCTATTTTCTCATAGAATCCTGGAAAAAGCAAGGAGCGGGGGCGCGCCTGCGGCTAGTCCCCCAGAGAATTGCACACAAAAAAGCGGGCACCGGAGTGCCCGCTTTTAGAAGCGTATCAGAGAAGCCGCTTATGCCTTCGGCTTGAACTCCTTCGAGTTCACGTCGTACGTGTACGTCGTCTTCTGATCAGACAGCATGAACGTCAGGCCGCCCTTGATGGCTGCGACGCCATCCGTGAGCGTGAGGCTGTTGTCGTTCGAATAGACGACCTTCGCCGTAGCGCCATCCGTCGTGATCTTGATGTCATCGATGCTGTTCGTGCTCCAGAGATAGACGACATCCTCAGAGCCGACGGTCTCTGCCGTATCGTTGCCGTCGTTCGCGCCGAACCAGAAGTAGTCCGTCGCATCGGCGTTGCCGACGAACGTCTGGGTATCGCTGCTGCCGCCCCAGAAGATGTTCGCCGTATGACCGCCCTCGAGCGTGGAGACGCCGGAGCCGATCATGACGTACTGCGCATAGCTGTCGCTTGCGCTGAACTTGTTCACATTGTAGAGGCGGTTGTCGAAGATACCCTTGTCGCCGTTCATATCGACACCGACGACCGTCGTCGTATCGTCAAGCTCGCCAACGCCGACCGCGACGCTCGCGTTATCACCCACACCGACGTAGATGGAGCTGTCGGAGGTGAACTTCGCCTTGTTGCTGCTCGTTGCGAACGTGACGTTCGTCGATGCTGCTTCGCGCTCAGCGTCCGTCGTCGCCGTAGTGATGTAGGTGCTGGCGAGAACCTTGACCTTGCTCAGGTCCGGGTTCGTGAGCGTCAGCTTGTCGCTGGGGTTGCTCTTGTTCGTGATCGTGATGTCGCCGCCAGAGAGCGATGCGAACTCATAGTTCTTCGCGATGTCCGCGATGGAGGAAGCGCCCCAGAAGTAGACATCGTCGTTGCCGTTGAAGTTCTTGACCGTGTCGCTGCCGTCCGTCGCGCTGAACCAGATGTGATCCGTGCCCTTATGGTTCAACTGGAGCTCGATCTGGTCTGCTGCGCCGGAGCCGCCCCAGACAGCCGCGTTGTCTTTGGCGGAGCCGATCGTCATCTTGTCGGCAGCGCTCGTGCCGACGACGATCTGCTGACCCTTGAGGCCGGAGAGATCGAACTTCGTGAGGTTCGTGAACACATCCGTATCAGCGAAGTTCAAGAACGTGCCGTTCGTAGCATCCGCCGCTGCACCGGAGATGGAGAGGAGCTTGCTGCCATCCTTCGAGCCGACGTAGACATCAGCGAGCGCCGTCTTGATCGTGCCGTCGCCATTGAGGTCGCCAGCGACCTTCTTCACCGTGTCGCTGCCTGCGAACTGGATGAGGAGACCATCCGCATTCGAAGCCGCGAGGGTGTCGAACTTGATGGAGCTCGTCGTAGCTTTGTCCTTATCGAAGGAGACGACACTAGCTGCTGCGCCGATATTGAGGAGGTTGGCGCTGCTGATATTCGTGAGTTTGAGGACATCGGAATCGGAATCGAAGCCGTTCTTGAAGCCCGAGATCGTGCTCGTGCCGGAGACCGCCTTCGTCGCGATCGTGTCGCGGACTTCGTTGCTGCCGTTCAGGGAGACGATGTCATTGCCATCGCCGAGCGTGATGGAAACGGCATTCGTTGCAGCCTTCGCATCGACCGTGTCGCCCGTGTCATTGCTGAGCGTGATGGAGCCGGACGTCGCTGCCTGCAGGGAGACGTAGTGGATGTTCTGGAACTTCGAGCTGTCGCCGAGGTTGTAGTCCACAGCGCCCTTCGCAGCGACGAGGGACGTCGTTGCGTCTTCGCCGACGAAATAAACCGTATCCGTATCAGCGTTGATAGTCTTGTCCTTAGCAGCCCACTGGAGCTTACCAGCGTCCGCATCCGTGCCGAACTGTGCGGAGAACGTGCCTTGGTCTGCCGTGAGACCCGCAACGCTCGTCTTGCCATACGTGAAGGATTTATCCGTGCTGTTGATGGCAAACTGGCTCAGGCGGCTGCTGCCCTCGAAGATAACTGTGTCGCCAGCCTTGATGGAGCTTACGATGGAGTCCGTGCCGTCGTTGCGGCCGATGGAGAGCTTCAGCGCGCCGCTGGCTTTGATCGTGTCGTTGCCAGCGCCAGAGGCGACCTTGCCGGCGTTCATGGTAACCGTGCTGTCCGCCTTGCCGAGCGTGATGTCAGCATCGCTAGCCGTCTGCGCATCGAGCACGAGCTTCTCCGTGAGGCTCGAGGCATCGATCTTGTTCAGCGTGCTGTTCTGTGCCGTCGTCCAGTACTGGGTAGCGGCGTCATCCGTCTTGCCGATGCGTGCCTTGTAGAGGTCTGCACCGTTCGTCTCCATCTGGAGGCTCTGGATGCCCGTGCCATAGAGGAGGCCCGTGTTGGAGAGCGTGACAGCCGAGACCGTCGAGCCGATGAGATCATTCGCAGCGTCAAAGCCGTGGAGGTTGATCCTCGTGTTGGCAGCGCTAACATCTGCCACGACCGTATCACTACCAGCGCCGAACGTGATATCCGTATCGTCACCATCAACCGTGTAGTTGATGCCTGCCGTCGTCTTGCTGAAGTCGAGGGACTTGACGGAAGCCTTCGTGCCGCTCGTGATGGAGACGCCAGCGCTAGCGAGGCCCGCATCAGCAACGAAGGACGCGATGCTGTCACTGCCTGCCGTGAACGTACCGACGCCAGCGATCGTCAGGTTCTTGCCGTCAGCCTTGAGGCCATCGACCGTGGAGCCGCCGACGCTGATCTGGTCAACGCCTTTCCAGGCGCCACTTTCGATGGTGACGTTGGTGAGATCAATTTTCTTGATTGCCATTGAAATTCCTCCCATAAAACGATAGTTTTATCTTACTTACCCCATTTACATGGCTCCGCTTGGCACCTGCCGGGCAGGAGCCGCGTAAATCCGCCTAAGATAAGTTGTATCTATTGTATCGCATTGTCCTAGAAAATGCAAATGTTTTTTAATCCTCTCGGCGCATGCCGCGGAGGGCGCGGAAAATACAAATGGCTCAGCAGTGGGCGGGGCACTGCTGAGCCTATGGGAGTCTTACCTTTTCTTGCATATATTGAGGTAATGACTATATTATAGCGCAGGATGTAGTCGTTGGCAAGGGGGGGGCGGCGATTTTTCGCCGCGGGGCGCCCCCTAGGACAAGGCGCCTAAGCCCCTGCGCGTCGCCTCGCCCGCGCGTCTCTCAGCGGATGCGCGTGAGGGAGACGCCGCTGCCGCGCTCCGTCACGCGGTAGGTCGCACCATTTGCGAGCATGAGGTCGGGGCGGCTGCCATTGCTCATGACCATGAGCGTGTCGCTATCATCGAGCGTGATCTGCGTATACTGTGCATAGTTGTTCCCCACCTGCCGCAGCGCCGCCTCCGTCTCGTTGCTGCGGGTCACCTGGACCGCGTCGATGTCGCTGACGTTCCAGAGGTAGATGGCGTCCTTGCCGGATTCGCTGTAGGCGACGTCCGCGCCGTCACCCTTGCCGAACCAGAAATAGTTCGTGTGGTCCTTGCTGCCGACGAGACAATCGCCCGCGCTGCCGCCGCCCCACATGGCGCAGGTGCCCTGCCCCGCATAGAGGAACGACTCCGTCGTGCCGCCGATGAGGATCTGCGCGCCCTCATAGCCGTTCGCGTCGAGGATATCATAGCGCTCACCGAGCATCGAGGTGCTGCCCGCCAGGACCGATGTCTCGCCCGCCTCGCCCGGCGAGAGGAAACTGATCTTGCCCTGGTCGCTCGCCATGGCGCCCGTGAGCGTGAGCGTGCCGCCTCCGGGGCTCACGATGAGGTCATCGCCGCTCGTCATGAGCGTGAGCGTCGGACGGCCGCTCCAGCAGTAGACCGCATCCGTGCCTTTCTTGAATCCCTGCACGCGGTCAGTGCCGTCGCCCGCGCCAATCCAGAAGTAGTCTTTCCCCGTGCCCGCGATGAACGTGTCGCTCGCGGCGCCGCCGCCCCACATGGCGGCGGGGTCGCTCCCGCCGCGGATCGTGCTCGGCGTCTGTGCGCCGATGTAGATGTCGCCGCCATTCGTGCGCGCGTGCAGCGTGCCGTCGGCGAGGCGGTCGAAGCCGGGCGCCGTCGTCGTGGTGGTTGTCGTCGTGGTGGTCGTGGTAGTCGTGGTAGTCGTGTTTGTCTCAGTGGGAGTGGTGGTCGTCGTCGTGCCCGCACCGGACGCGCCTTGCTTGGCGAGGTAGCGCAGGAGCGTGTAGCCGCCGGCGTAGAGGATATCATGCTCTTGCTTTGCATCCGCGTACATGAGCCGCTGCATCTGCTCCGGGTTCTTGGCGATTTCCTCGATGTATTCCTTGCGCTCATCGTCGATGCCGTGCGTGAGCTCCGCCATGCCTTCGAAGACAAGGTCCGGCAGTTCCCACCAGTAATCGTCATTCGTTTCCATGATGGCATGGGTAAGCTCATGCGCGATGGTGCGGTCGAGGTAATAGGTCCCTGTACTCTTACTCGTTCCGTTGACCCCGCCTCGCGCGATATTGCGGTAGCGACCAACATTCACGGTCAGAACTAAATCCGTTTGATGTGAGTCATACGGATTTTTCTCTGTCCCGCACCGTGCCAGCGTCCAGTCCGAGGAATCATCCATGAAAACGAGCCGCATCCTCTTGTATCTCGTCCCCTGCTCGTTGAAGCTCATGCCGTAGGACGACTCAATGAGGTCGAGAGCGTTGCCGACCCACCAGCCGCAGAGACAATCCGCGATGAACTTCTCATCCTGCGTGTAGCTCTTATACGCCGACATGCTCGAAGCGTACACGAACTGCACGCCTCTGATGTTGACATAGACTTCCCCTGTCTTGCGGCTCGTATAGTAGGAGTACGACCATCTGCCATCGGCAGGCTCCGGCACGATGCTCTCCGCCGTCTTCACCACGCTCCCGCCTGCGTCGGCGCCCGTGATGGCGCCGGTGTCTTTGTTGTCGAGGATGATGCCGCAGGAATTTCTGAGGAACGACTGGTAGCTCCCCGCCTGCTCGGCGTCGGAAATGAAGTGATTGACGAGGTCCTGGTAGCTGCTGAACTGCGAGCAGGCGCGCACGGCTTCGTCGAGGGCGGCCGTGCCCTGTTTCTTCGTCTCGTCGAGGCTGTGCATGAATTTCTGGATGACGCTTTGCTGTGCTGACATAGGGAGACTCCTTTCTCCATCCATGCGGGAGTGCGGCGAGGGCGTCTGGTGCGGTGCGCCCTCCCGCGCTTCCTTGAAAAAAGACGCGGACGGCGTCAGAGCCGTCCGCGAAGTCTTTTCATGAAAACTCTATCCGAGTCTAATGTATCACACAGAATCCGAGATGACAAGTCTTTTTTCCCACTCGCGATATACTACGGTCACGAGGCCTGCGCCGTGTAGAGGGCGTAGTAGGCGCCGCGGTGGGCGAGGAGCTCGGCGTGGGTGCCGGCCTCGACGATGCGGCCGTGGTCGACGACGACGATGGCGTCGCAGTGCTCGACGGTGCTGAGGCGGTGGGCGATCATGAGCATGGTGCGCCCCTTGGCGATCTGGCCGATGTTCTCCATGATGCTGTGCTCGCTCTCGTAGTCGAGGGCGCTCGTCGCCTCGTCGAAGATGAGGACGCGCGGGTCCATGATGAGGGCGCGCGCGATGGCGATGCGCTGGCGCTGGCCGCCCGAGAGGAGGCTGCCGCGCTCGCCGACGAAGGTGTCGTAGCCCTGCGGGAACTCGCTGATGAAGCCGTCGGCGCCCGCGAGGCGGGCGGCGGCGACGACTTCCTCATGCGTGGCGTTCGGGCAGGCGATCTTGATGTTCTCCTCGATGGTGCCGCCGAAGAGCATGCTGTCCTGGAGCACGACGCCGATCTGGCGGCGGAGCCAGGCGGGCTCGACCTGCGCGATGTCGACGCCGTCGATGAGCACGCGGCCGCTCTCGGGGAGGTAGAGGCGCTCGATGATCTTCGTGAGCGTGGATTTCCCCGAGCCGGAGCGGCCGACGATGCCGACGGTCATGCCGGGCGCGATGGCGAGGCTCATGCCGTCGAGGACGTTGGCGCCGTCCGGCGTGTAGCGGAAGCGGACATTCTCGAGGCGGATGCTGCCCGCGATGGCGGGGAGCGTCGTGCGGCTCTGGCTAAACGCCGGCTCGGTCTTCTCGTTCATGATGTCGCCGAGGCGCTCCATGGAGACGCGCGCCTGCTGGAAGTACTGCCAGACGCTCACGAGGCGCATGACGGGCGCGATGAGCTGACCTGCCATCATCTGAAACGCGATGAGCTCGCCGACGCTGATCTCGTGCTCCATGACGCACGCCGCGCCGACCCAGAGGATGGCGAGGCTGAAGATCTGCTGGAGGAAGAGGCCGATGGAGCCGGCGACGTTCGCGACGTTGATGACGGAGAAGACAGAGCGCACGTAGCGCGCGAGGATCTCCTCGTAGCGCTCGACGAAGCCGCGCTCGACGCCTGACGCCTTGACGGTGTGGATGCCCGTGATGGTCTCGATGAGGAACGAGCGGTTCTTCGCACCGACGAGGAAGCGGTCGTTGATGAGGCGCTTGTAGATCGGCGCGACGATGAGGTTCAAGAGGACGAAAAGCGGCAGGATCACGAGCACGACGAGCGTGAGCAGGCGGCTGTAGGCGACCATGACGCAGAAATAGACGGTCGCGAAGACGATGTCGAGCACGATGGTGAGCGAGGAGCCCGTGATGAAGTTCCTGAGGTTCTCGAGCTCGCCGACGCGCGAGACGACGTCACCGACCTGCCATTTGCTGAAGTATTTGATGGGGAGCGCCGTGATGGTCTTGAAGAGGTGGCTCGAGAGCACGACGTCCATCTTGCTCGTGATGTTCGTGAAGAGGTAGCTCCTCAGCACCTGCATCCAGTTCGTGAAGAGCGCGCAGAGGATCATGCCCGCGACGAGGATGTCGAGGGCGTCGGTGCTCCGGTGCACGAGGACCTTGTCGATGATGACCTGGGTGAAGAGCGGCGTCGCGAGGCCCAGGAGCTGCAGCAGGAACGAGAGGCCGAGGACGGTCAGGAGGTACCTCTTGTACTTCCCGATGACGGGGAGGAACCAGCGGATGCCGAATTTCCGCGCCTCTTCCTTGAGCTCGTAGCGGCGCGTGAAAAGGATGATCTCGCCCGTCCAGAGGGAGAGGACTTTCTCCTTGTCGGCCTCGGCGGGACGCTGCATGGAAAAGTGCGGGTCGAGGATGTACATGTGCCCGTCCCGCAGGCCCGTGATGACGAGGTAGCCGCCCGTCTTCATGCGGATAATGGCGGGGTACGTCATCGAGGCGAGCCGCGCGCGCGTGACGCCCTCGTAGGCGCGCGCGCGCAGCCCCAGGTCGTGCGCCGCGCGCACGAGCGTCACGGTGTCGACGGTGCCTGCCTCGAGGACGTAGGCGCGCTCGAGCTGGCGCAGGTCCGCCGGGATCTTGTAGTAGCCGGCGACGGCGGTGAGGCAGGCGAGGCCGGTATCGATACGATCTTGCATGTTATCTCTCCCTCAGTGATTCGCTCGTGTAGCGGCGGAAGGGATCGAGGAAGAAGTCGATGATGCGCTTCTCGCGGATCTTGATCTCGGCATTGACGCTCATGCCTGGCGTGAGGTCGGCTTTCCTGCCGAAGATGCGGATGTCGTCCTCGGTCGGACGCAGCACGAGGCGGAATTTCTTGTTCTTCTCCGGGTCGCGGCTGTCCTCGTAGGCGTCGGCGGCGATCTCGTCGACTTCCGCCTTGACCATGCCGAATTTCTGGAAGTTGTAGGTGTCGACCTTGACCTCGGCCTCCTGGCCTTCCTTGATGAAGCCGATGTCCTTGTTGTCCGCCCAGACCTCGAACACCATGGGGACGTCGTCGGGAACGATCATCATGAGCGCCTGCGCGTCGGTGACGACGCCGCCCTCGGTGTGGATGGCGAGGTTGTAGACGGTGCCGTCGCAGGGCGCCGTGATCGTGGCGAGGCGCTGGTTCTCGTCGGCTTTCTTGATCTCTTCTTCGTAGGCGTAGTACTGCTTCTTCGACTCGACGAGCGTCGACATGATGTCTTTCTTGTAGGTGGCGTCGATCTCGCTGAGCTTCGTCTGTGCCTCGTCGATGGCGGCCTGCGCCTTGTTGATCTCGTCGAGCGCCGCGGCTGCGGATTTCTCGTACTGGATGCGCTGGGAGGTCTGCTCGAAGAGCTGGAACTCCGCGATGGCGTTTTCCTGCATGAGGTCTTTGAGGCGGCTCTCTTTCTCCCGCGCGATCTCGTACATGCCCTGGTATTTGTCGTAGTTCTCCCGGGCGCCGTGGAGGTCGGAGGTCTTCTGCGCGATCGTGCTGCGCGCAGAGGCGGTCTGGGCGCGGTACTGCGCCTGGCGGCTGCTATAGAGCGCGATCTCCGCCTGGCGGTCGGTGTCCTCGAGGTCTTCGTCCGCCGCGGGGGTGAAGGGCGTACCCGAAAGCTCCGCGTTCAGCCGGTCGATGTCGAGTTTGTAGTAGGCGGCGCGCTTTTTCAGGCTGTCCATGTCGGCGTCCGTCGAGGTCGGGTCGAGGACGATGAGGGTGTCGCCCTCATTGACGTGGTCGCCGTCCTTGACGTGGATCTCCTTGACGATGCCTTTGTTCTTCGTCTGGACGGTCTTGACCTGTCCTGCGGGGATGACTTTGCCCGTGGCGACGGCGACTTCGTTGATGTGGCCGACGCACGCCCAGATGATGGCGGCGGTGAGGAACGCGAGGATCGTCCAGAGGACGGCGCGCCCGACGGGGGACGGCGGCGTCTCGGTGACTTCGAGGATGGCGGGGAGGAACTCGGTCTCCTTGCCCTCGGTCTTGCCGTCGATGAATTGATGCCATAGTTCTTTGAGTTTCATTTTGTCTCCTTTGCCTCGTGGGTCGTCAGCCGTGCCTGCTCGGGTGCGGCCTGCGGACGGAGTCCCTGCTCCTGCTGCTCGTAGAGGTGCCAGTAGGCGCCGCGGCGCGCCATGAGCTCGTCATGCGTGCCGCTCTCTACGATCTCGCCCCGGTCGACGACGATGATGCGGTCGGCACGGCGCACGGTACTGAGCCGGTGCGCGATGATGAGCATGGTGCGGTCGCCGCCGATGGCGTCCATGTTCTGCATGATGGCGCGCTCGCTCTCGTAGTCAAGCGCGCTCGTCGCCTCGTCGAAGATGAGGATCGGCGGGTTCGTGAGGAGGGCGCGCGCGATGGCGATGCGCTGGCGCTGGCCGCCTGAGAGCGCCGCGCCGCGCTCGCCGACGCGCGTGTCGTAGCCCTCGCGGAGCTCGAGGATGAAGTCGTGGGCGCCCGCGAGGCGCGCCGCCTCGATGACTTGCTCCATGGGGGCGTCGGGGCGGGCGACGGCGATGTTGTCGCGCACGCTCGCGTCGAAGAGGTAGCTCTCCTGCATGACGACACCGATCTGGCTGCGCAGCCAGGTGAGGTTCGCCTCGCGGATGTCGAGGCCATCGATGAGGACCTGCCCCTGCTCGGGGAGGTAGAGCTGCTGGACGATGTTGGTGAGCGTCGATTTGCCCGAGCCGGAGCGGCCGACGATGCCGATCTTTTCGCCCGGCTGGATGTCGAGGCTCACGTGCTTCAAGACGAGCGGGAGGTCGAGGCGGTAGCGGAAGCAGACGTCTTTGAGCTCGATATGGCCCGCGAGGCGGCTGCCGCGCTTGCCGAGGCCCGTCATGACGGGCTCCATGCGGGTGTTCAATATGTCGCCGATGCGCTCGAGCGCGAGGCCCGTCTGCTGGACACTCGGCCACATGGTGAGGAGCTTCGTCATCGGGCCCATGGCCTGCCCCGCGATCATCTGGAACGCGATGAGCTGGCCGAGGGTGAAGTAGCCGTCCATGACGAGGTGCCCGCCGTACCAGAGGATGAGCAGCGAGGTGACGGTCTGCATGACGCCGGAGAAGCCGCCGATGACGAGGCGGAATTTCACGTTCTCGAACGTCGTGCGCACGTAGCGCGCGAGGAGGTCTTCCCATTTGTGGTCGAACTGCGGCTCGACGGCGAGCGCCTTGACCGTCTCGATGTTCGTGACGGCCTCGACGAGGAAGGCGTTGCTCGCGGCGCCCGTGCGCCAGACGGCCTCGATCTTCCTCTTGATGATGGGGATCGCCCAGATGTTCTGCACGAGGTAGAGCGGCACGACGATGAGCGCGATGAGCGTGAGCGGCACGCTGTACCAGAGCATGAAGGCGATGAAGACGACGGAGAAGAGCACGTCGAGGATCGTCATGAGCGCCTGCCCCGTGAGGAACTCGCGGATGCTATTGAGCGCGCTGACGCGCATGAGCGTGTCGCCGACACGGCGCGACTCGTAGTACGGCAGCGGCAGGCTGATGAGGTGGTGGAAGAGCCGCGTGCCGAGGATGGCGTCGAGCTTGATCGTCGTGTGGTTGAGGAGGTACGTCCGAAGGCCTGAGAGGAACGCCTGCAGGAAGAAGAAGATGACCATGCTGACGCCGATGACGGTGAGCGTCGACCAGCCCTCGTTGCCGATGACCTTGTCGATGATGACCTGCGTGATGAGCGGCATGCCGATGCCCATGAGCTGCAGGAAGAAGGCGGCGAGCAGGACCTCGCCGAGGTAACGCCTATAGTGGCTGATGACGCGCCAGAACCAGTCGAGGTTGTATTTCTTGCGGAAGTACGACCAGGTGTAGCGCGCGGAAAAGGTGAGGACCTCGCCGGTCCAGGCGTCCGCGAACTGCTTCTGCGCGAGCGCGACGGGGCGTCCCTCGCGCGGATCGATGAGATAGACGGCTTCGTCGTTGTTCATCGCGATAACGACGTAGGTGCCGCTCTTCATCCTGGCGATGGCGGGGACGGGCGCCTCGCGGAGCTCCTCGCTCGTCGCGTGGAGCACCTCGCTCCTGAGGTGGTAGTGGCGCGCGAGCTTCCGGAGGTCGTCCCACTGGAGGGCGGCGTCGCTGGTGGTATGTTCCTTGACGAATTCCGGCTCTTTGATCTTCGCGCCGTAGTGCGTGAGGACTTTGGCGAGACAGACGATGCCGGTCGGTATGATCTTTTCTTTGCGGTCAGTCATGAACGATGTTCTCCTGTGATGTCGATAGGGCACGAGGCGGCGCGCGGGGCGCGGGTGCCTCGGCAGGTACGAGGGGCGCGGACGGTGCCTGCATTTCTGCGTGTTTATGTGTCCGCGCACGTAGTCCATATTATTATGGCAGATTCGCCTGGGGATTTCAAGAGAAAATGTGGGGTGCGCGCTCGCTTGCCCGAGGGCGCGGACGGAGGCGGCGCGTCATTTTCTTCCGCGCGGCGGCGGCTTTTCCTTTAATGTTCTTTCCTTTCTATGGTATAATGTGGCTGTCATCGTTTTTTCACGGCGGCCGCACGCGAGGGGCGAGAATCGTCTCCTGCGGCTTGACAGTGGCGGCGCGCTGTGCTATTATGCAAAACATATTAACATGATATGTTTGTAAACAAGGAAGTGAGCCATTTTGATCAAGCTCTCTCATATCGTCAAGACGTACGACAGTCCCGCGGGTCCCGTGCACGCGCTCAAGGATATCAGCCTAGAGATCGCGCGCGGTGAGATCTTCGGCATCATCGGGCTCTCGGGCGCGGGGAAGTCGACGCTGATCCGCTGCATCAACATGCTCGAACGCCCGACGAGCGGCACGGTCGAGGTCGACGGGCGCGAGCTCACGGGGATGGATGAGCGCGAGCTGCGCGCCGTGCGCAAGGAGATCGGCATGATCTTCCAGCATTTCAACCTGCTGAGCTCGGCGACGGTCTACGATAACGTCGCGTTCCCGCTGCGCCTCGCGGGACGGGAGGAGGCGGCGATCCGCACGCGCGTGACGGAGTTGCTCGCGCTCGTCGGGCTCGCCGACAAGGCGCATCAGTATCCCTCGCAGCTCTCGGGCGGACAGAAGCAGCGCGTCGGCATCGCCCGCGCGCTCGCGAGCGATCCGAAGGTGCTGCTCTGCGACGAGGCGACGAGCGCGCTCGATCCGCAGACGACGAAGTCGATCCTGCGCCTCATCGCGGATATCAATAGGAAGCTCGGCCTCACGGTCGTCGTGATCACGCACGAGATGCAGGTCATCAAGGATATCTGCGACAAGGTCGCGGTCATCGATCAGGGCGTCATCGCCGAAGCCGGGACGGTGTTCGATATCTTCACGAATCCGCAGCAGCCGATCACGAAGGAGTTCATCAGCGTGCTGCTATCGAACGACCTGCCCGCTGCGTTCCGCGGCAGCGCCGTGACGCAGGAGAAGACGCCGGGGAGCCTGCTGCTGCTGCGCCTCACGTTCCTCGGGGAGAGCGCGGACGATCCCGTGCTCGCGGGCATGATCCGCAGGTTCCCCGATGTCGAGACGACGATGCTCTTCGGCACGCTCGACCAGATCAAGGAGATGCCGTTCGGCCGCATGATCGTCGGGCTCACCGGCGAGGAGGCGCGCGTCCAGGAGGCGCTCGCATACCTCGCCGCGCAGGATCTCAAGGAGGAGGTGATCGGCTATGCAAAGCGCCATGATTGACCTCATTGCCAAGGCGCTCGGCGAGACCGTCTACATGGTCGCCGTCTCCATGGTCGTCGCAACGGCGCTCGGCGTGCCGCTCGGCGTGCTGCTCTCGACGACGGGCAAGGGCGGCATCCTCGAGGCGCGCGCGCTCAACAAGGCGATTGGCGCTGTCGTCAATGCGATCCGCTCCATCCCGTTCATCATCCTCATGGTCGCGATCATCCCGCTCACACGCCTCATCGTCGGCACGGCGATCGGCACGACGGCGGCGATGGTGCCGCTCATCATCGCCGCGGTGCCGTTCATCGGCAGGCAGGTGGAGACGAGCCTCCAGGAGGTCCCCTACGGCCTCGTCGAGGCGGCGCTCTCGATGGGCGCGACGCCGCTGCAGATCATCCGCCGCGTGCTGCTGCCGGAGGCGATGCCAAGCATCGTCGCGCAGCTCACGACGGTCGTCATCAGCCTCGTCGGCGAGTCGGCGATGGCGGGCGCCATCGGCGGCGGCGGCCTCGGCGATCTCGCGATCCGCTACGGCTACCAGCGGTTCCGCCCCGATGTGATGATCGCAACGGTCGTCATCCTCATCATCCTCGTCCAGCTCGTCCAATTCGCCGGCAACCTGCTCGCGAAACGGCTGAATAAGAAATAAAGGTCCCATCATCTGACACAAGGAGGCATTCTCATGAAAAAAGCATTTGCTCTCATCGCAGCGCTCGCGTTCTCTGCCCTCGCTCTCGCAGGCTGCGGCAGCCAGCAGGGCGCGTCCTCTGGCTCCGGCTCGGGCGCCGCAAGCTCGGGCGCGAAGACGATCAAAGTCGGCGCGACCGCCGTGCCGCACGCCGAGATCCTCGAGGCGGCGAAGCCCCTCCTCGAGAAGGAAGGCATCACGCTCGAGATCGTCGAGTTCAACGACTACGTGCAGCCGAACCTCGCGCTCAATGACAAGGAGCTCGACGCGAACTTCTTCCAGCATGAGCCGTACCTCAAGAACTTCATGGACGAGCACAAGGAAGTCAAGCTCGTAAACGCCGCGGGCATCCACATCGAACCGATGGGCGTCTACTCCAGGAAGATCAAGAAGCTCGATGAGCTCAAGGACGGCGCAACGATCGCCATCCCGAACGATCCGACGAACGGCGGCCGCTCGCTGCTGCTCCTCGAGAAGGCCGGCATCATCAAGCTGAAGGACGGCGTCGGTGAGAAGGCGACGGTCAATGATATCGCCGAAAACGCGAAGCACATCAAGTTCCAGGAAGTCGAGGCCGCCCAGGTGCCGCGCACGCTCGACGATGTCGACGCCGCCGTCATCAACTCCAATTTCGCCATGCAGGTGAACCTCGACCCGACGAAGGACGCGATGTTCATCGAAGACAGCACGAGCCCCTACGTCAACATCATCGCCGTGCGCGACGGTGACGAGAACCGCCCGGAGATCCAGGCACTCATCAAAGTCCTCCACAGCGATGAAATCAAGCAGTTCATCACAGAGAAATACAAAGGCGCCGTCGTCCCGGCTTTCTGAGCCGCCGACAGCGCAGCCATATGAAAAGCTCCGCCCTTCCCTGCGAGGAAGCGGCGGAGCTTTTCTATATGGAGCGTTTTGAGGAGATCGCACCGCAGTTTGCACACGTCAGGCGTATCCGATCTCTGGCATCAAATGCTTTGTATACGTATACGATGAGACTCTTGACACAAGTTACTTTTATCTAGACCTAAAAACTTGGCAGAGTCAATCCTCTTGTGTAAACTGTTTATAGTGCCGGCTTTGAGATGAATTCACTCACGCAGCAGACGGATCAGCTGCGTGACGGTCTGATGGAGGTTTTGGCGTGCCGTTTTTTCTTCCATGGCCTCTTCCACACGCATAGGCAGGTGGAGAATGGGGAAATAGGCGTCAATGCCATGTTCATTGACCGCTTCTGCATCCGGAAGGGCACAGCCACAGACTGCAACCGTGCGGATGCCGGGGCTCAGCTGGTGTGCAAGGGTGGCGATACCGGACGGTCCCTTGCCCATCGCAGTCTGACGATCCATGCGGCCTTCGCCGGTTATGAGAAGATCGGCATCCTTCAGTGCATCGCGTACGCCGATGGCTTCGAGGCAAAGCTGGCTTCCAGGAACCAGCTCGCCGTCAAGGAACGTATGGAATGCGAAACCAAGTCCGCCGGCTGCACCGGCGCCGGGGCGCTTGATACCGTGCTTTTTCTGTGCCGTTTCGGCGAGCTCTGCGAAACGACGGATCGATTGATCCATTGCCGCGACGATTTCCGGCGTCGCACCCTTTTGCGGTCCAAATACGGCAGAACAGCCTTCCGGGCCGCATAACGGGTTGGTCACATCGCAGGCGATGCGGAACCGGCAGGATTTCAGCCGGGGGTCTGCGCCGCTTCCGTCGATCACGGCAACACCTGCCAGATCCCTGCCGCAGATTCCTACCGGGGAACCGTCTGCCTTGCGAAAGTGCCAGCCAAGGGCGGTCAGCATGCCGAGTCCGCAGTCATTGGTAGCGCTACCGCCGATCCCGATGATAAAATCCCGACCGCCATCGGCTATGGCCTGCAGGATGAGCTCACCCAGTCCGTATGTCGTGGTGTTCAGGGGATTTCGTTGTGATGGCGGAACCATCGTGAGCCCGGCAGCATCCGCCATCTCGATGACGGCGGTATGAGAATCCGGCAGCAGGCCGTAACGGCTTTTTACCGGCTTTTGCAGCGGGCCGGTGACTGTGGCAGGGACGATTCGCCCATGAAGCCCCTCCGTCAGCGCATCAACTGTACCTTCCCCACCGTCTGCCAGCGGGAAAACGTCGATGCGGGCGGCGGGAAGCAGCTTCCGGCATGCATCGGCAGCGGTTTTTCCAGCCTCCATCGAGGAAATACTTCCCTTGAAGGAATCCACGGCAATAACGATGTGCTTGAGTTCCATGGCGATACCTCCTAGCCGATCAGGAAGAGCGAAGCCACCCAGATGGAGAGAATCGAGACGATGCCGACAACCAGCGTCATCATCGTCTGAGTTCGATAGCCGCCTTGCGGTTCCATCCCGCTGAAATTCGTGACCACCCAGAAATAACTGTCATTGGCATGGGAAACCGTCATGGCGCCGGCGCCGATTGCCATAACGGTCAGCAGCGCAGCCATTTCCGTATTGAGGCCGAGCGCGGCCATCATCGAGGAAGAATCCGAGAACATCCCCATGATACCGACCGTCGTCGTGATCGCGACGGTTGAAGACCCCTGTGCCGTTTTCAGAATGGAGGAAATGAGGAAGGGGAAGAAGATGCCGACAGAAGCGAGGAACGCAGCGTTTTCCTTCATAAATTCGACGAATCCCGCAGCGGTTATGACTTTGCCGAGAACACCGCCAGCTGCCGTGATAAAAAGAATCGGTCCGACAGTTTTCAGGGTAGCCTCCGTCACATCGTAGAACTTATCCATCTTGCCGGTGGCATACAGGACATAGACCGCGAGCAGGACACCAACCGTCAGTGCGATGATTGGTGTACCGAGGAAGCGGATGAGCTCCGGAACGGGGCCGGAAAGCTTCATCATACTGACCACAGAGCCAAGCGCCATGAGCAGGATGGGCATGATGATCGGCGCAAACGAGGCCGCGGCGCTTGGCAGCGTACCGTATTCCGCCACGAGCTCTTCATACGTCTTGGCCATCTCCTTCGTATCGGCGGAGGCGTCGGTTTCCGAGGTCGGTATATGTTTTTTGCCGATGTAAAGGGAAAAGAGATAGGCGGCAATCAGGGCAGGCACGGAAGCAATCACGCCGACCAGAATGACGGCGGCCAGATTATCAGCCAGGCCGAGCGAGCCGGCAGCAGCGATCGGTCCGGGCGTCGGCGGGATGAACACATGCGAGGTGTAAAGACCGGCAGACAGCGCGACGGCCATCCCGATCGGCGACGCCGTTTTCAACTTCTGACAGAGTGCCTTGCGAATCGGGTTCAGGATGACAAAACCGCTGTCGCAAAACACCGGGATGGAGACAATCCAACCCATGAGCATGATCGCCAGCTGAGGATGCTTTTCCCCTACACAGCGGATGACCACATCAGCCAGCCGAATCGCGGCGCCTGTGCGCTCCAGAATCAGGCCGATGAGCGCGCCGAGGATGATGACGATGCCGATGCTGGCGAATGTGCCGGAAAATCCGGCTCCGATAATGCCGGGAATCTTTCCCAGCGGCAGTCCGACCACAATGGCCAGCAGCAGCGAAGTCCCCATGAGGGACAGGAAGGGATGGATGCGGAACTTGGAGATGGCCACGATCATGAGCACGATGGCCAGAGCAAAGACGATGAGCAAAGGAATGCCAGTCATGATAAAACCTCCTTTGAAATCCAATGATCATACCATTTATTATTTCAATTTACAGAAAAATTTTAACATAGAAAAAACGAGAAATACATGTTTTCTATAATATGTATTTCTCGTTTTTTCTGTTACATGTACTATTTACAGCGATTGCTGGAGCAGATGAAGATCCTGATAAAAGTAGATGACGAGATAAAACACGGCGCTGTTGCGCAGAGAGCGGGGATCATATCCCGTGCGCTGCGCGATCTTGCGCAGGTGAAGCTGGAGCGTATTTTTATGGATGAACAACGCGGCGGCAGCCCGCGCAATGGAGCCGTCATGCTCAAAAAAGACCTCCAGTGTGTGAATGGCCTCCTGCAGTTCCTGTTCGCTGTAGTCGGAAAAGATTTTATGGATGTAGGCGTGCTTGGTCTTGTCGGGAATATCATCGGCAAAGATTTCCATGTTGATCTGATCGTAAAATTTGATAAAGACATTCCCCTTGCGCAGACAGGACAGCAGCGCCTTCTGCGCTTCCCGCGCGGCGGCATGAAGCTGGACCGCATCGGCATGGAAATTGTCGATGCCGATGCAGACAGGCAGTGCCGGTGCGGTCATCCCGCGAAGCTGCTGTGCAAAGTCCAGCAAGCTGTCCTGCCGCTGACTGCGGGTCAGCAGGAACAAGGCGGTACGCGTCTGACAGGAAAGAACCGTGTGATCGATCTGCCGCGCCCGCTGCGCGATGACTGCATAACTCTGCGCGAGGGGGACATCGGGCTGTCCCGGCAGCAGTCCGACCGCGAGAACCCGGTGGGGAATCCGGAGATCGATGCCGAGCGCAGCGGCCTGCTCCACGGTTTCATTATTGACAAAAGTTTCGCTGCGCATCAGCAGATCGCTCAAAATCTGCTGGCGCTGATGCTCCTGCCTGGCCTGCTGCCAAGTCAGACGCTGATCGCGGACGATGAGCTCCGTCATTTTCCGGATGACCTGAGCCAGCGGCAGAATATCCTCATAGGCTCCGGTAATACCCAGCACCCCGATGGGTTCGCCGTCCACGCGCAGGATGAAATTCGTGCCGGGCCGCGCTCCCGGATATTCCGTGCAGCTGTAAATGCGCAGCTCGTCGAGATTTTCCTGAATGACCCGAGCCGCACCGCCATGGAACGTACCGATCCGCTGCGTATCCGTACTAGCGATGATGATGCCGCGCTTATTGAACAGATTGATTTTCTGCGGCAGGACACTGTTGATTTCCTGGACGATTTCCCGCGCATTATATTCCTGCAGCTCCATGCCCTTCTCCTTTTGACATATATGAATTGATCGCAGCAGTGCTGGTTCTCTTTTGCAAAGAGAAGGGGCAGCCCACCTGTTGCTTTCATGATAGAAGCTTCGTGCGTCATTGGTTCGTTGTAAAATGAAGTGGAACAATTCATCAAAAACAAAAATACATAGCAACGTCCTATGTTAAAATGGTTTTGAAAATAAACGAGAAACCGTGCAGACGCGCGAAGACGAAGTGGCGAATGAATCAGTGTTTCTTTTGCTCTCTGATGAGCCTAATGATGCACGGGCAGTCAGAAAAGAAATCACTTGGTGCAACAGCTCCTGCCCGCGGTGCCCTTCCAAAAGCTATCCGCTGCTGATATAATGGAGACAGCAGAGGAGGGAAGCGATATGCCCGTATGGAGAGACTACAACCCCACAAATGATCTCGTATTCAAATTCGTCTTCGGCCGGCCGGAGCGCAAGAACGTGACGCTCGCGTTCATCAATGACGTACTTGGCCGTGAAGGCGACGCTGCGTTCGTCGATCTGGAGTATCGGAACGTGGAGTTTGCACCGCTGCGGGAGTCGGAGAAACTCGGTCGCCTCGATGTGTTCGGCATTCTCAATG
>ERZ772897.1284-NODE-1284-length-26874-cov-3.906857_pt1 | contig 26874 bp, 17 predicted proteins | sample MGYA00512125_ERZ772897 | MGnify/ENA primary metagenome ERZ772897 (study PRJEB29015, sample SAMEA2737660) | human gut metagenome | biome: human gut; feature: human-associated habitat; material: faeces | place: China | collected 2012 ... | reverse complement strand
GAGAGCGTACCGCCAATCTTCAAGAACGAGGTGATCTGCGAGTTAACATTCGTATTCAAGGTATATCGGTCAAACTTCGATCCGATGATATAACCACCTTCCGTCAGATAACCGGCGGAAAGATAATAATCCGACTTATTATTACCTCCGCTCACGCTCACGCCTATATCCGTACGGCTGCCCGTGCGCTGGATAGCGTCTTCCCAATCGGTATCATCCGCCCACATGAACGTAGCGTTCGGGTTAAGCACACCGTTCGCATCCACGACCTGATCGTCCGGCACGTTAAACGGATTGAAGCCCAGCGTTCCTGAAATCAAGTTTTGAGCGGCTGCCATTCCCGCTTGCTCTGGTGACGCACCACCACTTATCAACTGGTTGCGTGCGCTCTCCCAATATACTTTCAAATAATCATTCACGCCCAATCGTTCATAATCCTGACTTTGCCGATTCGTGAATCCTTGGTTGATTTTCACATTCACCGACATACGATCCTTACTACCCGTCTTGGTGGTTATCAAGATAACACCATTACCACCTCGTGCGCCGTACAGAGCTGCAGATGAGGCATCTTTCAAAACAGACATACTCTCTATATCACTGGGATTGATACTACTGATACTCTGATCGTAGGGCATACCGTTAAGTATAATCAAAGGGGTATTCGTCGCAGAAATAGAGCCCAATCCGCGAATATAGATATCCGAATCTGAACCGGGCTGACCACTGGCTGAGGCTACTTGCACACCCGGCGTAGATCCTAGTAAGGCTGAAGTTGCCGATGTAACAGGACGAGCCTCTATCTTCTCTGACTTCAGCAAACTGGCAGATCCAGTAAACGTACTTTTCTTAGCCGTACCATAGGCCACGACCATCACCTCATCCAATGTTTCCGAATCATCCTCCAGAAGTATCATCATCTCTGATTTGATCGGAAGCGTTTGCGAAGTCATGCCAACAAAAGATACGGTAAGCGTACGGGCATTTGCCGGCAAGTTGTCCAATGAGAAACGTCCCTCCACATCTGTAATTGTACCGATTGTTGTACCTGTCACAACAATATTAGCACCAATGACCGGCTCATTATCAACTCTTTGCAAAACACGTCCTGCAACTTTCCGGGATTGTTGTTCAATGCCATTTAAATAAGAAGTAGGCAAAGCCTCGGCAGAAACACTACCTGCCACTGAAAAAGCCAATAAAAAATGAGCTAAAAGCACGTTTTTAAAAGTCAAACAACGAATGCATCCTTTTAGTCCGTGCATATTGTCAAAAAGATTCATAATAATAGTTTTAGATTTTAATTTATCAAACACAATAACATCCGCAAGATCAGAATAAATATTATAACATCAAAGTAGGAAGCTCATTTTATTTACATTCTCGTATAAATAACACATAAAAAGTAGCGAATTTTCGTGAACGTATTCCATAGAAACAAGCCTGCTATTCGGCGGTATCGTACTGATGGTTACGTTACTGACCGTAAGCAGGCATAGTTATAAAGCGGCACCTCGTAATCCCGTAAATGCCTTACAAAGCAAATAGTGAAGAGGAATATTAAACTCTATTCGCCCATTGGCAATTTACTTAACTGAGATATTGCCTGTAAATTGGAATAATCGTATTGGTAAAGGCCATCATCGGCGATCATCATCAAGGTATTCCTAAAAGGGATTACATCGTAACCCTCCATACCTGCATAATGAACAAGCTGATTAGCCAGCAAGGTCATAGGATCTTTCGCATTGAAGACCTTTAACCCTTCGTCACAGAGGAATAAAGTACCGTTATCGATACCTAATCCTTTCGGACATTTCATGCCATAAGTAACCAGCAGGTTCGGTTGGTCCACATCACTTACGTCTATGAGCATCAGTTCATTGGTATTTTGCCCGCAAGTATTTCCGGAATGCACGGTCACATACGCTAAGTCATCCTCCACGACAACCGGATCACAACCAAAGACATGACTTACGGAAGAACGATACTTAGGCGCTAACGGATCTTCCAGCGAATAGATCAACATGCCGGTCGGAGTTCCCATGAACATCTTATCTTTATAGTTGAAAAGAGTCTCGACATCACGTTGCAACCAAATGTCGTTTGTCGTCAAGACAGGCTTGTCTCCAGACAGGTCGAAAACACACATGATATTCTGTTCTACCGTATATAAGTACTTACCATAAATAGAAAAACGAGCCATAGATCCGTTCACTCCCTGCGTGGAAGTACCCGGCGCCGCATCGTTCGCCATCAGATCACCGCCATAACTCGGATAATGGTAAATAGTTTCCTCCCGTTCCTTCGGTTCCCAACCGACCACGACACCTTTCGCTCTCGCTTCCTCCGAATAACACATATTATAATCGAACCCATAGCCATTCTCTATGGTCGGAAGCGCATAACGGAAAGCGTTCTCCACACGACCTTCCAATTCAGGTCTCTCCGGATCGGAGATATCGAACCAGACCAGATCCACATACGAATCCGCATACAATTTATCATCCTTGATCGAGAGATCCTCGTTACCGATCAACTCTACAAAGCCCACTATCCGGGGAGATGCCGGATTCCTGTTATCCACGATATGGATGCCCTTATCCGGGGAAGAAATATACAGGTAATCCTTATAGAAACAGATCTTTCCCCGCTTGGTGATTGGCACCACCTCATCCGTCACCTTCACTGAATTCCGAAACTCGGAGATCGACATGAATACCGGTTCGTTGATAGCATACCGCACGACCTCCACTCTCACTCCATCATCCTTGCATCCCATTAAGACGCAAAGGCTAAAGGCAAACGCCCAATAAAAAAGTTTCCGCATAATTATAATAGATTTAATCATTAAAAAGCATATCGTATACCTGCGCTCAACCCAAATCCCAACGGCTTGTCCGTACGAATACTAGCCGGTTGATCACAGTCGAAATAATGGGAGAAGCGAGGCTCGAAATAGAGGCTCCAATCCCCATAAAAACGATAAGCAGCACCGACCGAGGCATTCACGGACCATTGCATACCGTGGATGCCCTCCTTTTTGCTCTTAGAGATAGTCGTTCCGTTTCCGGCGATATAACCGCTATACACGGCCTGCAAACCCTTCTCCATCATAAAGCCTCCGGAGAGATAGACATTCCATCGCTGATTCTTCCATACATAAACCACCAGATTCAAAGGAATACCCAGATAATGCAAAGACGATTTCACCTCCGACGGGCAATCCCCTCCCCTCTTGAATGTAGTGGATAAATACGTATACATCAATCCACTTTCCACGGCTATACGCCTGCTCAAATCCTTCCGTACCGTAAAACCGAAAGATATCGGAAGGGAATAGCTAACGTCCGGATAAGATTCGAACGAACGATTATCCAAGAAGTTCTCATCCACCTTAGAACTCCGTAATACCGGGGCATTACGGAATGAGACCGTTTGGGGAGGCGTATTACCACTCTCCTTTTCATCATCGTCTTTATCCGGCTTATCCGGATCAGGATCTTGGGAAGGAACATTCATATCTCCCGGAGAAGAAACATCGCCATAACTCATATCCGTATTTAAAAAGCTATCTACATAACCACTAGAGCCAACGGCGGCGGCCAATAACCACTTGTTCCGTTTACTCTTCTTGGCTTTCTTTTTCAAAGAGGCTTTTCGTCGGGGACTCCGTTCGCCTTCCGGTAGAGGAACCGTAGAGTCACCTCGCTTAACGACTATGTCCGTCGAATCCTCGGACGCATCCTCCTTCGCAGACGGTTCTTCTACGATAGCCGCAATCGCATCCTTCTCAATAATCTCGATAGTCTCACACTTCTCATCCTCCCGGATCGTTTCCTTTTCCCCGACAATAGCGGAAAGCTTAGCCTTTTTTTCCCATTTCAGCACTTTCGCTATACGTTTCTTTACAGGCTCTACAGGTAAAACGGGATGCTCCGGAAGAATATTCATTTCCTCCGCTTTCTCCGATATCTCTTTCTGAAAGGAGCTCAATTCCTCCAATGGCATCTTCTCCGGGGAAGGTCGCAGCCAAATAACCAAGGCCAGCACTGCGGCGGCGGCCAAGCCTCCCGTCCACAACCAACCCCGTGATCTCGCTCTTCGGTTCATCCGGGCCTCCACCTCATCCCAGCCGCCAGCATCTACCGGCAACCGGTGCTCTTCCAAGCGCTGCCGCATATAGCCGCTGAAATCATCCAGCCGTTCGTTATGATCCTTATCGTCCCGCATTTTCATGCCTTATTAAAGATTGTACACTCTTTTGCAAAGCGTTCCTCGCCCGGATAAACTGGGAACGGGAAGTCGCCTCCTGTACATGCAGCATCTCGGCGATCTCGCTATGCGTATATCCCTCTATCGCATATAAGTTGAAGACCGTACGATATCCCGGCGGCAATTGGGCCACGCAAGCCAACAAGTCGTCCGCCGATAAACGGTCCAATACGGAATAGTTGATATCTTCCAAACTGTCGTCATAGCCGTCCAGACCTACACTTAGCCTCGTGTTCTCTGAAGACCGGAGATATTCAAGAGCCGTAGTGACAAAGATCCGCCGTATCCATCCCCCGAAAGCCCCGGAGCCGGAATACGACCGGATCTTCGTAAATATCTTCACGAACCCGTCCTGCAGAAGATCACGGGCCGTCTCCCTGTCACCCACGTAACGCATGCAAACACTCATCATAGCAGGAGCATATTGCTCGTACAATTCCTTACGAGCCCATGATTCGCCTCGCATACATCCATCGATTAACAGTTGTTCATCCATAAGTACTTATGCTCTCTATTATATGGATGAAATAGGTATCCTAAAAGTTGCATCTTATTCAAAAAAAAGTTACCTTCACATCAAAAATAGGAGGAGAGTGTATGAGACGAGGATTATTTATATTCATGGCATGGATATGTGTCGTTGGAATTCAGGCACAGTCTGACTTTTCGTTTATTTTAAATAAAGAAGGTAAAATCATCGTCCTGCCTAAAAACAAGACGTATGAGTTGAACATCCCGAAAGCCTCCTATAAGACATTTACCCCTGCGGGGACACGGGATATCGATATTAAACTGCGGGAGTTCACGCCCGATATTCCCCATACGTCCCTACAAGAGCGTCCGATGGATATGCAGATATCTTCCGCCGCCTATCAGCCGTTCTTTAACGTATATACCCCGATGCTTCGGGAGGTATCGCCAATGGCGTTGGATTTCAATGAGACTTATATGAAACGGCTAAACGAAAGTTTCGATCTTATCGCTAACGGTGTTCAATATACATGGCCGGGAGTCGGAGGCATGACGATCATGAACGGGGGTATTTCTTGGCACAGCGGCAATTGGAGTCTTTATGGCGGAGGATTCGGTGGTCGTTTCTTTAGTCCCTTCAACCCTAGTCCCGGAATAACAGCCGGCGCAAACGTACAAGTGGAATATCAACCTACGGACTGGTTGAAACTGAAAGGATGGGGACAATATGCTTATTACGCTGACGAGTACAACAATCCCCATATGCTCAGGAATCCCTTTTTTTACCATACCCAAGTAGGCGGTGCCATGGAGTTCAAGATCACTGATAATTTCTGGATGGGAGCCGGTGTTAACTATGAATACAACCCGGTACGACGGAAAATGGAACCACAGTTCCTAGTCTATCCCGTCTTCAAATCGGGCCGCTTCAAGATTGGAATGTGAGGAAGACGCTATTTCCGTCTCAAACATTCCTACATGGCAACTGCCTAGGATACCGACACCACCGTCTATATTGCTAAATACACGGATCGGTTCGGCCAGACCGCCATCGATCAAAAGGTTCGAAACTGAATCCGTGTCTTTATCTTGCAAAACTTTCAGATATCGATAGTATTCCGCCGAGATAGCATATAGGTGTACCCGTAGGTGCTTGGGTGGAATCGGAAGGAAATCTTCCTCATTTAGATCTTCCATCCCTATCGAATCCGGGACTACTTTTAGCGGGTATGATCCATAATAAGGTTCATAATAATACTCATCCGTTAAGTGCAAGGTATATTCTTGCCCGTTTATTAACTCATCAGAAAAGACCTTTCCATCATACCCATACATCCAGTCATTGCCAAAGATTTGATCCAAGGCCGTCAACGATTGGCCAAAAACAGGTTCAGTCGCATAGTTTGGACTCACCGAGAACCATTTATATTCTCCTGTATATTCCTTAGCTATTCCATCAAAAACAGGAATGCCCTCTTCCATACGAAGTAAATAATAATTCTCCTCGGCAGGGTTATCTTTGAGCGTTACCTGATAAATCGCATTCTGGCGAGCAGAACCAAAAGAGCCAGCTACCGTGGCATAGGTTACCCCCGCTTTCAAGACCTGAGCAGGCTCAGGCATGGCCGTCTCAGCACTTGCCACACCATATTCCGGATAAGAGGCTTCCACACGGATGCGATCTCCTTTCACCGGTATAAAATCAGACTTGAAATAACCTTTCGTGTTAAATGCCTCATCCCCCTCTTGAAAGCTCATACGCTCTTTAAAAACGCCATTCACGAATAAATTCACCTCGGCTTTATCCAAAGTCACGTTCGGATGATCATCCGTAAAAAACCAAGTACGGGAGACACTTACGGTTAAGGGTTCGCCAGTTATAGCGACACAGTTCACCACCAAAGTGGGATCCGGCCGTAAGGATTCAAGATCGATCTCCTTGATGCAAGACATCAAACCAAACAGGCTTACTATACAAATCGTATTTATTAGGATACTCTTTATCTGTTTCATCTTCCTAGAATTTATAAGTATATGATAGGGAAGGTATGATAGGCATAATACCTATCAACTTAAAACAAGGTTTTGTTTTACCGCTATAGGGAGAAGAAGAACCCGGGACTAAGTTATTCGTTCGTTCCCAGTTATCACTTTTATAGACCATAAACGGATTCATCCGGCTATATACATTATAAATACTGATATTCCAGATGCCCATTCGCCCCTTCTTCTTCGGACGGTAAATATTAAGTCCCAAATCCAGACGATGATAAGCCGGCATCTGGTAATTATTACGACGTGTATACAAATCCACCACTTCCCCGGATGGTTCCCACCAGTTATTCATCTTGTATTGGTTGGAAATAGTAAGCGTACCAGCTTGCTCATAACTCTCCAACGACAAGGTCATTCGATTGCCGGAAGTATACGTCCAAGCGGCTGTCAGTTCCACCTTATCCGACAGTTTATGCGAAACCACGATATTCAGCTTATGCCGGTTATCGTAACGTGCCGGAAAACGTCGCCCGTTATCGATCTCATCGAAACGCCGATCCGACCATGAAAGTGTATATCCTATCCAACCGGTCGTACGTCCGCTTTCCTTGCGAGCCAAGAACTCCACGCCATACGAACGTCCCTTGCCAACCGCCATTTTTTCCTCCCAAGCCGCCGTACCGGGCAAGAAGGAATAGCCGTCTTTATAATCCAACAGGTTCTTCATCCATTTATAATACCCCTCTACCGAGAAACTATAAGAACGCATCAGATTATAATAGAAACCAGCGGAGACTTGATCGCTAATTAAAGGTTTCAACTTACGGGTAACAGGCATCCACGCATCCGTCGGCAAATTTATATAACTGTTGCCCAATAAATGGATATATTGCCCCATACGGGCGTATGAGGCTTTGAAGCTAAGATCGTCACGTAGCAACCATCTCAAGGAAGCGCGAGGCTCCAATAAGGTATAAGCCTTCCGCTCCACATTGAACAGGCTAAACCGAAGCCCCGCATTCAAACGCAAGCTAGGTAAGACATTCCAATCATCCTCTCCGAAGACAGCCGCCTCACGGGCCCATAGCAGATCATTTGTATATATTTTCCCTATATTCGAAAACTCCAGCATACCGGAACCGGCTGCTTTCACCTCATTATACTCCGGGCGGAAACGGTGCATCAAGAAATCCCCTCCAAAACGAATCACATGCGACGTAGAAGGCGTGTAATCAAAAGAGGAACGGACGCCCATATCCAAGATAGAGGTAGAACTACTCGTTTCCGATGAAGAAGAGAGATAATTATCTTCTCCTTCCACACCATAATTATATTCTTTTGAACTCCGTACATTCGAGCGATACCGTGAAAAGACCCCGGAAACCCGTCCGAACAAACGGTTATTGAAGACATAAGTCCAGCCCAAGGTTCCCATCAAATTACCCCAACGCAGCGATGAATGGGTACTATCCGTATAAGGGACTTGCTCTTCTTCTGTTGAGAAATCCGTTCCCCCTCCTTTTAATACATCATTCCCGTTATATAAGCTGAAAAACATCCGGCTGCGATCGCTGAAACGATGATTAAGCTTTAAATTCAAATCGTGAAAAGCGTAACGAAGGTTGATCCGGCTCCCGTTCTTTTTTATGACCCTGTTTACGATCGCTATCGTCGGGGCAGAGAGTACATCCAGCCACGAGCGTCTAAGCGCTATCTGAAAAGCCGTGCGATCCTTGATGATAGGGCCTTCCAAGCTCAGATTACCGGAGATCAGCCCGATCGTAGCGCTACCATGGTACTCTTTCATATTGCCCTCTTTGGTATGGACATCTACCACAGACGAGAGTCGCCCGCCATATCTCGCAGGGAAACCCGCCTTGAAAAAGTCCAGATTACGGATCGCCTCCGGATTGAAAGCGGAGAATAGCCCGCCGACATGATTGATCTGGTAAACCGGATTACCGTCTATCAAAAACAGATTTCCATCTTGGTCGCCGCCACGAACATATAAACCGGCCAGTCCCTCTGTCCCACTGGCTACACCCGGAGTCAGTTGCAAGGTCTTCACGATATCTGACTCACCAAACAGGGTCGGTGTCGCCTTGATCGTCTTCTGGCTAAACCCCATCGTTCCCATCAAGGTGTTATTTACAGACAAACGATCCCGCTCCGAAGCCGTAACTACCACTTCCTCCAGACGAGCGTTCGGACGCAACTCAATATTTAATATGGTATCCCTATCCAATTCCGTGAAATTAAAGGAACAGCTCTCATAGCCAATGTAAGAAGCATGCAAGCGGATATTCCCCGGCGGAAGCGTCAAACTGAAAAAACCATAGCTATTCGTAGCCGAGCCTTTCCGGCTGGCGACCTCATAAACAGAGGCTCCGATCAGAGACTCCGAGGACGCTTGGTCCCTCACGAAGCCGCTGATCGTTACCTGTCTCTGTCTACGCTTCAGAATCACGATCTTTCCACTCACCTTATACACGATCGGATACGACTCGAACAAGCGGGTCAAACAATCCGTCAATGCCTCATCTTTCACTTGGAAACTGATCTTCGGAAGCTCTTTCAACAAAGAAGACTCATACGAGAAGGTCACGCCCGCCTGCCTTTCGATCTCCGACAAGACCTCCGGCAACGAAACCTCCTTCATACGCAACGTAATCCGGGGATCATCCTTCGTCTTGGCTGATTGGGCCAAGAGGTCTGGTACAGGCATAAAAATCATCCAGCAAAAAATGGCCATAAGCCATTTATTCATCCACTCTGTCATCATTCTACTTTATTGAGTTCATTGATAAGACAGGATCTCCCGGAAATACCCCTATCAAGGAAAAGCCTTTTTTTCATACCTCGTGAACTTACCGCTTCATGATGTATGAACCGGCAAGCGCAGGTCGTCAACGCAGGATGGGCTTATCCATCCCAAGGATTCCAATAAGGAGGCACCGTGTCTCTCCGCATCGTGATACGCGATTTATCCTCTTGATATCCGGCGACAATCCCAAAGCCGTTCTCCACATTCGAATACGTATCGGCAGGCTCTATCAACGCCCCGAAATTCGCATCGCCGATCGTGATAGAGTAGCCCCGCATAATCTTCATATATCGATAATAATCCTCGGAGATAGACAACAGGCGCACATCGTAATGAACGACCCGGGAAAGGGTATCACTCTCATACGAGTATTCCACAGGAGAAACGGAAACCTTGATCGCATCCGTATTGGTCATATCTTTCCCGGTAAAAACCCCCATGCAGTAACGCCCATCCATCTGATTCGTGATAGGACTACCTCCAAAAGACTGGAAAACAGGATCCTCATAATCCACGCTAAAACCGGAATAATACCAACTATATCCATCTAAACTACGGAAAGAGGTTACGGTACGGGTACTATCCCCCTTCCGGAAGTCCAAGATCTGCTCCACGATTAAACGATAATAGTAATCAGTCTCAACTCCGATTTTAACAGAGAAACGCAGATGTTCAGCATAGTAAGCAGAAGATCGATAAGATAAGGTATCCACCTTATAAATCCGTGCCCGGCCGGGAATACGAGTTTCCCCGGATACAGGTTCATACCCATCGGTATCGGCCTCTATACGCAAACGATCTCCCTGTTTCACAAAACAACCCGGCAAGACATACTGCCCCGGCAAACTTATTGAATCTCCCCGAATATCATCATTGCGCATAAAGCCTTGAAATTTATCATTGATATAGACACGTACATTTGCGTCAGGTAAATCGAAATCGGGAATACTATCCATGATAAACCATGTTTTCGAAAGGTGAGCACGCACCTCCTTTCCGGGACATACCGATGCGTTCAGTACAATCCGATCCGGCAAGTCCTCCAAATCAATCTCCACATCCCGAACGCAAGAGACCATCAATAATCCTAACACAAACAGGTAAGGTAAATATCTTTTCATAAGCTAGAATTTATAAGTATAAGAAACCGAGGGCATGCAATAGAACAAAATCGTCTCCTGTAGCACCACCTGATATCGCTGATTTATATCCTGGTTTACCATAACCTCCGTCATGAAGGGATTCGGTTTCAAATACGTATTGTATATGCTTATGTTCCAAATCCCCATCCGACCCTTCTTTTTATATCGATAAAAATTCACGCCCAGATCCAAACGGTGATAAGGAGACAATTGATAATTATTACGAGTGCTCAAACCTGAATTCATCGGTCTGTATGAATCTACTCCGGCATACCCGTTCTCTTTCTGATAAATCGGAGACAGATATTTATACTCCGGTAAGCTAATATGGTTTCCTGAGGCGAACACCCAAGCTCCCGTTAACTCCACCTTCCGGGATAACTTACGAGAAACGACCACATTCACCTTATGCCGGTTGTCGAAGCGAAACGGGAAATGACGCCCCTTATTCACGGAACCATCCGGAAACCACCGATCCGACCAAGAGAGCGTATACCCGATCCATCCGGTTGTCTTCCCATTTGTCTTTTGCGCCATAAACTCCACACCATAGGTCTTACCCTTTCCCAAACCGACCCGGTCTTCCCAACCGGAGAAATGTGTCTCAACCGGCCAATGATCCTTATAATCAATCAAGTTATTCAACCGTTTATAATATCCCTCGATCGAGAAATCATACATCCGTTTCAGATTATAATAAAGCCCGGCAGTAATCTGGTGAGAACTCATCGGAGGGACTTGCTCCGTCACCGGGACCCAAATATCCGTAGGCTGGTTCACATAGGTATTCGATAATAAGTGGACATATTGGTTCATCTTACTGTAGGATATCTTCGCCGATAGATCCGGACGAAGTAAATAACGTGCCGACAAACGAGGCTGAAAAGAATGATAGATCTCATTCTCTACATGAAACAAGGTATACCGCAATCCGGCATTCACCCGCAAGCGATCCGTGACCCGCATCTCATCCTCGGCAAACAAAGAGAACTCATGCCCTTTTATCAAGGAATAATCATACAAAAGCTCATATACGGGATTTACTAACGAATCGTTCACCCAAGACCGTTGCTGGCTATTCTCCGGGCGAAAATTATGATACAGGTAATCCGTGCCCATTCGTATCCGGTGATTCATTGAAGGAGTGTAATCCACTGACAGCCGTACGCTCAGATCCTCCATCTCCGATTTATAACGGCTATCCCGCTTAATTGATTGCCGCTCTTCCCTATTTCCTTCGATCTCATACCCCTTCGCCTCTTGCCGGATATGCGAGCGAAAACGGCTGTAGCCCACCATTAGATTACCAAACAGCTTTTGCCCGAACACGTAGTTCCACCCTGCGGAACCGATCAAGTTTCCCCAACGCCAGAGAAACATATCATCCGAATCCTCATGCTTCTCCTTGCTTCCCTGCCGAAAAGCATCTTGCCCCATATAAAAGCTCAAATAGGCCCGGCTACGTTCCGAGAAAGAATGATTCACCTTCGCGTTTATATCAAAAAAGTGATAACCGAAACTCTCCTTGGTATCACTGTTCTTATTAATGATCGCCAAAGCCGTCCCTGTTATCAAATCCAACCACGTACGACGTACCGAGACATTAAACGAGGAGCGATCCTTAACAATCGGCCCCTCCAGATTCGCCCGTGCGGAAAGCAAACCCACGGAGATATTCCCGTGATACTCCTGCCGATTACCGTCATTCATACGGACATCTACAACCGACGAGAGCCTTCCGCCGTATTCCGCCGGAAAGCTCCCTTTATAAAACCGGGTATTCTTTATCGCATCCGGGTTGAACGCCGAGAAAAACCCCAACAAATGGTTCACATGATAGACCGGATTTCCATCCAGCAGATACAAATTCTCATCGGCCCCGCCCCCACGCACATACAAGCCGGTCATTCCCTCGGTGCCTACTGCCACGCCCGGCAACTGCTGTAAGGTCTTCACCAGATCCGCCTCTCCCAGCAAAGCGGGCATCGACTTCACCCGCTCGGCAGGTACGTCGATCACCCCCGTGCGGCTACTCAATATCTCGTAGCGAGGCCGGCTCCCCCGAATAACGACCTCGCCTAACGAGGCCAATGACCTCAACGGGAAGTCGATCATCGTATCCCTTTGCAAATCGATCTCTATCTCCATCGCCTTAAAGCCCACGTACGAGGCCCTAAGGCGGACCTTACCGGGTGGAAGTATCAAGCTGTAAAAGCCGTAATTATTAGACATCGTCCCTCCCCTCGAACTTTTCACCAGAACCGAGGCCCCCAACAAACTCTCATACGAGGCTGAATCCCTGACGAATCCGCTGATCGTATATTGACGGGGCTTTCGCTTTAAGATGATATATTGCCCCGTAACCCGATAGATAATCGGTAATGGGGAAAATAAGCGCTTCAAGCAGTACGACAAGGATTCATCCCGGACAGACAGGGAAACCTCTGGCAGCTCTTTCAGTAGAGAAGACTCGTACGAGAAGAACAATCCGGTTTGTTTCTCAAGCTCCATCAATATATCCAACAGGGGAACCTGCCGCATATCCAACGTAACCGTCGGCGTAGGTTCGGGCATCTGCGCATATAGATGTCCCATCCAACCGGGAAGCAAAAGAATCCCTATCAGCCATACAACAATAGATCTCATAAAATGATCTGATTTTATTTCTTCGAAGTGGAAACCAAACGTGCGTCCAATGTCTGGTTAACAACCTGCAATACATCCTCCAAGGGCAGATTATTAAAAGTAGCGGTCAATCTCGCTCCCTCATTCTTTGTCCGGTTCGCGATCTTGACTTGATAATAATCACTCAAGTCCTCAATCACCTTATCCAGCGGCGTCTCCATAAAACGCAGTTGCCCCGTTCTCCAAGCCAACTTGTTCACGTCTTCTTCCGTCACTACCGTTATCTCCTTGTTCTCCATAGAATACTGAGCCGACATTCCAGCGGTAAGTATCACATTCTCCTTTTCCTCCCCGGCGGTAAAACATACCTTGCCGGTAACTACATTGACTTCCGTAACGGTAGGCTTCTCATCTATCTGGAAACTTGTTCCCAGTACCGTAACTTCCGTTTGGCTCGTTTCCACTGAGAAAGGGCGTGCCTCATTCCTCGTCACTTGGAAAAAGGCCTTTCCATTCATCTCCACGGCACGCCTCTCTTTATCATATCTCTTCGCGTCATACCGGATCCATGAATCGCCAGCCAAAGCGACCAAGGTACTATCCGGAAGATAAACATCTTTCATTTGTCCGGGGGCGGTAGTAATCGCAACCCAATCCGGGGCGTTTCTCTCTACCGTAAACCATGTCCCCAGACCTACGAGCACTAACACGACAGCGGCCGCCCCGATCCAATACCGGCGAAACGAGACCTTCCGGCTAATCGCATGCTCAGAAGCGAACTTCTGCCATGCCTTATCCGGGTCAAGGCTTCCTTCCCGATAGCGCTTCGCTACGAAACGGACGCGTTGTTCTAATTTATTGCCATGCTCGTTATTCATTACTATTCCTTTTATTTAATAAGTCCTTCCAGTCTCATACCACTGGAATCCGACATTTGGGGCCTGCCCCTTCTTCAATGGAACTCCCACACTCATACTGGGCGAGATCCTAGACGATACGCAAACCATCGCTTTCATCCTATTTTCTCTTTAAAATGTGTATCCCAAGGTAAAACTAGCCGTATGATAGTTCAGGCCTATGTTATAAGCATATCCCTTGTATTGCTTATCTACACCAAGATCATAGCCAACCTTGAAAGCGACCCGTTTCACCTCTATACCAGCCTCTATGGTAGCTCCCCAGTCAAAACGAGGCGCTACCGCATATCCTTGGCCGGGATTAAACGGGTTATATGATATTTCCTTATTATAGGGCAGCTTTCCTTTTAAAGAATAATCACTTTCCTCATACGTCACTTTTCCTCCCAAGCCAACCGCCAAATAGGGACCGACTGCCAAATGTAACCGAACATCCTTACTTACCTGCCAATCGAAACGAGCCAAGATCGGTAATTGGATATATTCACGATGCTCCTTCTGGCTGCGATGCCTTATACCTTCTACATCAAAATCCTTAATTCCATAGGTATCATAATAGAAGCCCGTAAAGCCGTAACCATTACCATAACCGTATCCCCACAGATTCAAATAATCACTGGAAACGGGATAGAGAAATATACTCGTACCTTCCCGTCCCCCATATGGACTCTCACTAGTTCCATAAATCTCACTATAAGAAGACAGCCCCTTCCCCCGTCGCACATAGTACAAACCGGATTGAAGCGAGAACCAGCCCGATCCGAATGTATAAGAGACCGCAGCCCCAGCCTTAAAGCCTACCTTAGCGACATCTCCCTTATACTTTGTCACGTTCATACCGGCTTCCGGCGTCACTTTCCATTGCGCTTGGGCCGAGATCACGCACGTCATCAACATCACAAATACCACCAACTTCCTCATACACTCTCCATGCTTTAATGAAATAAACAAGTAACCTTTATCTCTAAGACAGAGAAATATGAAAAACCCCCACTCCTTTCTATAAAATTTATCCGAAAAAGAACATATAAACACGGATAGCGGTCTCTCGCAAAGCTTTCAATGCCTTGCTCATCTGGTTCTCAACCGTTTTTACCGATAAATTCAATTCCTCCGCGATCTCTTGGTATTTCAAGCCATCCCGTTTGGATAACAAGAAAATCTTCTTCCGTTCGGGAGGTAACCGATCGATAGCGTCCCACAGGCGGGCGTCACGCTCCGATCGCAGGATGTCTTCCTCTTCCGAGGTATCTTCTACGTCGGGTAACTGCTCGGTGGCCTCAGCGTTTACGGGTTGTGAGGTAAATGAAAGAGAACGGTTCCTCACCGCTTGATATAAATAAGCCTTGAGATTCCCGATCACATTACCAGCCCGGTTCTTATCCCATACATCCGCGAAAGCCTGTTGCACGATATCCTCGGCATCGTCCACCTGATCGGTATAACGAAGCGCAAACAAACACAAGGGCTTATATAAACTCTTGAAATGATGTTCAAATTCTTGGGTGGTAATAGCAGCCATACGTTTGTTATCTGTAACTATTCACCGCAAAGTAACAACCTTTTCTTTTTAACAAATCGCTTTTCAGGTTCTTTATAATGGTTTTAATAAAAAGAAAGCGTTTAAGGACTTATCCCTAAACGCTTTTTCTTATTTTTAATTAATAAGCATCAATATGGACGAAAACCGATAATCTGGCGTACCTCATTTAAAGTCTTAGAAGCGCTCTCACGAGCTTTCTCCGCACCCATACGGGCTACCTTATCCAGATATTCCGTATTGGCGGCCATATCCAAGATACGCTCACGGATCGGAGCGCAGAACTTATTGATATCCTCGGCCAACTGCTTTTTCATATCGCCGTAACGGATCTCGCAATTGTTGTATTTCTCATTAAAGAAATCATAGGTCTCTTTCTCGGAGACAATTTCCATCATCGTGAATAAATTGGCGATCGGCTCGGGCTTCACGCTATTCGGCTCGGTTGGTCCCGCATCGGAAACCGCTTTCATAACCTTCTTCTTGATTGTTTTCTCATCATCTATCAAGTAGATCGCGTTACCCTCGCTCTTGCCCATCTTACCGGAGCCATCCAAGCCCGGTACTTTCACGGACTTATCGCCCAAATGGAACGAAGCTGGTTCCGGGAAGAAATCTACTCCATAGGTAGAATTGAAACGGCGGGCGAAACGACGGGCCATTTCCATATTCTGCTCCTGATCCTTACCTACAGGAACCTTCAACGCCTTATGGATAATAATATCGGCGGCCATCAAGGTCGGGTAAGTCAACAAACCAGCGCTTACGCTATGTTTATTACCTTCATTAAAAATCTCTTTCTCTACATCGCCTTCACATCCTTCCCGGCTGATATGCAACTGCTGACGGGCCTTATCCTTAAAGGAAGCCGTACGCATCAACTCGCCGATACCGGCGTTCATATTCAAATATAGATACAACTCTACCACCTCCGGCACATCGCTCTGAATATAAATGGTAGCTTTTTCCGGATCGATACCACAAGCCAGATATTCCGAGAGGATCGTCTTTACGCTATTTCGTATATTGTCAGGATGCGGGTGAGTAGTCAACGAATGCCAATCAGCGATAAAGAAGAAGCAATTATACTCATCTTGCATCCGCAAGAAACTCTTTACCGCGCCAAAGTAATTGCCTAGATGCAGATTACCTGTTGGTCTGATTCCACTTACTACTGTTTCCATGTCTTGTTATTTTTAGTTTTCAAGTGGCGGCAAAGATAGTAATATTCTCACAATATACATATATTATATGCCGCAGATCCTCCTAACCACCTATTATAACGGTGGGACATCCCAATACGATTTGCCCTCCGTGAGCTGTCGTATCTCCCATTCTGGCGGCAGGTTTACCGCAGATCATCACGGTGGAAGATCCTTTAATGATCGTATCCGGAGGGCCTACACAAACGCAATTATCTCCCATTACCGCCGCCGGTAGCTTGCCGATTAGAACAGTCGCCGCTCCCGGCCCTACAATAGGACCGCCTACATGGGGTATCGGTGATGGCCAAGCCGGGGTTTGCATAGGACATGTATGCATATCTGTCAATCTTGCTGCTGGAGGCATATTTATTACTTTTTAGTTAACGATTTATTGAAATGATAATCTACAAATATATAATATTTATCATGAATATACTACTTTTGCGCGCTAATATTTTTAATCATGAATGCAAAAGCAAAAGGATATGTTCTAGGGGCTATCGCCGCCGCGACTTATGGAATGAACCCCTTGTTCGCCCTACCCTTGTATAAAGCCGGTATGAATCCGGATTCAGTCCTGTTTTTCAGATATTTATTCGCGATCCCGGTATTAGGTATCATGATCAAAGCGAGAGGGCGGAACTTTAAGTTGAAACCCAACGAGATCGTTCCTTTAATCCTCATGGGGCTGTTGGTTTCCTTCTCTTCCCTAGCCTTATTCCAAAGCTATAATTATATGGAAGCAGGCATCGCCTCGACTTTGCTGTTTGTCTATCCGATCTTAGTGGCGCTGATCATGGCGTTTGTCTTCAAGGAGAAATTAACGTTGCAAACCATCTTTTGTATCTTGCTGGCATTAGGCGGTATCGGCTTACTTTATAAAAGTGGCGACGGAACGACTCTTAGTTTAACCGGTGTCCTGTTGGTCATGGCTTCCGCTCTTTCCTATGCTATTTATATCGTAGGCGCGAATCGTCCGCTATTGAAGAATATCGCTACGTTGAAACTTACGTTCTATGTCTTGCTTTTCGGAATGACCTTGTTTTTAGTCCGTGTAGATTTCGGCAGGAGCCTTCACATTGTCCATGATTGGTATTTATGGGGTAACCTGATCGCTTTAGCCATATTCCCAACCGCTATCTCTTTCCTTTGCACGACACTGGCGGTCCAATATATCGGCTCCACCCCGACGGCGATCCTCGGAGCCTTGGAACCGTTGACCGCCGTATTCTTCGGAGTGACTGTCTTCGGTGAATCATTAACGTTACGATTGTGTTGCGGAATCATCCTGATCATCCTAGCCGTTACCCTCATTATCGCAGGAAGTAACGTAACAAGCCACCTAGTTCGTTTCCGAAAGCTTTTCCCAAGGCTTCCGCTTAAGAAAAAGAACGCTAAAGAACCTGCATCCTCATAATATTACCCAACGTCCCGATTTGTTGCTACCTTCACGTTTTAAATAACCGGCATCACGAAGTTCTTTAATCTTTTTTTCAATAGAACGACGGGTAACAGAAAGAGTAGCTGCTATTTCATCAAGGGTGACGTTGGGGTTACGTCGGATTTGTTCAATGATTTACCCTGAATTTATACCGAACTTATCCCGAACTTCGCTTTCCTTGGTTTGGATGATCGGAGTTCCTTAATGTTCTTTCAGAGTATTCAAAATCTCTTGAAGCATAAAATCAATGAATGGGCCGGAATCTGCCGCTGCGGTACTGGCTTGTATAGCATTGTAATAAGCTTCTTGATTGGCATAAACCATATTTTCTACAGGCAAGTACTCAAAAAGGGGGTGGAGTCGTCCCAAAATAAGTGATTGCCAAAGACGACCTGTGCGTCCATTTCCATCACTGAACGGATGAATAAACTCAAATTCGTAATGGAATACGCAGCTACGGATGAGTAAATGATCCTTAGCTTGCTTAAGCCATTCAAATAAATCCTCAATAAGTTTTGGTACTCTATCTGCAGGAGGAGCCATGTGAACCAAGCCTTTTTCCGAAAATACGCCAGCTCCGCCACTACGGAATTTTCCGGCATCATCGGTGAGCGCCATCATCATTGTGCCATGCGCTTTTAGTAAGTCTTTCACGTTGAACGGGTTTAAACCGCTATAAAGTTCATATGTCTTTATGGCGTTCTTTACTTCTTGAATCTGGCGCAAAGAAGCCACAACGGTTTTACCATCAATGATGTCTTTCACTTCGTCTTCCGACAACGTATTACCTTCTATGGCCAACGAGCTGTGAATCGTTCTCACCCGGTTGGCTTTTCGCAATCTCAGTTTGTCGTTTTGTTCCAAACGAATTGCGTACCGCTCAATCCGCGCAGATATTTCCGCGATCAGATTGATGGCATTTGCTGAGATTGTGAATGGTGGTACATACATCATATTCATGGGATTTTCGCAAATATAGGAAAAAAGATTCTCTAGTGACGCTCATTTTATGAAAAACACATACCTAATAAAGGAAATCAGATTACTTTAGTCATTATTCGAAGACTATTCTACGGGTCTGTCGCATATCTATGGCAAATTCGTAAATTCATTTGTTACAATCAATTATTTTACATATGTTTGCGACAAACAATACGTATCCAACCATGATCACCAAGTTTGCGACATGTTTATTGTTCCTTGCCTTGCTCCTAAATAGTTGTCAGCAAAGGAATCAACCCACCTCTCCCCAATATGAAGCGGAGTATAATCGTTCGACGACTCCGGCCCTCATTGATATAGAAAAGGCGCTGGACCATCCGGCGATGTTGAAACTGAGTCAAATAGCCTCTAAGCTGGAATATTATAATGTTGGAGACGCTCGTTACACGGTAACACAAGCGATCGCTATTCCGGATAGCGACGCTTTCATCACATTCAATAACCCACGTATTTATTATCGTAAGCAAGGCATTCCCAGCAAACGATATGGATTTAAGGCCTTGGATTATAAATGGAACCATGGGATGAACGGCCTTAATCTATTTTACGACAAGAAAACAACCCGTATGTACTGCGCCTTGAGCGGCCTCGACCAAGACAATAAAAAAGATTCGACCACATTCAACGATATAAGGCCATGTATCGGGGAATTACCCACATTAGATACGATGCTGACCATTCAGAATTATATATTCCCCGAAAACCTGCCTACCCAATATTCGATAAATGCGGATGCCAGTCAAATAGTAGGCTTCTCCTCCTCGGGATATATGCTTTGTGATTATGCGGAAGGCTCTAAAATCCCGAAAGGAATAACGACATTCAACCTTCGAGGAGATACGCTTTGCAAATTCATCCTTGCGGATGCCAAAGATATTAACGTCTCTCCGGATACGATCACCCGGTTTCAAACCTTTTATTGGAATACGGATCAAGACCGGATGAATTTCTTGATTCCTTATCGCGATACGGTATACCAGCTTTCAAGTTCCCACTCGATCACCCCTTTATATGCGCTTCATAAAGACAATCAAGATAAACCGACCGGTCTTCGTTCTTTCTTGGAGAATCCGAATGGGCTATTTATGGGAGTCTTTCAAAAAAGTTCTCCCGCCATCTATAATTGGCTGGGATGGCTGGACGATTACAAACCGGTTATCACCCATCGAGTAGTCTATCTCAAGAAAGAGAAGAAAACATACGCCTTACCCAAAAGCTCCGGAGGATTTATCAATGATATAGATGATGGACTTCCGTTCTGGCCAGACGGACAAACCGATGACTGTGTTTATATGATTCGTACCGTCACCGAAATGCGTGAGACCGTTAAACGCACAGGCTCCTCCCGCCAAAAAGACCTAATCAAATTCTTAGACGATCCTAAAGTGTTCGAGAGGGATTATGTAATGATCGTGGCAAGACCTTGATGGATATTCAATAGATAAAGCCAAACATCCATAAAGGAATCATATTGCGGAAAGCATACTCTATGTCATCTTTCACCACATACCCATCCGCCGCTTGCTTGATCTGTTGCCGCGTCTTATTCTTTCCCCCAATCTCAAAGGTTCGGCCATCTATCTCAAAGTCTGAAATCGCAGAAGAAGTAACGAAGCATACGACTCGCATCCAAGATAGAAAAACCGTCTCACGCACGGAACCGATATCCGGTACCTGCTCCGACAACGCATAAGCCAGATTCGTATTATTCAGATAGATCTTCTCTACTTTCTCCAATAATTTCAAGCCCTGCGCTTTTTCCCGCAGTAAATTAACCAGACCTGCCTTCTCCAAATAACTCATGTAGTCGGGCAACACATTCCGGCTGATATCCAAGTCTCTCGCCAACTTCGTATAATTTGGTTTGAAAGGGACACTTTGAGCTAATACATATAATAATTTCTTCAACTTTACGGCAGAAGCCACCGTCATCTCCGCAAAAATCGGAATATCAGATTCCACCATTTGGTTAATCACGCTACGCAGACGCAAGAGATATTCCGTATCTTGAAAAAATGGATAATAACCTGTCGATAAATAATCATTAAATAATTTGAGTGGACGAGCTTCCTTATAAGGGAACTCAACCTTCCCAGCAAGAATCTCTTCCAACGAATACGATGGAAGCTGCCACCCCTGCGATATATTCAAATATTCCCGAAAAGAAAGTCCGGGTAATCTATACTCTACCTTCCTGCGACTTAAATCCGCACCACCTTTCTCCAGATCAAGAATAGACGAACCTGTATAGATAACTTGAAGACCAGGAATTTGATCGTATATATTCTTCACCTCCCTAGACCAATCTTTGTATTTATGAATCTCGTCAATATAAAGTTTTTTCCCACCCAGATTATAAAATTGATAAGCCATGTCGAATAACCGATACTTGGTAAAATAGAAATCATCTGCCGTAACATACAAAGACTCATCCTCACGATCATACAATTTGATATGCTGCAACAATAGGGTAGTCTTCCCAACACCACGAGCACCTAAAATCGCAACCAATCGGCTATCCCATGCGATCTGATCGTGAAGAAAGCGCACGACTTCTGTCGAAGTATGCTCTAATTGAGTTCTAAAGGAACGAAATAAGGTCTCCATATCGATTCATGTTTAAAGGACAAATATACAAAATTGCACGATACGATGTGCAATTTTGTATGAAAATTGCACATCGTATCGTGCAATTTCCTTTATATAGGTTGACCATGTTCTATCCTATTGATGAACGAGGTTTACCCGGACAAAAATAATTAACATTGTTTGCACAAATTCATTCAACTCACGATATAAATAGGTGACCTTAGATTGGCAATCCTAAGAGCAATACTGACTTGGCTAAGTAATATATACTGACTTGCCCGACACAGTATATATTACTTAGCCAAGTCAGTACTACTGCCGATAGCAAGCTCATCACACGAATAAACCATCAAATGAACGTTGAAATGGAGAATTTACTCTCCCGAAACGATCTTTAGTGAATATCCTTTACCCCGAGCACTCTCTATCACCAAACCCGGAATAGGAGACAAATCCTCTTTAAGCCTTTTAGCCGTAACGGTAAGATGCACGAAAAGTACTATCTAATGATAATATCTGAAGTGCCCCCCCTGTATAAGAAAAACAAAAATCATCCCCAAGTTCTTTGATACGCCGATCTGTATCCTCTTGGACTACCTGTTGAAATGATAGCAATACAAATACATAACTTTATGCCAACAAACCCTCATTTTTTGTCTGTCAGCTAAAAGTCAGCTAAAACAATTGGCCATGAAAAGGAATAAACTTATGTTTGTGAAAAATTAAATACGATATGAAACGAGCAATCTATTAAAACACCGTCCTTCGCAAAAAGAACAAATAAAACGAATGAAACTCTTTTGGATCACGCTACTTATATCTAGTTTAGTCTCTTGTCACAATTTCAAAGAAGACAGACAACTCTCATTCGCTCTTGAAAGAGCAGGCGAAAACCGCCGTGAATTAGAACAGGTATTGGAACATTACAAAAATGATTCCTTGAAATATCGTGCAGCTTGCTTTCTTATTAAGAATATGCCCGGGCATTATTCTTATTGCGGGAAAATCACCAACACATATAATAAACAAATTGACTCTATAATACTTCAAACACAAAAAGAGGGGCGTTATCATGATACACCTTATCTTGCCAATCGCATTGATAGAATCTCTAAAATCCACGAGAACACCTCATTCCCGATACAAGAAGACATTCGTATAATTACAGCTGATTTTCTTATTCAAAATATCGAGCAGGCTTTCCACCTATGGGAAGATGCCCCTTGGAGCCGACATTTAAATTTTGATGACTTCTGTGAATACCTATTGCCCTACTCTATCGGAGCCATGGATGTACTGGAGGATTGGAGGACTGGCATGTACCAACAAATAGATTCTACGACATTAACAGAACTCAACGACTTCAGCTATTCTTCCGATATGCAAAACTCAGCATTTTGGGCTTGTAAGCATATCAATCAGTTTTTAGAGAAGAAATTAGTTCCTGAAAACTCGGTATATTCCATTCCGTTCATAGCAAAAACCTCCACTAGGAGCATGATATCATTCGGCACTTGTAATCAATTCTCGTTAATAGCGTTAGCTATGATGAGAAGCATAGGAATTCCCGTCATGCTAGATTTCACACCACAATGGCCTTTCCGCTCGATGGGGCATTATTGGAATGTACTTTTAGATAATACAGGAAAGAATCTAGCGTTTGGAGGATGCGAGACAAAAACAGATCCGGATATACTGCATAAACCTAGCCAGAAGATGGCTAAAGTGTATAGGCGAACATACGCTATTAATCAAGATCTCGTAAAGCTGAATACAACCGAAGAGGTCGTGCCCGACCTCTTCCGGAATATTTTCATGAAAGATGTTACCTCCGAATACATGAAAACTTGTGATATCATGATTCCAACACAAAAAAAACGAAACCATAAACATGCCTACCTAGCCGTTTTCGACAATCAGAAATGGGTACCTATATGTTACGGTACACAAAAAGGAAAAGTTTGTTACTTCAATGAAATAGGAAAAGATATTGCCTATCTCCCACTTTATTATGACAATCAAGGTATTCATCCTATTACAGATCCATTCATACTTGATTCACGAGGTAGAATAAAATATCTACATGCAGATACCAGTAAACGAAAGAAAGTTATATTATCTAGGAAATACTATCTCGCAAAACATATTTTCGATTATGCAAAAACTCTCACCGGAGGACATTTTGAAGCTTCCAATAATCCGGATTTCTCCGATCCTGATACAATACATACGATTTCTCATTGGTTATTGTCCGCAGATTCTTTCGAGATAAAACCTCAAAAAACATATCGCTATTGGCGCTATGTATCAGCAAAAAACAAGGGTTGTAATCTAGCCGAACTCGCTTTCTACTCAGACAAGGAGGAAAAAGAATTAACCGGCACAATCATTGGAACAAATGCCTCGGTTCGTTACGATACTATGCCAATGGATAAATCCAAAGTATTTGACAAAGATATCCTAACTTACTATGAAGCTCCTTCTACGGTTGATTATCCATGGGTAGGCTTGGACTTCAACAAACCGGTATCTATCAATAAGATCATTTATACGCCAAGAAACGATGATAATAACATCCACGCAGGTGATCTATATGAGCTATTCTATTGGGAATATAACCATTGGATGTCATTAGGCCAACAAAGAGCTATTGAATCAAAGCTAACCTATACAAATGTACCAGACAATGCTCTCTTGTTGTTAAAAGACTTAACCAAAGGAGAAGAAGAACGCATATTCACATATGAAAATGACAAACAAGTTTGGTGGTAATCTTTATTATTCCATGAGAACCATATTAAATTAATTACAACAAGTAGGCAATTTTAATTTTATCTATAAATAACTGATAATCAGCGTGTAAAAAACATCATTATATTTTCCGAAAAACTCGTACGTGTTTTTACTAAAAGTCGTACGTGTTTCTAAAAATTCACGTACGTGTTTTTTAGAAGACGAAGTCGAGAAGAATATAAACATTCAAAAAAATACACTAACCCACCTTGTAAAACCTACCCACCACACTTCAGCACATAGCCATGCCCCCGAGCACTCTCAATCACCAGATCCGGAATAGGAGACAAATCCTCTTTAAGCCTTTTAGCCGTAGCGGTAAGAGCGTCTTTGGACACACTTCCATCCGGCCAGATTTCTTCTTTCAGCCGATTAGACTCAATGAAATATCCTTTATGTTCTAATAAAATACAAAACAGTTTCAGCCGTTGATTTGCCAATTCGATACGATGCCTATGATAATGCAATACGCCATGTGTTTCATCGAACAAGATATCTTCTGTTATTTGTATCATCTCTTTAGATGCTTCTTGTAGCGGTAAGATATTTATCCTTGGTCTTTTCCATGTCAAGACAATCGCAATAACCCAGAGAATAACCATTGCCAGAATCCAAAATATATTTCGCAAAAACACTTCACCTACTATATAAAGGAAAGGAAATTGAACAAACGCTTGTAAAACGATCGTCCGATTCGCTCCAAAAACAATATCTTTTAATGGTATGAAAGATTGATAAAAAGAAGTATCTGAAGAGCTACATTCCGTCTTGTCTATAAAGGTATAACAAGTTACGGTCTGAGCCGAAATCGCATGTTCATACAAAGATGCACGAAAAGCGCTATCCAGCAAGGTTACTTGAATCGGATTCTCCATAGACAAACAATGTTGGAGACAAAAATCAGACTTCTCCTGTGAAGACATCCTCCGTGCCACCTCCTTATTATTCCTCATATGTATAATCGCATCGGCAGTCTTGATTGTAATGCTATCTCGTTCCAATCGATTAGCGCCTGAATAGGAAAAACAAAAAGCATCCCCTAAATCTTTTATCCGCCTATTTGTATCATCTTGAACTGCCCGCTGAAATAACGTTTGAGACTCTTCTTGTAATTCATACTTTACATTTTGGTATGATTTATAAAAAGACAACAAGCAAATCATCGTCATCAGAACAAATACACTCCACTTCCAATAAAATTTCCAATTTTGCTTCTCCATAATTATTCCTCGTTGAAACTGCAAAGATACGTTTTCCATCCCTTTCTACGAATAAATTCATTCAACTCGCAAGATGAAAGATGACTATAGGTAGACAAAAGGCTTATTTTTCAACTGTCAGCTAAAAGTCACCTAAAAAGATTGGCTATCCAAAGACCAAGCCGTACGTTTGTAACAAAAATTAGAAACGACATGAAACAAATTACTTTCAAGAAAGCTTTCGCTATCATTTTCATTTGCGCCTTGTGTGCTTCGTATTTTCTTTTGAAAGAAGGAAAACAAAATTTCTTACTTTCTCTAATATTGAAGCGCTAGCTTCCGGTGAAAGTGGATCCAAAGATTGTTATATGGCTGGCTCTCTATCATGTAATGGAGGATATTACAAATATATATACAACCGTTAAAACAACACATGAACTACTACGTGTACATAGTTCTATTAATAGGTAGTCTGGTATCCTGTTCGGAATCCTCACGGCACTTCCCCCGCTACGAGGATTTTCCCGATGAAAAGGTATTAAATGCGCAGGTTATCCACCTAGATACCGCCTTGTTCCGCTATCCATTCCGGATAGCGGTCAAAGATGGTATCGCTATTATCATGGACTTGCACAACGTAGATTATTTCTTCCATGCCTTCTCTTACCCCGAATGGGAATATATGACATCGTTTGGCAAACGAGGCGAGGGACCCGAAGAAATGGTATCGGCAGATTGCTTCCGGTTTATCTCCAAGGATTCTATCTGGACGCTCGATGCGAACAAAATGCGAACAACCCGGTGGAAGATTGAACAAAATATGAACAACATCATTCCCGTAGAAACGATCGATATG
>ERZ772897.1262-NODE-1262-length-27270-cov-89.788572_pt1 | contig 27270 bp, 26 predicted proteins | sample MGYA00512125_ERZ772897 | MGnify/ENA primary metagenome ERZ772897 (study PRJEB29015, sample SAMEA2737660) | human gut metagenome | biome: human gut; feature: human-associated habitat; material: faeces | place: China | collected 2012 ... | reverse complement strand
GGCCCTCGCCGCCGCCGTGAGGATGGTCATTGGGGTTCATGACAGAGCCGCGGACGGTGGGACGGATACCCATATGGCGGGTACGGCCGGCCTTACCGATGTGGACATTCTCATGATCCAGATTGCCAACCTGACCGATGCAGGCGGTGCAGTTCATCCGAACGTAGCGAACTTCGCCGGAGGGAAGTCTGACCTGAGCCAGCTCGCCTTCCTTAGCCATCAGCTGAGCGGCAGCGCCAGCGGAGCGGACCAGCTGAGCGCCGTGGCCGGGCTGCAGCTCCACATTGTGGATCACAGTACCGACAGGGATGTTGGCGATGGGCAGGCAGTTGCCGGGCTTGATATCAGCAGTAGCGGAGGAGACGACCTTGTCGCCGGCCTTCAGGCCGTAGGGAGCCAGGATGTAGCTCAGGGTCTCGTCTTCGTACTTGATCAGAGCGATGAAAGCGGAACGATTGGGATCGTACTCAACGCGCTGCACAGTAGCGGGCATATCCAGCTTCTGGCGCTTGAAATCGATCACACGGTACTTGCGCTTGTTGCCGCCGCCGCGATGGCGGACGGTGATGCGGCCATAGCTGTTGCGACCTGCATTCTTCTTGAGGCTCTCAACCAGGCTACGCTCAGGTTTTGCCTTCTTATCTACGCCGTCGAAAGCGGAAACGGTCATGTTTCTGCGGGACGGGGTATAAGGCTTAAAAGTTTTAATAGCCATTTGCGTTTCTCTCCTTTATTGAGATTGGTTTAGACCATGCCTTCGAAGAACTCGATGGTCTTGGAGTCAGCGGTCAGGGTGACGACAGCCTTCTTGTAGGCGGCCTGCTTGCCGGCGGGATAAGCGCCGGTGCGCTTGACCTTGCCCTGCATCCGGATGGTGTTGACCTTGGCAACCTTCACGCCGAAGGCCTGCTCAACGGCAGCCTTGATCTCGGTCTTGTTGGCGTCCACGTCAACCATGAAGACGTACTTCTTATCAGCGACAGACTCCATGGACTGCTCGGTGATAACGGGTCTTCTGATGATGTCAAAAGCGTTCTTCATTACGCGAATACCTCCTGGATCTTCTGGAGTGCGGCCTGATCGACAACCAGCTTGTCGGCGTGCAGCACGTCGTAGGTGTTCAGCAGGTTGGCGAAGGTAACTTCACAGCCTTCGATGTTGCGGCCGGAACGGACAACGTTCTGGTCAGCATTTGCTGTAACGACCAGGGTCTTGGAGGTGCAGCCCACGGCGTTCAGGAAGGCTGCGAAAGCCTTGGTCTTGGGTGCGTCCATCTTGATCTCGTCGATGACAACCACATTCTGCTCAGCAGCCTTGGCAGACAGGACGCTCTTCAGAGCCAGCCGCTTGGCCTTCTTGTTCAGGGTGTAGCTGTAATCCCGGGGCTTGGGAGCGAAAACGATACCGCCATGGGTCCACTGGGGAGCACGGGTGCTGCCCTGACGAGCCCGGCCGGTGCCCTTCTGCTTCCAGGGCTTGCGGCCGCCGCCGGAAACCTCAGCGCGGGTCAGAGCGCTCTGAGTGCCCTGCCGCAGGTTGGCCAGGTGGTTCTTGACCACTTCGTGGACAACGGCGCCGTTGGGATCAATGCCAAACACAGCTTCGGGCAGTTCGATCTCGCCAACCAGCTTGCCGGACATATTGTAAACATTCGTCTTAAGCATGATTTAAGATCTCCTTTCCTTAGCCTCTTGCGGAAGCCTTCTGGGGATTTCTGCCGGAAGCCTTCTGCGGGTTCTTGCTGATGCCGGTCTCCACGTTCTTGACGCGGTTGTTCTTCACGGTGTTGCGGAGGTACACAAGACCGCCCTTGGGGCCGGGGATGGCGCCGCGGATAACGATCATGTTCAGCTCTGCATCAACCTTCACCACATCCAGGTTCTCGATGGTGACCTGCTCGCAGCCCATATGGCCTGCGCCGATCTTACCAGGGAAGATACGGGACTGGTGGGAAGAAGCGCCCATGGAGCCTGCGTGACGGTGGACAGGGCCGCCGCCGTGGGTCATACGACCGCGGCTGGCGTTCCAGCGCTTGATAACGCCGGTGTAGCCGTGACCCTTGCTCGTACCGGTGACGTCAACGAAGTCGCCGGACTTGAAGGTGTCAGCCTTGATGATGGCGCCGAGCTCGAGCTCGGAAGCGTTGTCAAGGTCAAACTCACGCAGGTACTTCTTGGGGGAAACGCCAGCCTTGTTCAGGTGGCCGAGTTCAGGCTTGGAGAGCTTCGCTTCGCGAATGTCCTCGTAGCCAAGCTGGACAGCCTCATAACCGTCTTTTTCGCTGGTCTTCTTCTGAGTGACCACGCAGGGACCGGCCTCGATAACGGTGACCGGGATCACATGGCCCTTTTCGTCGAAGATCTGAGACATGCCAACTTTTCTGCCGATGATTGCTTTCATGTATGATCCTCCTGTAAAGGTTATTGGTCGGCTTAGTTAGCGGCAACTCCCGCCATTGCTCTGCCGACTTGACCCCGCCCATCTCACGCAAGTCGATGGGCTTTTGGGTAGAGCAACAAAGGTAATTTCAAAAAACGGCGAGCCGTTTTTTGAGTTGGGTTTACAGTTTGTTTTGCGCACTCGCTGTGCTCGCACACAAACAAACTGAGAGGTGTTTTTGTCCACGCGCATGTCGCGGCCAAAAACGATTTCATTGGTTTCGCGTCTGCGGACGCAAAATAATGAAGCGAGGGATTGATTTTTCGTCAGGCGAGGCGCGCCGCTGTAGACAGTATCTGGTATACGGCAAAGCAGCGCAACGAGGCATCACGGAAAATCAGAGCTTGATCTCGATCTCAACGCCGGCGGGAAGCTCGAGACCCATCAGAGCCTCGACCGTCTTGGGGCTGGAGTTGGTGATGTCGATCAGGCGCTTGTGGGTGCGGCGCTCAAACTGCTCACGGCTGTCCTTATACTTATGCACAGCGCGCAGGATGGTGACGACTTCCTTCTTGGTGGGCAGAGGGATGGGGCCGGAGACGGTAGCGCCGGTGCGCTTGGCGGTCTCGACGATCTTCTCTGCGCTCTGGTCGATGACCTGGTGGTCATAGGCCTTGAGACGAATGCGGATCATTTCTTTTGCCATTTTCGGTTTCTCCTTCATTTTGTACGGTTTTCTTGCTTTGTCGAAGCCGTACGGTGAGAGGTTTTCTTGTACGCTTATCCGTGCGTATCATTCCGGCTCATAGAAAAACCGGCACGAATAAACGGCCGGTCCACACATGGCGCAGCGATCTACGCAACGTACAGATATTCTCTCAGCCGCCCGATGTTCGGACATACTCCCCGAAAGTTACCTCAGAAACCTGAGCAATCTCCCGGTTCATCGCAATATCGCGCAAATAGGGCAGGATGCGCCCAATCGCGGACTTGCATATAGTACCAAATTCCGTTGCACATGTCAAGACAAATTTCACTTTTTTCTTGAGAAATTTTTTAGCAGTCTCTTTTCGCGGCAACTGTGGCGGATTTGGCGCAAAAACGCGGCATATTGCCCCCTCCCTGCCGATATATTTAGGGGCAAAGGAGTTGATGGACATGGCAATGGCCTGGCTTTGGACGGGAATGGTGGCAGTCTCGCTCATTTTCGGCGCGCTGACGGGAAACTTGAATGCGCTCAGCGCTGCCGCGCTCGAGGGCGCGCAGAGCGCGGTCGAGCTGTGTTTGGCGATGTGCGGCGTGATGTGCCTCTGGACGGGCGTGATGGAAGTGATGAACCAGTGTCATCTCACCGACCGCCTCGCTTCCCTCTTCCGCCCGCTGCTCAAGAGGCTCCTGCCGAACGCGAGCCGCGACAGCGAGACGCTGGCCGCGATCTCCGCCAACCTCTCTGCCGACCTTTTGGGGCTCGGCAACGCGGCCACACCGCTCGGCATCCGCGCTGCCTGCCGCATGAGCCGCGGCTGCAAGGGTATCGCATCGGATGAGCTGTGCCTGCTCGTCGTTTTGAATACGGCGTCCATTCAACTGTTGCCCACCACGCTCGCAGGCGTGCGCGCTTCGCTCGGCGCCGCCGACCCGTTCGACATTCTGCCCGCCGTGTGGCTGACGTCGCTTCTGTCCGTCCTCGCAGGGCTCCTTGCCGCAAAGCTCTTCGCCCGTCTCTGGAGGAATTAAGTCATGGCGCTCTCTACGCTCATCGTGCCCGTACTGCTCACCTTCACGGCCTGCTTTGCCCTCGGCAAGCGTGTCGACGTCTACTCCGCCCTCACCAAAGGCGCGGAGGAGGGACTCACGGTGCTGCTGCACATTCTGCCGTCACTCATCGCACTGCTCTCCGCCGTCTACATGTTCCGTGCGTCCGGCGCGATGGAGGCGCTCGGCGCGCTTTTAGCCCCCGCACTCGACAAGATCGGCATTCCTGCCGAGACTGCGCCGCTTCTCTTCATCCGCCCCATCTCCGGCAGCGGCGCGCTGGCTGTCGGATCGGAGATCATGGACTCCTACGGCGTCGATTCCTATGTCGGCCGCGTTGCGGCGGTCATGCTCGGCTCGAGCGAAACGACGTTCTACACCGTCGCCGTCTATTACGGTGCAGCGGGCATTACGAAAACGCGCTATACTATCCCCGCCGCGCTCTGCGCCGACGTGGTGATGTTCCTCGCATCCGCGTTTTTTGTGCGGCTGCTCATGGGCGCGTAAAAAGGAGCCGCCGCAGGCAGCTCCTTTTCCTTTATTCTTCTGTTCTCACGCGGATGCGCAGGGCGCATTTTCCTCTCTGCCCGCCGATAGTAATTGCATAGCGCAGGGCCAGCATCCCGCCGTCCTCGTCTAGCTTCCACTTGACCGACTCCGCCTTCACTGCGACTGGCAAGGTTCCGTAGGGCACGGCATAGAATGAGGTGTGCTCCTTCCCCTCCGCAAAGACCATCTCGCTCGTCACCTCGCCCGTGCGCGTCAGAATGATGCAGTCCGGCGCGAGAGCAAGGCGCGTCGCGGTGGTCACCTTGCCGTCCCCGTCCGTTTCCTCATAGCGCAGGAGATAGCCGTCGCGCGTTTCCTCCATCGTGCCGCGCACGCGGAGATCTGAGCTGTCGGCGCTCATGCCTTCGTATTGCTGCTCGCCGTGCACGGTGAGCCAAACGTTTCTTTTCATACAGTCCTCTTTCTCATTTGTTTCTGTCATCATACTACGGCGGAGAGCGGGACACAAGGCGCATTTGCATTTTTTGTGCGTTTCCCTGTTTTTGCTATGGTAAAATGCAAAAGCGCGTGCTATAATCTCCGGTAAGCAGATTCTCTGTTCCGTCAAAGGAGGCGTCACTATGAAAATTGATCTGACGGAAAAGCAATTCCGCCGTCTTCTTGATCTGGTCTACGTCGGCAACTGGGTGATGAACTCCACCCGCGGCGACGACCGTATCCGCGAATACGACGATGTAGAGAGCACCGTATTCGCCAACTGTCTCTCCCACGGCATGGTGCCGCTGGTCGAGGCCTATCAGGGCGAACTGATCCCCTCGCGCGCGTTTGCCGAGGGCGGCATCCACGAGGCCATCATGGCCTACGAGGACACGATGTTTTTCGAAATTCTCGCTCAGGAGCTTGCCCTGCGCGATATGGACAGCGACGCGCCCACGCCCGAAAATGTCGACGAGCTGCGCGAGCGTATGGACACGTACTTAGGCGAATTCGAGCAGCACGGCACCGACAACATCACCGTTGAAATGTAAAAGTGTAACAGAAGGCAAAGAGGTCTCCGCTTTTTAAGCGGAGACCTCTTTATCTTCGCGGCCGCAGCCGCGAAATGATCTCAAATCATTTTTCCGACGACCGGCGCGTCGGAAAAATACTTTACGCGGAGCGCGTGTCGAGCCGCCCTGCGGGCGGCGAGGCACGAAGCGGAGCGCATCCCCTATTTTTTAAGGATGCCAACGGCATCCTTAAAAAATAATCACGTCTTGATCCCCATCGTCTCCCACTTGCCGCTGCGGTAGCGCAGGAAGAAGATGGCGCCGCGCACCGACCAGTCCACGATCGCGTGTGCGAACCACACACCGATGACGCCGTAGCCCATGTATTTGCCCAGCACGTACGCAAGCAGCACGCGCACGACCCACATCGTCAGCATACTGGCGAGCATCGTGAACTTCGCGTCGCCCGCCGCACGCAGGAAGCCCGGCACCATAAACGCCGGTACCCAGATGAAGATGGATGAGATGCCGTGGATCAGCGTGACCGTGACGGCGAGCTTTTCCGCCTCTGGTGAGACGTTGTAGACGCGCATGATGAGTGGCAGCAGCGCGATGATCGTCAGGTTGACGGCCGCCATGATGCCGTAGGTCCACTTGACAATTTTTCTGAGATACGCGCGTGCCTGATCGAATTCGCCCGCGCCGACGCACTGGCTCACGACCGCGGCAAGGCCCAAGTTGATGGCCTGACCGGCAAAGCAGTTGAAGTTTGAGATGGTGTTGCCGATGGCGTTCGCCACCATCGATGCCGTACCGAACGTCGAAATCAGGCTGAAAAGTACGAGACGCCCCAGCTGGAACATGCCGTTTTCGACGCCGCTCGGCACGCCGATGTAGAAGATGTTCTTCATCAGGCGCATATCGACACGAAAGCCGCGGATATCAGAAAGGTGCAGCATCAGATCGCGGTTGAAGAGCAGCGAGAGGATGACGACTGCCGCGACCGTGCGGGACACGAGCGTCGGGATCGCGACGCCCGCGACGTCCATACCGAAGCCAAAGATCAAAACGGCGTTGCCGATCACGTTGATACTGTTCATCAGGAGCGAGACCTTGAGCGACACGTCGCTGTGGCCCATCGTGCGGAACAGCGCCGCGCCGCCGTTGTAGAGCGCGATGCCCGGAATGGATGCCATCACATATAAATAATAAGTGTTCGTCGCCGCCATGACGTCGGGCTCGATATGGCCGAACATTACGGTCAAAATCTGCGTGCGGAAGAGGTACAGCAGCGCCACGAAGAAGATCGACACCGCGCCGAGCAGCGCGATGAGCTGCTGGCCCGCGTTGCAGGCGTCTTCCTTCTGTCTTTGTCCGATGTACTGGCCCGCAACGGCTGCGCCGCCGGTCGCCATCGCCGAGAAAATGTAGATCATCAGATTGCTGATCGAGTCGACGAGCGACACCGCGCTGATCGCCGCGTCGCCGACGGTCGCAACCATCAGCGAGTCGGCAAGACCCACTGTAATGGCCAGAAGCTGCTCGAGCAGCAGCGGCCACATCAGCGCGACGAGCTGGCGGTTCGTAAACATCATTTCCTTGTCAGCGCGCACCGGCGCTGCCAGTTTGCCCATGGTTCCACACTCCTTGTATCGATTGAGCCTGTATCATAAACTATTTGCCTTTCTTTGTCAACGCCGCGTCAAAAAAGATACGGTTTCAGCGCTGCGCCCCACGCTTCGACAAGCTTTTCCTTCGTCCATCTGGCGTTGGCCGGCGAGGTGGAGGGAAGCTGGACGGCCTCGCGCCCGAGCTTCGCGCGGCAGTATTTTTTATAGCAGGCGTAGGACGTGCCGCCGTTGCAGAAGATGGCCTGAATGTCCGCCGCATCCAAAATGACGGACAGATCGTTCGGCACAACGTTCGTGATGCTCGCATCCGACGATCCCACGATCTCGCATGAGCCGATGGTGTCCCACATGGCGACGCCGTTGCGCAGGACCATCGTTTTCTTCTCTTTGACCGTCTTCGGCGTTTCCTCGCCCAGAACAGCGGCGAGCGTCGGCCAGAAGCGGTTCTGCGGGTGCGCGTAGAAAAACGCCGCCTCCCTTGACTTGACCGACGGGAACGAGCCCAGGATCAGCACGCGCGACTTTTCGTCATACAGCGGCGGAATATTATGGACCTGCGTCTTAAGCTCCATTTTCTCGTCCCCTTTCTGCCTTTTTCGCCATTTTAACACAGGAAAATCAAATCGCCAAGTCCCGTTTCCTCCTTCTGCGTGCGCTTCACGCTTCGCTGCGGAAATGGGTTGGCTTTTCGGCAAAGTTATGTTATGATAAAGTAAATATATATTAAATGTAGGTGCCTTGCCCCGCGTGGGCACGGTCATCTTTGAGAAAGGACATCTATGAAAGACGACGACAATCACATTCTTCTTTTAGAAAAGGGCAAGCGAGGCCTCGTGCAGATCATCTTCGGCCGCACGGGCATCATCATCGTTTCGCTGATCGTGCAGATCTTGTTTCTCTTTGCCGCCTTTTACAAGCTTGAGGGTTTTCTGCCCTACTTCTGGGGCGGCAACACGCTGCTGTCGGCGGCAGTCGTGCTGTTTCTGTTCGGCAACGACGACAACCCGACCATCAAGCTCACGTGGTTTTTCATCCTCGCGGTGCTGCCGGTGTTCGGCTTGATTCTGTATGTTTACATCAAGACCGACCTCGGCCACCGGCTGATGATCCGCCGCTACAACGACATCCTGTCGCAGACGGAGCACTTCGCCCCCTCGGAAAGCGCGTGTTCCAAGGAGGAATTACCGGAGGAGCTCCAAAGCCTTGCCTCCTACCTGAATTCCTGCGGCTTCCCCTGCTATCAAAACACACAGGCGCAATACTTCCCCCTCGGCGACGATGCGTTCGAGGTCATGTGCGACGAGCTCCAAAAGGCCGAGCACTTCATCTTCCTCGAGTATTTCATCGTCAGGGAGGGCTACATGTGGGGCCGCATCCTTGAAATTCTCAAGGAAAAGGTCAACGCGGGCATCGAGGTGCGCGTGCTGTACGACGGCACCTGCGCGGTCGCGCTGCTGCCCTATTCCTACCCCGAAAAGCTCGAAAAGCTCGGCATTGCCTGCAAGATGTTCGCGCCGCTGCGCCCGTTCGTCTCCACGCACTACAACTACCGCGACCACCGCAAGATCATGGTCATCGACGGCAAGATCGGCTTCACAGGCGGCATCAACCTCTCCGACGAGTACATCAACCGCACCTCGCGCCTCGGCCACTGGAAGGACACAGCCATTGCCCTGCGCGGCGACGCCGTGCGCAGCCTGACGCTGATGTTTTTGCAGATGTGGGACGTCAGCTCCGTGCACTTTACGCCTGAAGTCTACAGCAAGTATCTCGACGTGTCGCAGCCGGCGCATGAAAAGGAAGCGGGCTATGTCATCCCCTATGGCGACAGCCCGCTCGACCGCAACCTCGTCGGCGAGATGGTCTATATGGATATCATCAACCGTGCCAACCGTTACGTACACATCATGACGCCGTATCTCATCATTGACAACGAGATGATCACGGCGCTGACCTACGCCGCGCGCCGCGGCGTGGAGGTCCAGCTCATCCTGCCGCATGTGCCTGACAAGGAGATCGCCTTCTCGCTTGCGCACACGTATTACCGCAGGCTGCTTGAAAACGGTGTACAAATTTATGAGTACGAGCCGGGCTTCGTTCACGCGAAGGTCTTCGTCAGCGATGACTGCAAGGCGACCGTCGGCACGATCAATCTGGACTACCGCAGCCTGTACCACCATTTTGAATGCGGCACGTACCTTTATGCATCGCCCGAAGTCGCAAAAATTGAGCAGGATTTCCAGCAAACGCTCGCCCGGTGTGTCCGCGCGGACGCAGAGCTTCTCAAAAACGACCCGTTTATGCGAAAGCTCATCGGCCCCGGCATGCGCATCATCGCCCCGCTGCTGTAAGAAGTAAAAAAGTCGAAACCGAAAGGTTTCGACTTTTTTTATTCTCAATTACTTTTCGAGCTGCTCGAGCGCGCTGCACACGGCAGTGTGCTCCTTCTGCACCGCCACATAGAGTGGCTGTACGCTTTCAGACATCGAATCCTGACCGCGCGCAGCGCTTCCGTCATCTGAGAGCTGGCGTGGGCGAGCGAGCCGAGGCCAAGGTTCAGCGCCACGCCCTTGAGCGTGTGCACCGCGCGAAACGCCGTAGTCGTGTCGCCCGTGTTCATCGCATTCGTCAGGTTTTGCATGCTGTCGTCGCCCGGGAACATATTAAGGAAGCGCACGATGCGCTCGTCGTTCTGAAAACGCGCCTTGGCTTCGCCGTAGTCGCCGCCGATGCTCGCGCTGATGTGCAGTTCAGGATACTCCTCGATGACGATCTCGTCAAGCGCGGCGCGGATGGACTGCAATTTCTTCTCTAAGATCTGCTGCGGCAGGTCGCGGAACAGCAGGAAGAATTCATCGCCCCCGTAGCGCACGAGCTCGTCGTCGCTGCGGATCTGCGATTTGATGGCCTGCGCCGCGCGATAGAGCGCCGCGTCGCCCGTCTGGTGGCCGAAGCGGTCGTTGATGTGCTTGAAGTTGTCCATGTCGATCATGGCGAACGAGAACCAGCCCTCCAGATTCTTGAGCCGTTCGTCGTAATAGCGGCGGTTGTAGACCTTGGTGACCGAGTCCATATACACCTGCCGGTTGCGCACGAGCAGCTGGTTGAGCACATTTTCGCGCTCGAACATGTCGTCGCTCTTGGTGCGCTTGACCAGCTCGAGCGAATACGGCCTGCCGTCCACCTCGATGAACGACGCGAGCACATAATAGATATCGCTCTCGCGCGTTTCGATCTTCGTCTGTGGCTTGTGCGTGCGCAGCACCTCCTACGAAATGCAGTTTTCGCAGCGGCGCTTCTTTTTCCACACCGCGTAGCAGTGCTCGCTCTTTTTAAGCGTGCAGCCCTCATCCATTTTCGTCAGCTCCACACAGATCGTCGGCGCGACCAGCCGCGCAATGTCAAAGATGCGGCGATATGCTCGGCAATGTTCATGCCGCCCATGATCTTGAGGCGCGAGATGACGGTGCTCTGCAATTCGGAGGGGACCGTAAGCACGCGGCGCAAAAGACCGTCGATACGCATACGCACAACCATTTCGCCGTCCTGCGGCTCCAAGTGGATATCGCTCGCGCGCTCGGAAAACGCGCGTTCAATGAGGCTGCTCCGTGATAAAGCCGGCGCGGATGAGCACATCGCCCAGGCGCTCCTTTGTCTCCTTCTGCATTTCAAGCGCTTTTTCCAGCTGCTCGTTCGTGATGACGCCCGACGAGACCAGAAGATCGCCCAAACGCATGTACGCCATATTCATCCACCTCCATCTGCTATCTGCCGATGTATGTTAAGAAGTTGTATATCAGGAAAATGCGCTATTGCTATAAACTTTTTTCTAAAAATTGTCAATAATGTTCAGTATTTCTCCCCATTTCGCACATATTTTACAATCCATATTTCTTTTTTCCTCAAATTTATCGTGCATTTTTTACCGTCCGCTGACGGCTCTCCCGTTTTTTTGCGGAAACGCTTCGCCCTTTACGCTCTTTTTTCAATCATTTCTGGCAAAACAGCAGGAAAAACCGGGAAAATATCCCTTGAATGTTCCGTGGTTCTGTGCTAAGTTTACATTAAGTATCAAATGTTTCTAAAAAAACACGCATAAACAGTTTTTGTTTGGCACTGGCTTTTCCGGTGCCTATTTTCTTGTCCGCCTGCCCCGCGGCGGCATTTCTACAAAAGAGCGCGCCCTAAAATGCGTATGAGGTCTACACGATGGTCGAAGCCAAAATCCTGATCGCGGACGATTCGAAAATGAACCAGCAGATCCTTTCCGAAATCCTCGGCGGCCGCTACGAATACCTCTATGCCGACGACGGCATGCAGGCGCTCGAGCTGCTGCTGCTCGACATCAACATGCCCCGCCTCGACGGCTTCGGCGTGCTCGAGGTGATGAAGCAGCGCAACTGACTGCAGGAGATCCCCGTCATCATCACCTCGTCTGAGGATGACGAGTCGTTCATCCAGAAGGCCTACGAGCTCGGCGTAACGGATTACATCCGCCGCCCGTTCAACCTGACGGTCACGCAGCGGCGCGTGAGCAACGCACTCACGCTCTACGCGCGCCAGAAGCACCTTGTCCACCTGGCCGAAGAGCAGGTTTACGAGCACGAGAAGACGAACAGCGCCATCATCAACATTCTGAGCCACGTCGTCGAGTCGCGCAACTTCGAATCCGGCACGCACATTCTGCATGTGCGCGCCATCACGGATATTCTGCTGCGCCAGCTCATCTGCACATTTCGGAACGGCGCGCAAAATAGAAAGGAAGCATCATGGCTCACAACAAATTTCTCCCTCGCGTGCTCGCCGCAGCGGCGGCGATGATGCTGCTCGCAGGCTGCGGCAGCAAGGCAGACCCCGGATTTTCCCCGGCGAACCCTGTCAATATCACGATCTGGACGTACTACAACGGTGAACAGCTCGAAGCGTTCAACGCGCTCGTCGACGAGTTCAACTCGACCGTCGGCAAGGAACAGGGCATCACGGTTGAGAGCTCCAGCCACGGCAGCGTGACCGATCTTGAGAACAACGTGCTCGCTTCTGCCGAGGGCAAGGTCGGTGCCGAGGCGATGCCCAACATCTTCTCCGCCTACGCCGACACTGCCTACGCGCTCGATGAGATGGGTCAAATTGCCGATCTGAGCGATTATCTAAGCGAAGAGGACCGCGCCGTCTTTATTGAGGACTATCTGAGCGAAGGCGACTTCTCCGGCTCGGGCAGTATCAAGATCTTCCCCGTCGCCAAGTCGGCGGAGCTGCTGTTTCTCAATGAAACGGACTGGGAGCCGTTCGCCGCCGCCACAGGCGCAACCTATGACGACTTGGCCACGATCGAAGGCCTCGTCTCCGTCGCCGAACGCTACTACGAGTGGACCGACGCGCAGACGCCCGACATCCCGAACGATGGACGCGCGTTCTTCGGCCGCGACGCGATGGCGAACTACATGCTCATCGGCGCCAAGCAGCTTGGCTGCACGATCTTCGACGCACAGGACGGCAGCATGACGCTGAACTTTGACCACGACGCCGTGCGCACCCTCTGGGATAACTACTATGTACCCTTCATCAAGGGCTACTTTTCCGCAAGCGGCCGCTTCCGCAGCGATGATGTGAAGACCGGCAATATCATCGCCTACGTCGGCTCGTCTTCGAGCGCGACGTTCTTCCCCACGCAGGTCATCGCCGACGACATGGACAGCCACGACATCACGCGCAAGGCGCTTGAAAGCCCGAAGTTTGCGAACGGCGAGGACTACGCCGTGCAGCAGGGCGCGGGCATGGTCGTGACGAAGGCGAGCGATGCCGAGATTCAGGCAAGCCTCGTGTTCCTCAAATGGTTCACCTCACCCGAGCACAACATCACGTTCTCTGTCGACTCAGGCTACCTCCCCGTCACGCACGAGGGCAACTCCATCGACACGATCCGCATAAGCGGTCTTGCCCTCAGCGATGAGATGGACGAAGTCCTCTCCGCCGCAGTCGACACGGTCAACGAAAACCATCTCTACACGCCCCGCGCCTTCTCCGGCGGCACGAACGCCCGCGCCATTCTTGAATATTCCATGAGCGATAAGGCAAGCGCTGACCGCGCCGCGGTCAAAGAGGCAATGGCGCAGGGACAGAGCTTTGAAGAGGCCTCGGCTCAGTTCCTTTCCGACGAATGCTTTGAAGCCTGGTATCAGGATACGCTTGCATCGCTTGAGGCCTTTCAGGGCTGAGTGACTGTTCAATGACAAAAAAGGGGCCGTTTTATGTTCTTTCGCAAACCATCGGATCATGTGCCGCATGTCACCATCTTCCATACGATCCTGCGCTCCATGCTCTGGATCCTGTTCATCGAGATCGCGCTGCTTGTCGGCATTCTCTATCTCTGCCGCATCAACACGAACCTTGAGCAGAATGCTGTCGACATCTTGCAGATACAGACGGAAAACCGCCAAAACTATCTGCAAGGCCAGATGCTCGACGCGCAGGACCTCTCGTCGCTTGCGGGCAAGATCAACGCCGTGACGCAGGCCATGCTCGACGACGGCGAGATCAGCCTCGACACGCTCGACAGCGGCAGCCGTTTCAACGAAATCGTGACCGAATATAAGAAGTTTGTAGGGCCATTGGGAATCCCGGATGTGACTTGTATTCCTCTTTCGGCACTTGACGGTGACAATGTGGTGCAGAAATCTGAACGTACGCCATGGTACAAAGGTACTTCTTTATTGGAATTGCTTGAAACGGTTTCCATCGAGAATGACCATAATCTGACTGATTTCCGTTTCCCGGTTCAGTATGTATTAAGACCGAATCTGGATTTCCGCGGTTTCTGTGGAAAGGTTGCTTCCGGTGTCATCCATAAAGGAGATGAGGTGATGGCTTTGCCTTCCGGCAAGAAATCTCATATCAAGAGTATTGTTACTTATGATGGTGAGTTAGAGTATGCTTTCCCGCCGCAAGCGGTGACATTGACTTTGGAGGATGAGATTGACGTGTCTCGCGGAGATATGTTGGTGCATGCCGATAATGTGCCTGTGATAGATCGTAACTTTGAAGCCATGTTGGTATGGATGGATGAGGAGGCGATGGACCTTGACAAATCTTTCTTTATCAAGCATACCACCAATACAGGACGTACCCGTATAGATAGCATTAAGTATAAAGTGGATGTGAATACGATGGAGCATCTGTCTGTTGAAAACGGTAAATTGAAAAAGGAGGATCTGCCTTTGCAATTGAATCAGATTGCCCGTGTGACATTTACTACCGCCAAGCCGCTTTTCTTTGATTCTTATCAAAAGAATAAAGCTTGCGGTTCTTTTATTCTGATTGACCCCATTACCAATAACACCAGTGCGGTGGGGATGATTATAGACAGAGTGGAAGCCAAAGATATGCTGAATGCCATGGAAGTTCCTACTTTGAATCTGGCAGCTATGGGTATTGGTGAGGAACATTATGAAGCCATAGAAAAGGTGGTGAAAGAATTGGACCGTCAAGGCATTTCAGTCAAGATAGAAAAATAACAGCGTACAATTAAAAAAAGAAAAGTAATGGGATTACTTGAATTCAACAAGCTGCCGATTAATACATTGGTAGGCGCCGATTGGAAAACGTTCAAGGCGATTACTGCGGGAAGGGAAATTGATCCGGCATATAGAGGAAAATACCGTTTGACGAAAGCAGTATGCCGTTTGCTTTCCACCTTGGCTCCATTGCAGGAAAAGCGATACAGGAAACTGTTGGCCGACAAGCCTTTGGAACACGATCCGGTCTTTATCCTCGGACATTGGCGTAGCGGGACTACCTTTATGCATAATGTGTTCTCTTGTGACAAACATTTCGGATATAATACTACTTATCAGACGGTGTTTCCTCACCTGATGATGTGGGGACAGCCTTTTTTCAAGAAGAATATGAGTTGGCTGATGCCCGACAAGCGTCCGACGGATAATATGGAACTGGCTGTAGACTTGCCTCAGGAGGAAGAGTTTGCATTGGCCAATATGATGCCCTATACCTATTATAACTTTTGGTTCCTGCCTAAGTACCAGCAGGAATATGCTGATAAATATTTGTTATTCAATGATATCAGTGATGAGGAATTGAAAGTGTTTGAGGATATATTCACCAAACTTATTAAAATTTCTCTTTGGAATACAGGCGGAACACAATTCTTAAGTAAGAATCCGCCTCATACAGGCCGTGTAAAAGAGTTGGTCAAGATGTTTCCGAATGCCAAATTCATCTATTTGATGCGTAATCCGTATACGGTATTCGAATCTACAAGGAATTTCTTCACCAATACAATCCAGCCGTTGAAACTGGAGGATATTTCTCCGGAGGCGTTGGAACAGAATGTGCTTTCCATTTATGCCAAGCTGTATCATAAATATGAGGCGGATAAACAATTCATTCCTGAAGGAAATTTGATGGAAGTGAAGTTCGAGGATTTTGAAGCGGATGCAATGGCTATGACCGAGCATATCTATAAATCTCTTTCTATTCCCGGATTCGAAGCAGCTGCTCCGGCTATCAGCCAATATATAGGCGGAAAGAAGGGATATAAGAAGAATAAGTATAAGTATGACGACCGTACGGTCCGGTTAGTGGAAGAGAATTGGAAGTTTGCACTGGATCAGTGGGGCTATTCCATCTAAAAAATAAATGCCCGCAATTCTGTTTTTATAAGGAATTGCGGGCATGATTATCTTCTGCTGACAGAAATCAGTGTATATTATTGGGCTTCGATAATTACACGACGGTTGAATGCCGGAGGAGTTAAGGTGTTGACACCACCCATTCCGCTGATAATCAGATTGTTTTTGTTGACACCCAATTTAACCAGTTCATTAGCCACGTTGTTGGCACGGTCTTCACTTAACTGCTTGTTCCATGCAGCGCTACCTGTATCACTATCAGCATAACCGGTTACTTTCAATTTTAGTCCCGGGTTGTCTTTTACCAGATCTGCGATTTGTTGCAAATTTACAGTAGAGTTGGTAGGAAGAACCGCTGAACCGATCTGGAAAAATACAGATTGAGGAGCCGGAGCAATTTGGTTCACTGTCACTTGTTCTGTAACCACTTCAGTGGGTTGGTTGGCAAGTTGGGCCTTTAATTGACGGTTTTGTTCTATCTGTTGAGCCAAAGCGGTATTGATGGCATCCATTTGTGAAGAGGTAAGTGCCATGATAGCATCTACATCCGGAGCAGGTTTGAATCCTCTTTGTGGAAATTTATAAGTGATACCCACTGTAGCACCTGCCATAAAATCAGGGCCTTTACTGGTGGTTTTTCCATCAAATTTGTTTTCTGTACCCATTCCGTAAAGTTCCAGATTCAAGTCCCAGGCACTGGCCAGATGGAATGTATTGATGATACCGAAATTGAATGCCAGTGAATTACGACGTGGAGCATCATATGAGTGGGCAAAACCGAAACCTACGAATGGCACGAAGTCGTATATGCGGTCTTCATTATATCCGGCTATCATGTTACTGACATTAAATAAGATGTCACCATGCAGATTCATGTAGTTGAACTTATCCTGATAGTATCCTTCGCTTAACATGTGAGGTTTGGAATATGCGGAAGGTTCACTGGAAAAACTCTTCGACTGCAAACCACTATATTGCAAACGTAATCCTAAGCCGGGAGTAAACCATTTGCCGATTGATATTTGAAGAGCGGGAGCAATACGTTTCTTGAATTTACCAAGATCGGACTGATCGCCGAACAGTACTTGTGCACCTCCACCAACAGAGAAGAACCAATTATCGAAGAAGTGATTGGTCTCTACCTTGTACTTATCCACAGGTACCTCCATTACATCTACACTCTCGCCTACAAGGACGTTTTGTGAATTGCTTTTCTGTTGCGCAAACGCTACAGAACTTAAACTGGCCGCAGCCAGCAAAAACATTAATTTTTTCATACTCATTTCTATTAGTTAATTATTGTCCAGGTTTATCTTCCCAAATTCAACTAAATAACATGAGTGCTGATAAAAAGTTTGAGTAGGTTGACTATTTAATATTTTTTTATGAAAGAAGGCTAAAAAGATAGTGGGTATCTGTGCTGTGTCCGGCATCAAAACTGAATCCTTCCCATTTGAATCCTTTTAAATCCCCAGGATTCTCTATCCGGTTTTTAATGATGAAGCGTGTCAATTCTCCACGGCACATTTTTGCATAAACCACAACGGTGGTTAATTTCCCTTTTTTCCATACCTGAAATTCCGGCGTGATCACTTGTACTTCCTGCTCCACGCGTTTCCAGTCGAATAAATCTTTCATCTCCCCACTTGCCAGATTGATTAGTATTCCTCCTCTTGCTTTAATTTCTTTGATAAAGGTGTCGGTCAGAATCGGCTTCCAATAGTCAAACATGGATATTCCTCCACGTTCGGGCAGTTTGATATCTCCTTCCATTCTGTAATTCTTGATCTGGTCTAACGGGCGGAGTAATCCGTAAAGAAAAGAAGTGATCCGCAAGTGATCCTGTGCATATTGAAAATCTTCAGGAGTAAAGTCCTGTGGATGGATACGTTTATATACTATACCGGTATAAGCCAGTAAGGCAGCTAAAGCCGAGGGAGAGTCCGAACAGAAATCTTGAAATCGCATATAGTTCTCCGCTGCTATTTTGCTGTTCACACGTAAAAGTCGTTCCAGTTCTTCAGCAGAGAATTGGGACATATCAAGTGCATTCTGTATTGCTTCGGTTTGGAATTGTGGTGTGCTGGTAACAGGAGTTTGTATTTTGCTCCGTCCGGTCATTGTTTTGGCACATGAAATAAAAGTCATCATAGGCTAAAAAATAATATTTTCTGGCGGCAAATATAAGAAAAACAGATATATTTGTCTTTGTTATTCCATAATTAAATATTGAGAACTATGAAAATGAAAAAGTTAGGATTATTGTTCATGATGCTTTGCATGGTATTTGCCGTAAATGCTCAAGAATTGAAAAAAGGAGATAAATTACCTGATTTTCATCTAAAATCTGCGGTATATGGAGATGTTTCTTCGGCTGAATTGAAAGGTAAGGTCGTTTTGGTGAGCTTATTTGCCACTTGGTGCGGGCCATGTCAGCTGGAACTGGCTGAAATAGAGAAGACTTTGTGGCCTGAATATAAAGATAACAAGGACTTCGTATTATTAGTAATTGGTCGTGAGCATACGGATGAACAGTTGAGGGCTTATAATGAACGGAAGAAATTCACTTTCCCGTTATATCCCGATCCTAAACGTGAGGTGTTCTCTTTATTTGCTGAAAAGTCAATTCCTCGCGCCTATCTTTTCAATAAAGAAGGAGAAGCCGTTTATACTTCCATCGGGTATGAGAAAGAAGAATTTGGATATCTGATGAATGCCATTGCGGAAGCATTGAAATAGGACCCTGTTGATATTTCAAGATGACTAAACTGTTCTCGTTGTTTATTATATTGTCTTTTGTTCTCCCGGTTAGTGGACAGGAAAAGCTTGATTCAGATAAAGCAAAAAAAGAAAAAGCTTATCATTTGACGGGTTCTGTCAGAGAACAGGGAGAACGCCCTTATCCCGATCCTTTGCCGGATGTAAATATCCAACTTTATTCTTTGCCTGATACGAGTTTTATAGAAGGTACGGTGAGCGATAAGAAGGGTGTTTTCCGTTTGTACCCTATGAATCCCGGTAATTATTTAATAAGGGCTTCTTTTTTAGGATATGAAACCATTGAAAAAAAAGTGAATATTCCTGCTTATCGGAAAGAAGTTTATGGAGGTACTCTGATGATGAAACCTTCCAGTATTGTATTGGATGAAACGGTTATAAAGGCCGAACTGCAGAAAATGAAGATGTCCGGAGATACATTAGTATATAATACCGGAGCCTTTAAGACATCGGAAGGAGCTGTTCTGCAGGATTTGGTGAGGCAGCTTCCCGGATTGGAATTAGACGAGAAATCCGGCAAGATGAATTTTCATGGAAAGGAAATCACTCAGATCTTATTAAATGGAAAGGAGTTTTTTGCAGATAGCAAAGTTGCTTTGAACAATATGCCGGTAGATGCTTTGAAAGAGGTAAAGGTATACGAGCAGCAGTCGGATAAAGAGCAAATGACAGGGGTGTCAGACGGTAAGAAGAAAACGGTGATGGATGTGAAGACCAAGAAGGATTTGACAGATGGATTAATGGGGGACGTTTCAGCTTTGAAAGGTTCGGGGGATATGTATGGAGCGAAAATGAGTTTGAATAAATTTGTCGGAAAATGGCGGATGTCCTTGTATGGTGATTTAGGAAAACTCCCCAGATATGGTAATTTTATCAGTGATATGGCCGATAATCCTGCTCAAATGAAGGATATTGGTTTTAGCTTGGGAACGGAAATAAAGAAGCTCAACCTCAATGTCAGTGCTTCATATAATAATAATAAAAGCGCGGATGAATCGCGAAGCCAGTCAGAAGAATATCTGCCTAACGGTAGCCAATATGCCTATAATAAAGGCTTGAGTACGGGTAGGAATAGTTCTTTTTGGGAGAATATATATCTGACGGGAAGTTTGAGTGACCGGACGGAAATTAATTTCAGGCATAACATCAATCATAGCCGGTTAAATTCGGTATCAGAAAATATTTCGGCGACTTTCAGTACCAATCCTTTGGACTATGTTTCAGAGCCTTGGAGGGACGATGCAATGATTCCTCCTGAGTTCAGGATAAATAAAAATACGGGAAATTCTCAAAATAAGACGAACAATCTGATGATAGGCAATAATCTTTTGCTTACTCATAAATTGAATGATATCGGCCGGAAACTCTCCATAGAGTTAAGAAATGATTATAGTAATCAGGCGAGTGGTAATTATCAGCAATCGTCTATTACTTATTATCAATTGAAGAATGACCTGGGGGCAGATTCGGTTTTATATAGAAATCAATACCGGGAGTCACCTGCCAGAAATTTATTATTGGCGGGGGAGGTCAGCTATACGGAGCCAATAGGAAAACAAATGCTTCAGGTTTATTATCGGCATGAGTATCAACGGCAGAGTAATAATGCGGTTACGTACAATTTGGATGAGGATGCTTTGTGGGGAAGTCTTCCATCTGGTTATGAGGCAGGAAGGGTGGATAGTTTAAGTGATTATACTCGTAATGATCTTCATTCCAATGAATTCGGACTGCGTACCACACTTAATTGGAGAAAAGTGAGGTTGAATATCCGGTTTGGGCTGTCGCCTCAGAAGTCTACGACGAAAAGCAACAGGGGAAAAGTGAAGATAGATACGACCATTACCGTGTTGAACATAGTGCCCGAACTGCATTTTGATTATGATTTGGGCAATAACCATAATATGAGTGTGTATTATAGCGGATACACCCGGCAGCCTTCCATTTATGATTTGTTGTCTGTGCCCGATTATACTAATCCTCTGAACATAACAATGGGGAATCCGGGGCTGAAACCCGCTTTCGGGCAAAGTATATCTGTGAATTACAGAGGAGGAAATATGGAAAAGCAGGAAATGTTATATTGTGGTTTGAGATATAATAATACGATAAATGATATAAGCCGGAAAAGAACCTATGATGAGAAGAGTGGGGTATATACCAGTCGGCCCGAGAATATAAATGGTAATTGGGGCATTGGCGGGAATATATATTATACGAATAAATTATTCAAGAAAATTTTCGCTCGTCTTGCTACCAATGCAAATTATAACCGGAGGGTTTCGTATGTGCAGATAATGGGAGAAGCCAATGAGAATGATCGTAACACCTCCCAAATGCTTTCCTTGATGCAGGATGTGGAGTTTGCCTATAAATTGGAAGAGCATGAGTTTAAGATAAATGGAGCAATCACTTATCAGCAAGCCGATAACAGTTATACAAACAATTCGGATTACAGGACGTATGACTTTTATTATGGCGCGGAGTGTCGACTGAAGTTACCTCTCAACTTGAATCTTTATACCGTTGTGAGAAGTATGAATCGCAGGGGATATAAGGATGAGGCCTCCAATACGACGCAGTGGCTTTGGAACGGTGAGCTGACTTACAGTTTTCTGAAAGGGAAAAGAGGGTTGCTTAAATTTCAGGTTGTTGATATTCTGCAACAACGGGATTTTGTCAATCGTTGGATGAATGATACCGGACAGGGAGAAACTTGGACTTGGGGATTGGGACGTTATGCGATGGCTACTTTTACTTATCGTTTTAATGATCTTTCCCGTTAGGAGATAAAAAAGGAGCTGATTCAGGCAAAACGAATCAGTTCCTTTTTGAATATCCCTAAGAAAGATTATTTGTAATCTTGCCAGCTCTTTATCTGAATATCCTTTTCACTCATTTCACAGAATGCTTCAATGAAAGCACTTGCCAAACGGGCGTTGGTAATCAAAGGAATATTGTGGTCGATTGCTCCACGACGAATTTTGTAACCATTAGTCAGCTCACGTTTGGTATGGTTTTTCGGAATGTTGACTATCAGGTCGAATTTATGTTCGGCAATCATCTTCATGACATTGTTTTCTGCATCGGGCTTTTCATCCGGCCAGTAAACCGGTGTGGTATTTACTCCGTGTGCATTCAAGAAAGTTGCGGTTCCGGCAGTTGCATAGATCTCATATCCTTTTTCTGCCAGCATACGGCTTGCTTCCAGCAAATCTACTTTGGATTTGGTGGCACCTGACGAGAACATGACAGATTTTGTAGGAATCTTGAAACCGACAGCAATCATAGAGTTCAGCAAAGCTTCATGGAAGTCATCACCGATACAACCCACTTCACCTGTTGAAGACATATCTACGCCCAATACAGGGTCTGCCTTGTGCAGACGGGAGAAAGAGAACTGGGAAGCTTTCACACCGATCCAGTCAATATCGAATGCCGACTTGTCCGGTTGGCTGTATGGAGCACCCAACATGATGCGGGTTGCGGTTTCAATGAAGTTGCGTTTCAATACTTTGGAAACAAACGGGAATGAACGTGATGCGCGCAGGTTGCATTCAATCACTTTCACTTCATTGTTCTTAGCCAGGAACTGCATGTTGAACGGACCGGAAATGTTTAATTCTTTAGCGATACGGCGACCAATCTTCTTGATACGGCGTGCTGTTTCGAAATAAATTTTCTGAGCCGGGAATACTAATGTGGCATCACCTGAATGGACACCTGCATATTCAATGTGTTCGGAGATGGCATATTCCACTACTTCACCGTTTTGGGCTACAGCGTCGAATTCTATTTCTTTAGTATCTTGCATGAATTGGGATACGACTACCGGATATTCTTTAGAAACTTCTTTAGCCATCTGCAAGAATTCCTTCAGTTCATCTTCGTTATAGCATACGTTCATGGCAGCGCCAGAGAGCACATAGGAAGGACGGACCAATACCGGGTAACCTATTTTGTTTACAAATTCTTCCATGTCTTCCAGGCTGGTCAATTCTTTCCATGCCGGTTGGTCAATACCCAGTTGGTCAAGCATGGCCGAGAATTTATGACGGTTTTCCGCACGGTCGATAGAAAGCGGAGAAGTTCCCAATACAGGTACCGACTGACGGTGAAGCTTCATCGCCAGGTTATTAGGTATTTGTCCACCTACCGATACAATGACACCACCCGGCTGCTCCAGATCAATCACGTCAAGTACACGTTCAAATGAAAGTTCGTCAAAATACAGACGGTCGCACATATCATAGTCGGTAGAAACTGTTTCGGGGTTATAGTTAATCATGATGGATTTGTAACCCAACTTGCGTGCGGTTTGGACAGCATTTACAGAGCACCAGTCGAATTCCACGGATGAACCGATGCGGTAAGCGCCTGAACCTAATACAACTACCGATTTTTCGTTTTTATAATAATTGACGTCATAACCCGTAGTAGCGTATGTCATATACAGGTAATTGGTCAATTCGGGATGTTCAGATGCGACGGTATTGATACGCTTGACAGCCGGAAGGATATTCAAAGCTTTACGACGGGCGCGTACAGCCAAGTTCTCCTTTTCCATATTGCCACTGGCTTTCAATACGAAGCGTGCAATCTGGAAGTCGGAGAAGCCTAATACTTTAGCTTGGCGAAGCACATCTTCGGGCAGATCCTCAATCTTATTATAAGTCGAAAGTTTGGCCTTATAGTCAACAATGTTTTTCAACTTACCCAGGAACCACGGGTCGATTTTGGTCAGTTCGTGGATGCGTTCAATGCTGTATCCTTCTTCCAATGCCGAGGCGATGGAGAAAATACGGAGGTCTGTCGGGTTGGCCAGTTCCTCATCCAGGTTTTCAAATTTAGTATGGTCATTTCCTACGAAACCATGCATACCCTGACCTATCATACGAAGACCTTTCTGAATGATTTCTTCGAAAGAGCGGCCTATAGACATGATTTCACCCACAGACTTCATGCTGGAGCCAATCTGGCGTGATACACCTGCGAATTTAGTCAAGTCCCAACGGGGGATTTTACAAATCAAGTAATCCAACTGGGGAGCTTCGTAGGCTGAGTTGGGAGTACCCATCTCGCCAATCTGGTCTAGTGTGTAGCCTAAAGCGATTTTGGCGGCAACGAATGCCAGAGGGAATCCGGTTGCTTTAGAAGCCAAGGCAGAAGAACGGCTCAGGCGTGCATTTACTTCGATAACACGGTAGTCATTCGTTTCTGCATTGAAAGCATACTGGATATTACATTCACCCACAATACCCAAGTGACGGATACATTTTGTAGACAAATCTTGCAACATTGTTACTTGTTCTTCTGTCAGAGAGCAAGTGGGGGCCACCACGATAGATTCACCGGTATGGATTCCCAGCGGGTCGAAGTTTTCCATGCTTGCCACTGTAAAACAATGGTCGTTGGCATCGCGGATTACTTCGAATTCTATTTCTTTCCAACCTTTCAATGACTCTTCAACCAGGATCTGTTTAGAGAATGCGAATGAACTTTCAGCCAGTTTGATGAAAGCTTCTTCATCCGGACAGATGCCGCTGCCTAAACCACCTAGTGCGTATGCGGAGCGTACCATAACCGGATAACCGATTTCGCGGGCAGCTTTCAGAGCCTCTTCCATACTTTCCACGGCGTGGCTCTTCGGGGTTTTCATCGGAATTTCATCCAGCTTCTTTACGAATAAATCACGGTCTTCAGTGTACATGATGGCTTCTACCGAAGTACCCAATACTTCTACACCATATTTCTTCAGTGTACCGTTCAGGTAAAGTTCGGTACCGCAGTTCAATGCAGTTTGTCCACCGAAAGCCAATAAAATACCGTCCGGTTGTTCTTTTTTGATAATTTCTTCAACAAAGAAGGGAGTGACAGGAAGAAAATAAACCTTGTCGGCTATGCCTTCCGAAGTCTGGATAGTCGCGATGTTAGGATTTACCAACACCGAATGAATGCCTTCTTCGCGCAATGCTTTCAGCGCTTGTGAACCTGAGTAGTCAAACTCTCCTGCCTGGCCTATCTTGAGTGCACCCGAACCCAATACCAGGACTTTCTTTAAATCCTTTTTCATTGAAAGTTTCTTTTATTATAATAGTTGTTTTAATGTCGCTAAATATTAAAAAAAATGCGTCCATCCTCGTACGAGGACTAACGCATTTGTTCGTATGTCTATATTATCTTTGTTCCTGTAGGATACATAGCATTACTAAATTTTGTGCAAAGTAACGACTTATTTCCAAGATAACAAAATAAATCAAGATCTTTGTCAACACAAATTAAAATAAAAGTCTGAAATCCTCTCCGAATGTTCTGTTTTTTGTATATTTATTCGGATACTTCTGTATCATCGGCATACGAAAAGCGGAATGAATATCCTATATTTTCCGATCCGCCCATCAGGGTCATATCTTTTAGTCTTCCATCCTGCCGGAAACTATAGTCGTATATATAATAAGTGTCTTCCAGAATATTGGCGCTTCTTTTCCCTAGAATTTCGGCCATCTGTCCGAAAGTGTTCATTACGGTGGTATAGTTTTCACGGTCATCAATCCATTGTGCCAGTGTGTTCAAGTCCAGACTATAATCATTGGCGATATTGGAAACTCTGTAATCACTGTTGTAAGTTCCTCTTGGAGTAGTGGTTATGGAAGATAGATTTCCGCTTTCCCAATTGTATTCCAATACGGTTCCATTGTTATTGCAGCTTTTCAGATAACCTTCATTGTCATAAGAATAGGTTACCGGATTTTCCCGGTTGGAGAATTTGCATACATAACTTCTGCCGTTTTCCAACGAGGTGCTTATTTCTACCAAAGGAGAATTTTCCGTAGAGTAAGTATAACTGACTTCAGAGTTCTCTTTGTACGTGTAATTTACTGCCGCTAACGGTGAACTGCTATAAATGCGGGTCAGCCGTTTGTTGTTGTCGTAAGTGAGGCTTATCATTCCCTGATAAGTGATAACATCCGAAATCTTATGCACTTTAATTCCGGTAATCATCCGTGAAGGTTCCGGTACGGGAATACTTTTATCGTCATCATCGGAACATGCGGCAAAGAACAGGCTTGCTACAGAAATAAATAGAGCTAGTTTAATGGTCGGTCTTAGTTTATTCATCGAAACAATTATTATATGTGAAATAGCGGTTCAAAGTTAAGTGTTTGTGTCAGAATATTCCTATCTTTGCGTAATTTTTAATATAAGATAATATTTAAGAGATATGGGAAAAGAAAAAATCATACTGACCGGTGACCGTCCTACGGGAAGATTGCATATCGGTCATTACGTAGGTTCGTTGAAGCGCAGAGTTGAACTTCAGAATTCCGGACTGTATGACAAGACTTTTATTTTCATTGCCGATGCGCAGGCATTAACCGATAATATAGAAAATCCCGAGAAGGTGCGTCAGAATGTGATTGAGGTGGCGCTTGATTATATGGCTGTCGGTCTGGACCCGATGAAGTCCACCATCTTTATCCAGTCTCAGATTCCCGAATTGTGCGAATTGACTTTCTATTATATGGATTTGGTCACAGTGTCACGCTTGCAGCGTAACCCGACAGTGAAAACCGAAATCCAGATGCGTAATTTTGAAACCAGCATCCCGGTAGGGTTCTTCACTTATCCTATCAGTCAGGCTGCTGATATTACCGCTTTCAAAGCAACTACCGTTCCGGTGGGTGAAGATCAGGAGCCGATGATTGAGCAGACCCGTGAAATTGTACGTCGTTTCAATCATATTTATGGTGATACGTTGGTAGAACCCGAAATCCTGTTGCCGGACAATGCGGCTTGTCTGCGTCTGCCGGGTACGGATGGAAAGGCTAAGATGAGCAAATCATTGGGTAACTGTATTTATTTGTCGGACACAGCCGACGAGGTGGAAAAGAAAGTGAAGAGCATGTATACCGACCCTACTCACCTGAAAGTTTCCGATCCGGGTAAATTGGAAGGAAATACAGTATTCACTTATCTGGATGCTTTTTGTAAGCCTGAGCATTTTGGACGTTATTTGCCCGATTATTCTAATTTGGATGAACTGAAGGCACATTACACCCGTGGTGGATTGGGAGACATGAAGGTGAAGAAGTTCCTTGCCGCTATTATGCAAGAAGAATTGACGCCTATCCGCGAACGTCGTAAAGAGTTTGAAAAGGATATTCCGGCTATTTACGATATGTTACGTAAGGGATGCGAAACAGCCCGTGCTACGGCAACCGCTACATTGGATGAAGTACGCAAGGCGATGAAGATAAACTATTTTGATGATGTGGAATTGATTGCCGAACAGGCAAAGCGTTTCGGGCAGGAATAAAATAAATTCAAAAGGAAAAAGGGGAAACTATATATAATAAGGTATAGTTTCCCTTTTTTGTTTCTTGAATGATAAGACAGGATTTGTAATTTATCCTCTGTATTTCAGTGTGTTAAGTACTGAATTGAAAAATAAATGAAAAAATAGTGTGCATAAAATTTGCAGTTATCGGAAATAGCCGTATCTTTGCAACGCTTTTGAAACAAGAGGTTATCGGGCGTTTAGCTCAGCTGGTTCAGAGCATCTGCCTTACAAGCAGAGGGTCG
>ERZ772897.1244-NODE-1244-length-27698-cov-6.793474_pt1 | contig 27698 bp, 26 predicted proteins | sample MGYA00512125_ERZ772897 | MGnify/ENA primary metagenome ERZ772897 (study PRJEB29015, sample SAMEA2737660) | human gut metagenome | biome: human gut; feature: human-associated habitat; material: faeces | place: China | collected 2012 ... | reverse complement strand
TATAATCAATTGCCTTGTCCTTATTCCTGCTCAATGGTACAAGATGCTCCACTCTGGAATGATTGTCCATACGAATACGTCTCATACAATATGCACAGATTCCATGTTGTTCATGAAGTAAAATCTCTTTAACCTCATTCTTTGGAAAATCATTATCGAAGGCATTGCGTATTGCTGTTGTGTCGTCTTCGCCGATGCTTTTCCATTCCTCGCTTTTGCTCAACTCTATAATTTTTCTGTTTATATCATTCGGCAAACCTTCTTTTTCTATATACAGCATGTTCTATATACAGCATGTCAGCACTCCTCTATCAGCTTTGCATCTGAAATCATTCCTGCCATTTTCTTGTACTCTAAATTATCTTCACCAAGCACATCTTTTAATCTTTCCAATGCAGCATCTGCTTTATCAAATGCTATATCGGCAATCGCATTCTCTATCTCATCAACCAAGTATTTTACCTTCTTTGGTCTTGATACACTCTCCTGACGGTAACTCAGTACATCCTCTACTTCATATCCATAACAATCTGGTAAATAACTCACTGCTTTGACTTTGTCTAAAAGAATCAGGTTTACCTCTTTTGACGCTGAAATTACAATCGGTGAATGTGTTGCAATGATAAACTGAACACCTGAAAATGTTTTTCGCAATGCATCAATTACATTCCACTGCCACTTTGGATGAAGGTGTAAATCAATTTCATCTATAAGAACTATACCTGTAATTTGGTCTCTGCTTTCTAATTCCGGATTAAGCATACAAACACGATATGCCAGATCCATAACCATCCACAATAGAGACTGATAACCGGCACTCAGCTTTGAAATAGGCATTTCTTCCTTATCATCCTTGTAAACTAATTCATCAAACTGCGGAGAATAATAAATTGAAGGCATCTTATCTAGTTCATTGATTTCCTTCATAAACGAAGCTACAATATTCTTAAACATTTCGTATTCCCGCACTATCCCTTTATTCGAGGTCACTATTTCCTGTTTGAGGCACCACTGCTGGATAGATTTCACATCCATTGAAGAATCCAGACATCCGATATACCCACATCGTCTATCATCCAATTTCTTCTTTAATTCCGTTCCAAAATCTCCTCTTCTTACTCTCCATGCTCTTGCAGCACTTTGAAAACTAATCAATGGCAGAATCGTACTTGAATTATTAGCAAGTTTCTTCATCCAAACACATACATTTTTATCATCTATCTTTGTATAGGTAGCAGATACCTCTTCCTTGATTCTGCTCCATGTAAAATTCTGTTCTTCCGTTACCTGAAGTGTACAACCAGCCACTACAGGTTCACAGTATTCAATCGTCGTTGAAGAATCACCCAAAGCTTTTATATTCATACGAACATCATCTTTTACGATATTCTTAGTTCTGACACCTGCGACATTGACAAACAAACCTCCAAGAGCCACAGCAATTCCCTCAAGGACAGAAGTTTTTCCTGAACCATTATCACCAATAAGCAGATTCAACCCAGGTTTTAAATTAATATCTAATTTTTCAATTGCTTTATAATTCTCTATATGAATCTTTTCTAAATACAAATATCTCACCATCCTTTATCTATATCTTTGCCAGCAAATCAACTTTCAATGCTTTCTTACCTTCCTGAGCGACTTCCACGCCCTGAAGTTTAGCATAATTTACCTTCACTCCATTATTCAGATCAATCTCAATTATATATTTTATAAATCCATTTATTTGCTCCCATCTCTAATTATGACACACTATCTACATAACTTACAATATCTTCAACTATATCTCTGTTCTGTACAACTTGCCCCTTTAATTGACATCATATATTTTATAATTTTTTGTTCTAATTCTTCTGATGTAAAATAATCTAATATGTATGTTCCCCCCAAAACATTTAGATACTTAGTTACTTCATAATATACATCTCTATGGTTTTTTCCTTTTATTTTATATCCGATATCTTCAAGATATTTTAACGCTGAAAACAGTCCTACAGTAATATCATGATTACTTATATAATTATTAGAAAATATAATCAACATTTTAGTAGCATAATCATCAATGAGATATTTTGTCAATTCAAATGGATCTTTCCTTTGTTCATCATATGTAAGTCTACCACACCACCATAATTTCGACAAACTGTTTGTTATCAAAGACCTTTTTTTATTTTGACCAAAGAAAAATCGCGTTCTTACTTTTGTTTCAGATAAATCATGGTAATCTTTTACCTTCCATCTTTTCTGTAGAAAATCCCAGCAATCACAATGGCACATTCCACTCCATAATCTTTCATCTGTTGCCTGCGTATCGGTAAGACTTTTCATAGCAGAATATAATACTATAGTATTCTTTACATCATTTTTTCCCACATCATTATCTGCATCAAAAGACAATTTAAACTCTGGAAACTCCTGTTTATATTCAACGAAAGGAGACTCTTCGTCAAAATAACTATATATCCATTCATTACTTTTATCTGCATAGTGTTTAAAGTTTCCATTGAGATTCACTCGCAATGCCTCTAACGCATTTTCTGTTAGAAAGTGTACTTTCATATTTCACTCCTCCTCATCTGTCGTATCCATAGAAACCAATGCATCAAGTGCCCGATTTATCGGTAAATCCAAAGATTTCTGTGCTAATTCAAAAGATGGTAATGTATCTAATAATGTTTCATCCAATGTCATATTGTTTTTATTCAATGTTCTTTTGATTGATTTAAACCAGCGCAAATCTTCAAATTCACTGATTCCTTCTTTTCTAAGCATTTCAAATGTATATATAAGTGCTGGAACAATGAGCATAGAGTATAATACAGGAAGCACATCAGGAAATCCTGAGAGTAATTTATAGTTTTCAAAGCTTTTATTGCACAAAGTAATAGCTATCTTTTCTCCCGTAATATCAAATTTCATACTTTCATCAATATCAGCTGCACATCTGCAAATAGTAAAAATTGACGGAATTTTAGAAAGTTCTTCAACTTCTTTTGTAACTTCAATATTTATCTGTCCACCAATGCCTATAATATTTCCTCTGTTAAGAGAAAAACGCATACCGGCATAGTCTTCATTAAATGAACTATTATAATATTGCAGAATTTCTTTTTTTGCCACAATGAAAGCACATATAGCAACCTTCCCATTCAATTTATGTTCTGGGATTCTTTTTTGTATTTCGCTTTCATCCGTTTTAATAACTGTTCTATATGACGTATATGAACATTCAATATGTATGACATATTCTGCTTCATCGTCAGCAATAAGCTGTTCAATTTCTTTATTTTTTAATTGTAATGAAATTAAAAGACAAATTTCTTTCATCCCTTGAGAAACTTCCAATTGCATAGCGAAACTACTATTTACATAATCATTCGTCATATCCGAAAGCACCGGATATGGATATAATCTATGCCTGATATCCATACAAATTCACCTCCAGAGAACATTCTTCCGTATATTCAATTTGAAAAATTATTTTATTCTTTTTATTTTGCTTAATATTCTCAATGAAAATTTTATTTTCCCTACACTGCAATATTTTATTATTCAAACTATCTATTGCATTGTTAATAGAAACTTTTACATTTTTTTGTTCACCCGAAATGTTTATTTGCAAATATCCCTTTCCGGCAGTTTTTCGTGGTTCAAATATTAAAGTGTACTCGCCTTTTACAGAATCCGAAACAAATAATCTAACTGACATTGTTCCAATATTTATTACTCTATCTTCATTGGAAAAATCACCATAATTTACCGAAAATGCATTAGTTCCAACTCCACTCGTCCCTGAGGTATCACCTTCAGCTTTTCCAAAATCAGTTTCTATATGAGATGAATTTTTTTCATCATCGTAATCATCTTTTGAGACCATATCTCCATAATCTTTTGCAAATTCTTCTCTATTTATTTCTTCAGGATATTCAGCACTTCCATCCAAGATTGCTTCATATCCCATTTTTTCTTTATCTGTCTTTAAGATATTAATTTCAATATTACTTGTATGTGTACTTACGGTCTCTTCTTTGCCCGAATTTTCTGTAGGCATTGTGTCAAAATCAGCAAAATATTCTCCCATACCCTCTACATCAATTTCATCTACTGTCGTTTTTTTTCCAATATCAAGCACAGATTCTTTCACAAATCTATACAACATTGATATATTACTTTTTGCTTTTGACTTAGAATCTGTACTATGTCTTTCCGGCTCCCAGGCATTGTGCTGTGGATTTTCCATATCCCTAAAGTATTCATTTATCTTGTCATCTTTCAGCACACATATTCCTGCAAATTGAATTGTTCCTGAAATATTAGCTTTATCAAATATTTTCATACCATTTCTCCGGCACATCATTACTTTCCGATGAAGCCCTTGATTTATGAGAATATATAATTCAATAGCTCCCAATCCGGTAAATTCATGTTTAATCTTTACAGCTTTTTTGTCTGTAAGCACCTGATAATAATTATACGCAATTTGTGCCGTATCTTTGAAACATTCAATAATTTCACTTAAATTATTTGCATTTATCTCCATTCCATCTATCACTACTACCAATTCATTATTAAATATGGCAATAAGAAAATCTTCCAATAATGAATTTATTATTTCAGATTTCCAGTCATCATTTTTCCGAAAGCCAAGAACAAATATATCTGTACCATAATCCTCTCTTGTATAATTTGGATCAATAGAACAACACACTCTCAATGGATTGTTTTTTCTGTCAGCACTATAATAGCCTGTTCCCGTAGTAATACTGTCCCCATCCTTAAACAATCCCCTTTCTCTAAATGATACCAATTTGGCTATTCCCTGAAATGCAGAAAGTCCGTTAATATCTTTTGTAGCGTAGAACAAGGTTCTAATATCCGAACATACAAAAGGAGCTGCTTTTCCTATGCCAAAACTTCCACCAGAAGCTCCTTCCTTATCAGATACACCTGCCGCTTTTACAAGATTATGCCATGGTGTGTTATATTCTTTATCTGATCCAAGTAATCCTGTTGTATTATAATCACTTATTCTCAAAACATTTACAGAATTACTTTCAATAACTTTCTTCGCTTTTTTAAAAAAATCTATTGTTTTTTTATTCTTCTGTTCTGTCCAAAATTCCAGACATAAATTGATAGAATTTTTCAGTGTGCTGTAATCTGGAATTTCTATGTTCTCAATTGAAAAACTGGAAAATTCTATAACAACCGGCTTATTTTTATCAAAACGTGCATCCATAGAATTCTGGCATATTTCTCTTGCCAAAGACCGATATGGTGAGCCTTTGAATGTTTCTATACTTGCTTCACCAATACCGGTAACCGTACCATAATTATTACTTGGAAAAATCCAACTATTAGCCATCCTCTACATTCCTCTCCTTTTTCTTGTATGCAAAATCAAACAATTTCCTTATATAAGTATGTATATTTTTTCATTACATTTTTTAATTTCTGCACCATCTTTTTCATAATTGACTACAAGCTCACTATTTCCATATCATTTTTATATGGAAACCATTTTTCACCTGAATTTATTGAACTTTCTGCTGCTAAATCAAGCGATGTTTTTGCTGCTGCAATATCAAGAGCTGATGTTACCTGACTTAAAACAATAGCTTCATAATAAGCTTGTATCCTTGCAAATAATTCTTCATATTATTTAACCAAGAAGTTTATTCATATCAATTTTCATTCCTGCTGCATTAAGTTCCTTTAACATTTCAAATTCCCAATTATCTTTTGTTGTATATACCATTCCTGATAAATCACCTGGAATTTCTACATTTTCATCCGAAATCAAAATTACATTCTCTCTCCCTAAATATCCCATAAAATAGCCTGCTTCAAAAACAACATTCTGCCTAGCTCTATATTTTTTATTTTCTTTTTCTTCCTTAGCCGCTCCAATATCATCTTGTGTAAGTAATGCGATTGCTATATGTACATCTGAATATGCTTCTATTTTTTCAATAATAGTTCTTCCTCGATTCACCTGTTCACTTAAGATTATCGCTTCAATACCTTGTTGCTCTAATCTTCTCGCAACCTTTTCTTTTAGCTCACCATCATGTCCATGAACAACAAACACCTTATTATTTAATAGGCCGTTCTTTTCCACATTGGCATTTAAGTTTTCATCCTCAAAATCACCAATATATCTTTCAAACTCTTTCTTTGTAGTCTCCAAATCCTGTACATATGGTCCATGAAGATCAGTACTTGTCGCACTTACTATTGGTGAAAATAATCGATTATTAAAATTTTTAAGTTGAATGCTCTTTTCACCATAAAGACTTGAAAGACATAATTGTACATCAGTTCTCCATGCATTAAAATCGCTATCTCTAGAACTACTTTTATTTTTTAACTCATCAATTTCATGGTATAATTTTATTAATTTGTTTTGTAAATTCATAATATTTGTTCTCCTTTCACATTAAATCTTCGCCAACAAATCGACTTTCAATGTTTTCTTACCTTCCTGAGCGACTTCCACACCCTGGAATTTCGCATAATTTACCTTTACGCCATCATCCAGATCAATCTCTATCCTCTGATTAGCAACATGAGCAATGGCTTCATCATATATCTTCATCTCAGCAAGCTGCTTTGTGTACTTTGTTACTGCTTTTGTAGCTTTTGATTTTTCTGATGCAGATTTAGCATTGTCAATAGTATATTGTGCACTCTGCATTGCATTTTCCACATACTTCTGTGCCCTATGAAGATAATCTGTTCTCACCCTGCCTACTGTGTCAGCATCATATCGATGCATATAAATAAGTGCTTTGAATCCATTTTGCTTACCACTGTCAAAAAGCCAGTAGATATCAGACCTCATTTTCCAATCCTTTATTGCTGCGAAAGCTCTGATCCGATATTTTCTTCTCTATCTGATTCAACCTTTTATCCAATGATAACTTTCCCATCAACGCACCCCCTTCACTGCATTCAGATATGCTTCTAATCCATTCCTTTTCAATAATTCTTCCATTCTATAATCAATGTGTATCCGCCTCATAGTCCTAGGTTTGGCACTGCTTTCAAGCAAGCCTGCCTCATACATCATACGACAAAAACACTGTTTAAGTTTTTTTACTGCTGTATCTGTCCATCCGGCAACCACTTCACTCTGCATTGCCTTATCCGCAAAAAATACATTCAAATCACGGTCTGTAATCTCTGATTCACCAATTCTAAACTTTTCATCATACACTTCATGCATAAATTCAAAAAACAAACGGCTGTCCATCAATATCGAAATCAGATTTAAAACCTTCGCCGTCTCAATATCGCAGGACAAAAATGCTTTTAGTAAATCCATTGGAAGAAGAGAAACCCTACGATATGTACCATTCAACACCTCATAAGCACGATACTCGGCTCTTACCTGATATATATTCTCATCCCATGCAATCGCTCTAATCTCAGACTTGCTAAGACCATCTGCAATATATGATGCCGTCTTTCTTGCCTCCTGCAGCCAAAACAATTTAGATGTTAATCCTGCACTGTATTCCATGATCATTCACCCTCCTCATCTTTCACATAGCGAATAATATCTCCGAAATCACAGTCCAGCTCCCGACAAATCTTTTCAAGTACCCGCAAAGAAACCACCTCGTTCTTTGTCATTTTAGCTATTGTACTGCTGCTAATCTCTAATCTTTCTATCAGATCAACCTTCTTCAGATTTTTGTCAATCAGCATTTTCCATAATCCGTTATATGAAATCGACATCTACTCTACCTCGCAATATTAAATATCAAATCATCAATTAGATTTTATTCAAACCTAACTGCATAAATCATAATTACAACATGATAAATATAATACCATAATTCAGAGTACAAATCAATGAAAACTTAAAAGAATCATTCGAGTTCTCAAACTTTTTATTTATCTTATCACAAGCAATTCATAACATTTTCAATACCGTTTACTTGTATTTTATTACTAATTTTATGAATATAATAAGCCTTACAAGATAAAAACAGCAAAACGGAAGTCACCACAACTACTTATTGTTTGAGACCTTCTTAATGGTGTTAAACAATTTTAAAAATAAAAAGTAACCCACAAGTTCACAACTTGTAAGTTACTTTCTACAATAATTATATTATCCTGTCAAAATCATCTCACCGGTTTAAATCTGCTATAATCAAGTGCACTTATATCTACTACTGTTTCCTCTCCGACTACCATCTGCGCAAGCATAAGTCCTACAGCAGGTGCCGTTCCAAATCCATGTCCTGTAAATCCACATGCAAGTATAAGTCCTGGTGCTTCTTCTACCGGACTAAGAAAAGGTACTCCGTCAAATGCATTATCAAGCCATCCGCACCAGCTTCTCACAATCTTTGCATCTTTAAGTGCAGGTATGTAGCTCTGGATTGCCCTGCAGCTTGCCGATAATGTCATGGAGTTAGTGATAAGCTTTGAAGGGTCTGCCGTATTTGTTGAAGGGTCTACCATCTCATCTACTGCTTCCCATCCTGAATCTGATCCAAATACAAAAGAACCGTGATGTGTCTGATGTCCATAGAAATCTGCTGTCGCACAACCAAACATTACATCTATCATATGAGGCTGCATTTCAGTTACAAGACATTCATCTATAAGTCTTGTCATAGGTACGTCAATGCCTATTGTCCTTGCTATCTCCCTGCTTTCATAGCCTGCCACAAGTATTACTGTCTCGCCTTCAAATACGGTACCGTCATTTAATATTACTTTTCTTACCTTACCCTTAACTTTCTGCAGTGCTTTTACAGGTGCATCTGTATAAAATTTCACACCCATTTCAAGTGCTCTTTTATAGTATCCGAGTGTTGTTGTGAGAGGGTTTGCATGACCGTCTGTCGGACACCAGCTTGCCCCGATTACATCATCTGAAAGATAAGGGCAAATCTCCTTAACTTCTTTTTTATCAATCATTCTTACATCAAGACCTACTGATTTTGCATTGTCGGCAAGCGTCTGAAGTTTTTTCAGATGTTCCTCTGTCTTACCCATTCTTAAATTTCCTTTTTGAGTATACTCCGTATCTACACCAAGTTCCTCCGATAATGTAGGCCACATATTTTTAATTCCATACATTGCATACGGAAGTTCTCTCACATCACGACCTGACTGACGGACACCGCCACCATTTCTTGACGAACCGCCGTGACCTATACTGTTTGTTGCTTCTAATACGACCACATCCTTAACACCTTTTTTTGCAAGATAATAAGCTGCGGCACATCCGTTTATTCCACCACCGATAATTACTACATCTGCTGTTTTATTCATGGCTTGCACCTCCATCCTCTGCTAATATACACATTTCTATTGGTCTCATTGGAGCTCTTGAACTTGCAGGTACAACCTCAGACGGAGATACTTTAAGTTCAGATGCAATAATTGATTTAACCATTTTTCCGCATGTCTGTCCCTGACAAAGACCCATTCCTGACCTTAAATATCTTCTCATTTCTTCCAATGTAAATATTCCCTCATGAACAGCTTTTCTTATCTGTCCTTTAGTAACTTCCTCGCAACGGCATACCAGAAGGCTGTCGTCAGCACCTTCAACAAATGGTCCTATTTCTTTTAATTTTGCCTGAATGTCTGTCATAACTAAACCCTCCTTATGCCTCTTTTTTATAAAATCTTGCTTTCATAACCATATCATTCGGAACTTTTATTGTAAGAAGATTTGTATGGTCAAATGCCGGAGCTGTCCTAACTTTAGTAACCTCTGCCTTACATACCTCTTTTCCGTTTCTTCCAAGTGCAATACCTTTATCTCCGACTTTTGGAACCGGTAAAAACTCATATGGCATTGTCACTTCGCCAAATCCCGGTTCTACCTCCTCTTCTACAAGGAAAATTGACTGGCCTGAACATGATGCGACACACATACCGCATCCGATACATTTTTTCTCCTCATCAATTGCAGGAAGTGATGTTATATTCTTACCGATGCGGATACATCCCATCTTACAGGCGTCCTGACACGGATTACAGGGAATATTCTGTGTACATTCTATAACAGGATGTATTCCTTTCTGGTGTGTAACACCCGGAAATCTTTCTATCTCATCATCAGCTACAAAACCTTTATTTAAAAGATTCATTGAGACATCTATTCCCTCGTCTGTCTTTTCGACAAGCTTACCTCTGTTCTTTGGTGCAAACATACCCTGTCTCAATGTTTCAAGCTGATTTTCAAGTTCCTCTATTCTTGCATCTCTCTCTTCCTCTGTCATATATCCAAGATAACATGCAATTGATGTTCCCGACATTCTTCCTTCTATCATTGCCGAACTTGCTTCCTCAATACCTGAAACATCACCTGCGGCATATATTCCCGGAACACTTGTTGCACCATATTTATCGATTTCAGGGACATGACCGCCTTTTGTGTCATTCATTTTTACTTCTGCCTGCTTTAAAAGCTGTGACATCGGAGACAATCCAACAGCAAGACATACTGTATCTACATCAAAATGTTTTTCGGTTCCCGGTATTATCTTCCAATCAGACCCTACCTGTCCGATAACAACTCCCGTAACCTCATCTCCGCCTTCAACTCTCACAATAGTATGTGACAGATAAAACGGAACACCACATCTTGCAATCTTTGCAGCGTGAACCCCGTATCCTCCAACTCTTGGAGCTGCATCTGCAAGTGCCACAACCTCACATCCTGCCTGCAAAAGCTGATAGCTTACAACCAGTCCTACATTTCCTGAACCAAGCATTAATATTCTGTTTCCAGGTTTAATGTGATGAAGATTCATCATTGTCTGTGCCGCACCTGCACCGATAACGCCTGGCTTTGTCCATCCCTCAAAATTAACCATGTTTTCACTAGCTCCGGTTGCAACCAAAATCGCATCACCTTTATAATGCTTAACACTGTCACCAACCTTTACCGTAACCTCCTTCTCAGGATAAAGACCTACAACAGTTGCATTTAAAATTACTTCAACACCATACTCCTCTGCCTCACTGAGAAGATCTTCCCCAATCTTAAAACCTCTTACCTTGGCTTTGTGCTCTTTTGAACCAAAAAATTTATGTATCTGTTTAAAAAGCTGTCCGCCCGGCTTTGCATTCTCATCAAATACAATAGGCTTTAAACCTTTTTTTGCCGCCTCGATTGCTGCCGATAAACCCGCCGGACCTGCGCCAATTACTATCATGTCATATCGCTCTATTTTCATAATGTACCTCTTTTCTGAACAATTTATTGTTACAAGCTCTAAAATATCAGTTGTCATTACTTCTTGTTTTATAATTCTTTTATTCTTCCGGTTTTGCAGAAACACCATACTGTGTCTGCACGACCATTCCTGCCTCAAGAGGTGTAATGCATGTTCTGATATTAGGCTTACCGTCAACTATCATTACACAATCCGTACATCTTCCTATTGCGCAAAAGATTCCTCTCGGCTCATGATTTCTCGCCGTATATCTGTGAGCCATAACACCAGCTGCCTTCAATGCTGTTGCAATCGGCTCACCTTCATATCCTTCTAAAAGTTTTCCGTCATAACTGAAAGTTACTTTTTTACGCTTAGGTGTCTCACCTAAAATCGGATGATTTTCTATTCTTTCCATATATATCAGACCTCCTTAATTTCCCGAAAACAAAAGACGCCTGTTATCTCTAACAGACGCCTTTGTCTTAATCATTTGTTGATTAGACTTTATCATTAAATTATTTAGTTGTATTGTAAAAAACGATATAACTTTTTTAAGCAGCTAATGCATTCTCCTTAATACATTTGATTATCTGAACAAATTTCATTTGTTCTTCTCTCGAAAAAATCGCACTAAATTTATATGGTCTGTCAAACGGAGCTTTCATTAAATCAATAACATTATCTATACAACCATTTTCTACCACATAATCAACCACCTGTTCAATGAAATGAATCTGCTCAGCATTCGGTCTTTCCTCTGCAATAAATGTTGAAAAGGCAGCATATGCAGCATCCCTATCCATCTTTGCAATCTTTCTTATCAATAATCCAAATGGTGTATCCTGATAATTTATTTGATAATCTTCCACTGTTCCAAGTTCTTCTGTAAAAATCCTTTCCAACTCTTTATAATCGTCTGCTGAAATGGGTTCATTATGAAGCAGTTTATTTATTGCCGGCTGTTCTTTATGTGCTTCAACATACTCATTTACCCTTGCTCTGTAATCTTCAAAGTCAGATGGACCCATGTCAATCTCCCTGCCTTCTTCTCTGAACACTACCTCATCCGCAAAATCCGTAATATGAATATTAGCTTTTTTAGGCGGTATAAATTTCATAATATCTCTTAATTCTTTTCTAGTTTCTTCAAATTTGAGAATATCTTTTGCATCCCAATAACTGTCATCTGTCAATTCTTTCAACTCATGTATTTTTGCCTTAACATTTGGAATTGTAGCACATTCATTCAGTAATACATTTGCACTATTCACCACATGCCTTTTCATTCTTGAAAAGTTCCTGCTGCCAGCCATCGCAGAAAGCATAAGCCCATACATAGTGACATCAAAATTTATTGCCGCTTCATCTTTTTCACCTGAAACTACTAATTTAGCAAGATGTTCGATTATTTCCTCTTTATCAACATCATCTAAACACTCATATTCTTCTTTGGCTTTATACATCTCTACATAACGCAATTCCAATCGAACTTCTATTCGTTGCGGATTCATAGCCTGAATATCATCTACAACATGATTAACCAGTTCATTTCTAATAATCTGATAATCCTCTTCAGCGTAAGCTGCATCCTGAAGTAACCTTATAATTTGTACCATGCGGGTAAATCTTGCTGTTATAGGTGCTATTGTCACTCCAAGTTCTTTACCTTTTGGATGTTCGTCAAAAAATTGGAAATTACGCATATAATCAAACACACAAAACTGCTCTTTATCCTTTCCTTCTCCAAAAAGATTTTTACACAAACGCGTACCGCGACCTTTCATCTGTTCAAATTTAATCCAACTGTATACTTTCTTTGCAAATACTAAATTTGTTATTTCCGGAACATCTACGCCAGTTTCAAGCATGTCCACCGTTACTGTAATAAACGGATACCCATCCGGCTTTTTAAAATCTTCCAAATTCTTTTCTGCATATGGCTCATCACAGATAACAAGTTTACAAAATTCCCCTTTGTACTCAGGATAAAGTTTATCAAATCGCTCAACTATAAACTTGGCATGTCGTTTATTCTGCGCAAATATTATTGTTTTTCCAACATGATTTCCATTTTTATGCTTTATACCATTATTCATCAAATCTGAAATCATTTTATCAACAGTATCAATATTAAAGATATATTTATTTATACGCTCAGGTGGAATGTGCTCGGGCATGCCGTCATCCTCACAGAACTCCTCCTCGTAAGCTTCTTTTTCTTCTTCATCTAAATCTTTGTATGTAATGCCATCATCCGGTATCTGCGTTATAGTTTCTATCGGATAAAAAGGCACAAGCACATGGTCTTTTTTTACAGCCTCATCATATTCGTAAACATCAGTCGGCATGTTGTTTTTCATTTCAAAAAATTCATACGTTGACTGGTGTACCGTTTTCTTTGGCGTTGCCGTCAGTCCTAACAAACAGGCATCAAAATATTCAAATATTGCTTTATATTTATTAAATATGCTTCTATGTGCTTCATCAATTATAATCAAATCAAAATGACCCGGTGAAAAAAATCTGGAATCATCTGAATTTTTCATTGTATCAATAGCATTCAAGATTGTTGGATATGTTGAAAAAATAATATTTGCATTTTTCTCATCCTTGTTAAGCAACAAATTACACATTGTTGTATCAGGAATATATGACGAAAAAGCATTTTTTGCCTGTTTAACAAGTTCTTTTCTGTCAGCAAGAAACAATACTCTTCCCATCTGCTGGCTACGTGTCATCACATCCACTATCGATGCTGCCGTTCTGGTCTTTCCTGTCCCCGTTGCCATTACAAGCAGACACTTTCTTACTCCTTTTTCAAAATTTTCACAGCACTTTGTTACAGCACGAAGCTGGTACCATCTGTTTGTAATTTCCTCATCAATCTTAATACTGCTTACAGAATTTTTTATATATCTGCGCCCTATTATTGCATCGATGTCTCTCTGAGGAAAAATTCCACTTACAATTCTAGGGGCACTATTTTCATCATCCCATAAATATGTTTCAAAACCATTTGTATAAAAAATAACCGGTCTTAATCCCTGCATATTCTGAATACAATCTGCATATAACTTAGCCTGATTGCGTCCCTTATCTGCACTCTCGCCTGCTTTTTTAGCTTCGACTAAAGCAATAATCTTTCCTGTATCTCCCCAAATCACATAATCAACATAGCCTTTACCTGTCGCATTTGGCATGCCGGTAACAGGAAATTCAACTTCAACACAATTCCTTTTTGCCTTTTGGTCAAAAATAAAGCCATTAGCCTTAAAATCCGCATCTATGTATCTCTTTCTTGTAGTCCACTCAGACATATCCGGATCATATGAATACTCACGCTCTTTTACATTATTTGACTTTTGCTCTTTCATCTGTTGACGAAGTTCTTCATTCATTTTTAAAAGCTGTTCTATAGTTTTATCTTTCTCATCAACGATTTTATCAGCATTTTTCTGAACATCTTTTATTACCTGTTTATATTTCTCCTGAATAGAATCTGCTTCTTTAGTTGAATTTGGAATTTTGTTCTCATTAAAAGAACGCTCAATATAATCTCTTCCATAGCAATAATCAATCCACTGAACAAGGTCAAATAAAATATTTAGGGATAACACAGCCGCATCTCTATCAAGACTCTTTGCCGTATGTACCGACTGATTTCCGTTTCTTACTACATGTTGCAGCCTTTTCCATAATGTGTAGTCCATCAAAGATGGGAATCCATTATTATGTAGTAATGACTGCAAGCCCTCTCTGTACTCTATCGGTTTCAATTCAGAATCAATAGAATACACCCATTTAACACACAGTTCCAATGCCTTTCTTGATGCAACAGCACTCATAACCGGTGACGACTCAAGTATTTTTTCTGCATCTATACAGGCATTTGCAAATAAATCATATTCTCTTTTTTCTTTAAGAAATGAGAAATTTGTTTCCATCATAACCTCCCCCTTTCATTGTACTTTAGATTTTTTCACTTATATTCCAATTGTCTTATTATTTCATCCAATAACGTGTCTATAGAATTTATCAAATTTTGATTTGTCTGTCTGGCAGACAAAGTCTATATACTCCTTCTGTAGCTCAATTGGTGGTACTAATACTTGAAAATTCTTTATCATGTTTCCATTAAGATTTGGCTGTCCAGCCCCCTGCGCTAAATTTCTTAATTTTTCATAAGACAACTCAAAAAATTTCCACATAAACATTGAATCAATTCTATCTGATGGCAAAATGCAGGCACATGCTTGATTCGTGCATGCTTCTATATTCAAATATGCTGTCATTCCTCTTGTTTTTCCCTGTCCATACATTGCTACTAAAACAGTGCCTACAGGAACCAACTTTGCAGAAGAACTATTCAAACCAACCTCTGTAATATATTCGTCAACATTAACAATAATATTATTCTGTAGTTCTGTTGTCTTTACCCATGGAATGGTTCCGTCTTCCCAATATTCAGGCTTATCTCTACTTGGAGTTCCGCCACTTATAACATCAGTCAAGTCTTTTACCGCTACATACGGATATTCTGTGCTCTCATGAATACTGCCAAACATCTCGACAAATCGGGCTTTGATAAGTTCATCGTACTTTCCTATTTTTTCAGTATATAAAGATATAATTTTCTTTAATTCATCCAGTATAACAACACATTTTTTTTGCTCTTGTACTGTTCTTTTAGGAATAGTCATCTCCTTTAACATATTCAATTTTAAATTATCTCGAACACTCCCCGAAGTCTTTGCTTTTATCATCTGTTTTCCTATGTTGCTTTTTAGAAAGTAAAGCAAATATTGCTGTTCTAATTCATTTGATATAGAAAACACATTATATAAAGGGCTTACAATAACTCTATCTTCCATTTTCTGCCAATCGACAGACCCTACATTAATTCTTGACGGATTGTATGCAAAATAGCCTCTCGGAACGATCTTATATGTAGTCTTATCTTTACTTGCCACTTCTTTATCAAAATATTCTGTACAAAATCCTTGACTATTAGTAACACTATATACAGGAATATCTTCATTTTCTTTATTTCTAACTGAATACTCAGTTATATAATTACCAATGGGCACTCTTTCTTGTATCATCTATTTGTCCCTACAAGCCTCAATTTTACCCAAAATCACCTATAAATATTTTATCAAAAAACTATTATGCTATGTATTTTCTATGAGATGCTTTCACATTATTCTGATTTACAATTGCATATTGCATTGTTGTATCTATCTGTGAATGTCCTAATATCTTTTGTACCTGTTCTATAGGCATCCCCTTATCAATTGCCCTTGTTGCCATAGTTCTTCTAAACTTATGAGGATGAATTTTTTCTAAATTAAGCCTTCTACCTAATTCTCTTATTCGTATTTCAACACCGCTTATTCTCAATCTATCATATGGGGCATTTAGAGTAACAAATAATGCAGGATTATCATCATTGCGGCTTTCTATATAATTTTTCAAGTGTATCTTTGATTTAGCATCAAAGTATACTTTTCGTTCCTTATCACCTTTTCCAAATACAACACATTCCCTTTCAGAAAAGTTAATATCCTCAATATTCAACTTTACAAGTTCGCCTACTCTTATTCCTGTTGAATACAACAAATCAATCATTGCTGTATCTCGTATATTTTTGCAATTGTCCCGCAGTTTTTCAATTTCTTCGTCTGATATAATATTTTTTACAGTTTTCTGTGTTTTAATCTTATGTATCCTGCGCATCGGACTCTTTAAAATATAATCTTCCTCTTCTAACCATGAAAAAAAGCTTGAAATATTTCTTCTGATATTATCAACTGTAATTTTTCCACAATTATTTATCTTCTGATATTCCACAAGATATGTTCTCATCATTTCAGTTGTAATTTTTCTGATAGGACTAACAATATTCTTTAACAAATGCTCAATTGTAACTCTATAATACTTAATCGTCCGTGCAGAACAACCTTCAACCCTTTTTGCATCAAGAAACATTCGCAAAAATTCATTATTCGATATTTCTTTTTTGGGAGCCTCATTTTCTGCAAATGTTTTTACTATCACTTCCTGCAATTTTTTCATCTGTTCCACTGTCAAATATTCTGACATTTCATTTAATACAGATACAATCTTTTCTTCCATTGTTAATATCTCCTTTCAAAGATACCAACATCCTACACCTGCATTTGCAATGTTAAATTTACATGTATTTTTCTATCTATATAATAATTTTTATTATTACATATCGACAGTAAACGCTAAGCAAAAGTATCTATTTACCATGCGGTTTCTCCTGTTTTAATAAGACTGTCAATATCCATATAAGCATTTTCTATTGCCTCTACATGATATATTTCATACATATTAAAAACAAAATCTGTAAGATTTTTTTCATCTAATATCTTTAATACCTCTGATGCAGACATATCTTTTTCTCTTGCATAGCTTTCCAGTAGAAATGTAAAAAATCTGAACTCCTTATTCAATCTCATCACCTCGCAAATATAGAGAATTTCCCGGTTCTCCGGTCGCTTCTTCATTTTCCCACATATCAAAAACTGCTAATGGACTAAAATACCATATTTTCATTTCATCATCCACTAACATTTCATGCGTTTTTGATGCAAGAAAAATTCTAAGAGCATCCATTATTGGAATTTGACGATTTTTTGCTATTAGCTCTGCAATTTCCGCATCATAATTTTGAAGAATAGACGGTTCTGTTCTTTTTGTCATACATTTTCACCACCTAAAAATTTTATTATTGAAATCCCCTTTTCTGTTAAAAACGCATATTGGTCTGAAAGTTTCTGAGGCTTCAATAAAATCAAAGCTGTACTTTCGTCAATTACTCCAGACATATAATTATTTATAACAGGCATAGTATTATCATTTGCAACCGGTCCTACTACCAAATCATATTTTTCTCCAAAATATTTTCCTTTTCGGTTGTCAGTAACAAATCTTAACCACTCTTTATTAGCTGATTTAAATCTATGAACTGATATTTCTTTTAATTTCTCTTCATCAAGCTCATACATAGAAACCGTCGGTTTTCCTTTTCTTCGTCGCATGGTCTGAATTTTTGACCATTTAACAGCCTGCTCTTTATTAGAAGTTGTATAAAATCCTGCACCAAAATCAAGCATTCTGTTAGTAACAAGTATTTTAGGTGTGATAACCTGCATATTACTTCCATGATACAAAAACATTACATATCTCCTTTTCTTTCCAAATACTTTCTTATCCAAAATATTCCTGCATCAACGAATTGAACAGTAACTGCGTTTCATCCAACGCTTTTTGAGTTGCAACTTTTGATTTGGCGATTTGTTGGACAAAATTGGCAAATTCATTCTGTAAATCAAGCGGAGGCTGATATATGTTAAAATCTAATACATCTTTCTGATTAATGCTTGCTTGGTTTACAGATTTTTTTGCATGATTAACAATCTGATCATATATAAACTGACTACACAGCAATTTACAAATATATACTGGATTATAGTATTCTGGATCAAAATGCATTCTCATCATATTAGATTCATAAACAGTATCTTCCAGAAGATCTTTTATATGTGCACATTTTCCTAAATATTCAATACTGTTTACTCGATTAATAACAATATCATCTTCCAAAAGTAAATATCTCTGTTGCTCCGTTTCAGAACATTTCAATCTTTTCAATGAAGCAAAATCAGTAACCATTCCATCGTAAAATCCATCTATTCTTAAAATCGGAATACCTGATCCATCTGTAACATAATCTGACTGTGGTTTATACAATCCATTTTGTGGCTCAATTGTAACAGCATCTTTTATTTTTAATTTTTTCCATTTCAAAGGATTAATATATGGATCTCCAAACATCTCGACAAATCGGGCTTTGATGAGTTGATCAAATTTCGTAATTTCATCATCTTGTAATTCTATTATCTTCTTTGATTTTTCTAAAATATTTACAACTTTCTTTTGCTTATTATAAGAAGGTAATTCAATCAAAGCATCTGTAAGATTTCCAAGCTTTATATATTTAATTACTCCACCAATCGCTTGTTTTCTGAGTTCTTCAATATATCCTTCCATAAAATAATAGAGGTATGGCATATACAATTTTCCATCGCTATTATCCTCAATGATGTATGTCCGCTGATAAGCATCAAATTTTCCTTTATAATATTTGACATTCAAATCTCCATTACCAGCAACCAAAACACATTCACAATCATACGAATAACTAGATATTCTTAGTGGTTCTCTTGAACAAGTAAAAAAAAGATACTGACCATCTTCTGATGAAGCATTCGCATCGAGTTTCCCTGTTCTTATTTTAGTTAAATCTCCAATCTTTACCTTCATCTATCATCCCTACAAACCTCAATTTGTGAGGTCCTTTCTTTCTTATTTTCCCAGCAAAGTTCTAAGTTCTGCTGTTTCTTTAGCAATTTGGGCGTTTAATTCTTCAATTTCATCAAGAATTTCTTCTGTTGGCGGGTACTCAACCGGAACATACTCAATCTTTTTATATTTGTTAATAGAAAGATCATAGCCATTGTCAACGATTTCCTGTTTGTCAACTAAAAAGCTCTGCTCAGTCCTTTCACGACTTTCCTCGCCATCTCTGTTATGAAATCTCTCAATAATATCCGGTATATCATTTTCTTCTATTGGCTGTCGTTTATCATCCAATGTATGACCGTCAGCTTTCATATCATAAAACCAGACTTTGTCTGTTCCTCCGGAATTAGTCTTTGTGAAAATCAATACCGCTGTAGAAACTCCTGCATATGGCTTAAACACACCTGATGGCATAGATATAACACCTTCCAAATACTGATTCTCAACCAATTCTTTGCGAAGATTTTTATGTGCCTTTGACGAACCGAACAACACCCCATCAGGAACAATGCATGCACATCTTCCACCAACACGAAGCAATCTCACAAATAAAGCTACAAACAATAACTCAGTTTTTGTTGTACTTGTAATTGCAGATAAATCTTCATTGATATTTTCTTTATTTATTGTTCCTTTGAATGGCGGATTTGCCAAAATAAGATCATATTTATCTTTATCCTGATAATCCTTAGAAACACTATCCTGCTTATTTAGTTGTGGATTTGTCACTGAATGTAACATAAGGTTCATACATGATAATCTGCACATAGTTTCATCAGTATCAAATCCTGTAAATGTTTTTGTGGCATAGTTTTTCCATTGTACATCCGACATTTTATTTCCATATCTTCTTCTGATATATTCTGCACTTGAAATAAGGAAACCTGCTGTTCCGCATGCGGGATCACACACATTTGTATCCGGTGTTGGTTCCATCAGCTCAACCATCATATCACGAATATGTTTTGGAGTTCTAAATGCACCTAATCTGCCTGCTGAATTTAATTTACCCAGCATGTATTCATATAAATCTCCCTGCATATCCAAATCTTTTATATCATTTTCAAATAAATCCTCTAATCCTATGACCACCTTTTGTAATGCCAACGGTTCATTTATTTTGAAAGTCGCATGTTTAAGATACCTTGAAAAAGCAGAGTTTTCATCTGTGTTAAGATTGATTAAAAAAATAAATACATGTTCAATAAAATGTCTATGAAGTTCTCTTGCCTCCATCCCCTTAAAATTTCTCCAACGAAGTGCCTGTTCTTCTTTCGACTCTCCAAATATATGCTCTTGCTTCTGACCGGAAAGTAATTCTGCCGTCTCTATATCTGCCTCTCTTTCATCAAGCTGCTTTGCAAACATAAGATATGTCAGCTGCTCAATTACTTCTGTTGGCTGAGATACCCCTCCCGCAATAACATCAAGCCAAATCTGTTCAATTTTATTTTTAACTGCTGCCGGTAACATCATTTTCCTCCTATAACCTCTCATTTATTCTACAATTCATCACTATCCAACAACACTGTAAATGGTCCATCATTTACAAGCTCAACTTTCATATCTGCACCAAATTCTCCCTGCTCTACAACCTCAATCTCATTTTTACATTTTGATATTATATATTCATACAAAGACTTAGCCATGTCGGGATCACCTGCTTTAACAAATGACGGTCTGTTTCCTCTCTTACAGTCAGCATACAATGTAAACTGCGAGATAAGCAGCAGACTTCCGCTAACATCTTTTAATCCAAGGTTTGTCTTACCGTTTTCATCTTCAAAAATACGCAGATTTATCATTTTATGAATCATTTTATCGGCTGTCTCCACAGTGTCACCTTCTCCGACACCTATGAGAACCATAAAGCCCTTTCCTATCTGACCTCTTATTTTACCATCAATCGTCACTTTTGAATTCATCACTCTTTGAATCACAAAACGCATCTTAAGTTCCTCCTGTTAATTTATTTATCTTCTGCCCAGGCAAGTGCACAACGTATCGCTCTTTCCCAGCCGTCTAACTTCTGCTTCCGCAGTTCCTGTGGCATATCAGCTTCAAACGACCTTGAAAGTGCCCAGTTATTGCGTATATCCTCAAGGTCTTTCCAATAGCCGACTGCAAGACCTGCCAGATAAGCTGCTCCTAATGCCGTAGTCTCCACACATTCAGGGCGAAGCACATTTACATCCAGCACATCCGCCTGAAACTGCATCAGAAAATTATTTTTTGATGCTCCTCCATCGACTTTAAGGCTCACAATATCCACACTGGACTCTTTTTCCATTATTTTTAAAATATCATATGTCTGATAAGCCATTGCTTCTAATACCGCACGCACAAAATGTTCTTTTTTGCAGCCTCTTGTCAAACCCACAATCGTTCCTCTCGCATACGGATTCCAATACGGCGCACCTAGTCCGGTAAATGCAGGAACCACATAAACTCCATTCGTATCTTCCACGGAATCTGCATATTTTTCCGTCTCGGATGCATCTCTAAACAAGTCCATCTCGTCACGCATCCACTGTACTCCGGCTCCTGCCACAAAAATACTTCCCTCCAACGCATATTGTACATTATTTTCAAAGCTTGCCGCAATCGTTGTAAGCAGACCATTTTTAGAATTTACAGCCTGTTCTCCCGTATTCATCAGCAGAAAGCAACCTGTCCCATATGTATTTTTAACTTCTCCTTCTGAGAAACAGCATTGACCAAACAACGCTGCCTGCTGGTCTCCTGCTGCCCCTGCAATAGGAATTTTGCAGCCAAGTATTGCCGAATCAGTGTATCCATACACGCTGCTTGACGGACACACCTTTGGAAGCATTGACTTTGGAATACCAAAATATGCAAGTATCTTTTCATCCCAGCATAAATTATGAATATCAAACATCATTGTTCTGGACGCATTTGTATAATCCGTCACATGAACCGAACCTTTCGTCAAATTCCAAATCAGCCAAGTGTCAATCGTTCCAAATAACAAATCTCCCGCTTCAGCCTTTTTCCTTGCTCCTTCGACATTATCTAATATCCATGCAATTTTAGATGCGGAAAAATATGCATCAGGAACAAGACCTGTAGTTTTTTGTATATAATCTGACCATCCGTTTTTTACCATATCTTTAATACGTTCTGCTGTCCTTCGGCATTGCCAGACAATCGCATTGTAAACTGGCTCCCCTGTATGACGATTCCATACAATTGTTGTTTCTCTTTGATTTGTAATGCCAATACCTTCTATATTTTCTCCTGTTGCCCCAATTTTACTTATAGCTTCTGTTGCAACCGATAACTGCGACGCCCAAATTTCCATAGGGTCATGTTCTACCCATCCTGCATGAGGATAAATCTGCTCAAACTCTTTTTGCGCCATACTGCATATATTTCCCTGCTTGTCAAACAAAATACAACGTGAACTTGTAGTTCCCTGGTCCAATGCTAAAATATATTTTTTCATGCAAAATCTCCCAATAATATATTATTTATAGTTTATTAGTATCCATTATATTATTTATTTTTTTCTTGTGCAATAACTCTGTAGCAACTTGACATTTTTATCTTTTTGTCTCATAATACATACTTAGTATTATTAACAGTTAGTTTTCTAACTATTAGAACGCTAATTGTCCACATGTCTTTTTTACATCATTCATAATATCAACATGAAAGGGGCTAATCAATATGAGTGAATCTCTTCACTATCTTCTTATGACCGACCACCTGATGGTTCAAAAATCACTTATTGCAAGTGTAAAAGATACAGGACTTACACCCGGTCAGCCAAAAGTTCTCGACTATCTGAAAAACCATGACGGTGCCGTACAAAAGGAAATCGCAATAAACTGCCATATAGAGCCGGCATCTCTTACGACAATATTAAACGGCATGGAAAACAAGGGGTATATAAGAAGAAGCATCTGTACCACAAACAGAAAATATTTAAATGTGTTTCTGACTGAACTTGGTCGAAAATATGTAGAACGTCTTGAGACTGAATTTGCCGGAATTGAGAAATCGGCACTGAAATCTTTTACTGACGATGAAAAAGAACAACTTATTTATCTTCTCGAAAAACTCTATGATAATCTTTCAGAAATGAGAAAGGAAGGAACTTCAAAATGAATCAAAAACATATGCAAATCAGAATTCCAATGTATTTTATCGGTCTGTTTATAATGACTGCTGGAGTCGCATTATCGGTTAAATCTAATCTCGGTGTATCTCCTGTCAGTTCAATCCCATACACAATAACCTGTGTTTGGGGAATAGAAATGGGTAAAGCAACTATACTTTTTCATATTGTGCTTGTCATACTCCAAATTCTTTTACTTAGGAAAAATTTTAAAGCAATAAATCTGCTTCAAGTAATTGTAGGTATTATCTTTGGATATTTTACAACATTTTGTAACTATATGGCTTCATTTCTTCCGACACCTGACAACTACCCTGTCCGCATAGCAATGATGCTTATAAGCACTATTCTTGTCGCTTTTGGAATTTTCTTATATCTTCCTGCCGACCTCATTCCGCTTGCCGGAGAAGGTGCAATGTCTGCCGTTTCACGCATAACCGGAATGGCATTTTCAAAAGTAAAAGTCCGTTTCGACTGCAGTATGGTTATTATATCTCTGGTTACATGTATCACCGCACTTCACAGCCTTGGCAGTGTCGGTCTTGGAACTGTAGCAGCGGCAATTTTGGTTGGAACTATACTTGGATTTATAAATAAACTTATCGGTGATAAACGTGACCGTCTTCTCGGGAAAATTCCGGATACAGCTTCTGACAAAGAAATTACATCAGATGACAAAAATCCAAACTATGTTATTACAATTTCAAGAGAATTTGGAAGCGGCGGACGCGACATAGGAAAACTTATTGCAAATGAACTCGGTTTTAAATATTACGATTCTGAACTTATCAAACTCGCCGCTGAAAAAAGCGGTTTTGCTCCTGAATTTATCGAGGAAAATGAACAGGCTCTCAAAAATCCGATATTACATGACTTCTTTGAATGGTATGCAACTCCTGTTGACCAGTCAGATCTTCCTAAAGTTGACCAGCTCTATCAAAAAGAGAAAGAAGTTATATGCGAACTTCCAACAAAATCATCATGTGTAATTGTAGGAAGACTCGCAAACTGCATTTTAAAAGATTATAAAAAAGCATATCATATCTTTATCAATGCCGATGAATCCGCTGAAATCGAAAAAACTATGCAGCGTGAAAATATATCATCAAAAGAAGCTGAATATAAAGTCAAAAAGGTTAACCGTGAAAGAGCCAACCACTGTAAATATTTCACAAAAACAGATTGGGGCAAAGCCGTAAATTATAATCTTATGATTCGTTCAAGTGATTTAGGCTATGAACAGACAGCGAACATAATAATAAATGCTTTTAAAGCAAAATTTAATATATAGTACATTGTCAATAAGTGTATTAAAAATATTTATATATTTTTAGTGCACTTTTTTAACTCATTATATAGTCTGCAAACCGGCAATCCTACCACATTATTGTAATCACCTTTAATTCCTGTTACATACTTTCCGAAAGTCCCCTGTATCCCATAACCTCCTGCTTTATCATACGGTTCCGTACTGCTTATGTACTCTTCAATTTCCTGACTGCTCATATGTGCAACTTCAACATCTGTTTTCTCCGAAAATACATCAATACGCTCCACCTTTCCGCCTTTTACAAGTACAAGTGCCACCCCTGTATATACCTGATGACTTGCACCAGATATTTTATTTATCATCCTTCTCGCATCATCTTTATCCTTGGGTTTGCCAAAAATCTCTGTACCTGATGCAACAACTGTATCTGCCCCAATTACAATAAAACTATCTTCATCTTTTACCGTTGTTTCAATTTGTTTATCATTCTTCTTTTGTCTATTCAACTCAGTTGCAGCCGCCATGGCTTTTTGCTCTGCAAGTTCCATCGTAACCTGCTTTGGTTCACTGCTTGTTATTATTTCCTCACAGTTTGAAACTTTAATCTCAAATTCCGATTCAATCATTTTTAATAACTCTTTTCTTCTTGGTGATTGTGACGCAAGTATCAGCTTATACATAATTCTCCCCTTTTCTTTTAAAACATGCTACTGTGCAAAAATCAAAATATCTTTTGAACCTTGCATCATATTATCAAAAAACGATGTTTCCATGACTTTATACACATGGAAACATCGCTCTTTTTAATTACATTTAACTCTTTTATTGATTATCATTTTCTATGATAAAACATATTAATACTCTTCAACTTTTGCATTGATTTCTGCAAACATTTTTTCTTTAAGTCCCTTGATGTATTCAAATGCCTCTTCAACAGGAACCATTTCTTTTACAGACTTATCTCTTGTTGTAATCTCAACACATGATTCCTTGAGGTTTCTTGGACTCACGACCACCCTTATAGGTGCTCCAAGCAAATCGGCATCTGAGAACATTGCTCCCGGACGTACATCTCTGTCATCATACAAAGTTTCTACTGAGGCTGACTGCAAATCCTTGTATAATTTATCTGCAACTTCTTTTGTCTGTTCATCATCCACACGCAGACAGCATACTTCAACTTCCCAAGGTGCTATTGAAATAGGCCAGATAGGACCATACTCATCATGCTTTGCCTCACATACTGACGCTGCAAGTCTTCCTACACCAATTCCGTAACATCCCATAATAGGATTCTTTGTCTCTCCGTTCTCATCAGTATATGTCATATTCATAGCTTTTGTATACTTTGTTCCGAGCTGGAATATATTTCCAACCTCGATACCACGCTTAATGCTGATTGAATTTTTCTTACAGCATGGACATATTCCACCCTCTTTAACTTTTGCAATATCAACATAGTTAACTTCGCCAAGGTCTCTCTCAAGATTAAGTCCCTTATAGTGGTATCCCTCTTTATTTGCTCCGGCGACCATTCCCTCAACACCTTTAAGAGAAGAATCGATATAAACCGTAACTTCCTTTGAGATATTGTATGGTCCGATATAACCTGCAACAAGTGGGTCATCTTCCATAATCTGTGCAACATGTATAGGTTCTCCAACAATATTGCGAAGCTTTGTCTCATTTACCTCATAGTCACCACGCACAAATGCTACAACAAATGAATCATCAGCATTTCTCTGATATACAACAGCCTTGCATGATGTCTCTACCGAGCTGTGAAGGAAGTCACATACATCTTCAATAGTTTTGCAATCCGGTGTTTCTATACATTCCAATTCAGAAACAGTACCTGTCTTTTCATCAGGCATTATGTTTTCGGCAGCTTCCATATTTGCTCTGTAATCACACTCTGTACATGTAACGATAGAATCTTCTCCTACAGGTGTAAGAAGCATATATTCATGTGATACGCTTCCTCCCATCATACCTGAGTCTGATGCTACAGTAACAACTTCCGGAACTCCTGCTTTCTGGAAAATTCTATTGTATGCCTTATAACATACATCATAATATTTCTCAAGATCCTCCTGAGAAGTATGGAATGAATAAGCATCTTTCATTGTAAACTCACGCACACGAATCATTCCCGCTCTAGGTCTCGCCTCGTCTCTGAATTTACGCTGAATCTGATATATCATAAACGGATAATTATTGTATGACTGACCATACTCACGAACAAGCTGAACTGATGCCTCTTCATGCGTCATACCAAGAACAAGTTTAGAACCACTTCTGTCCTTAAGTCTTACAAGCTCATTTCCGACACTATCGTATCTTCCTGACTCTTCCCAAAGTTCAGCCGGCATAACAACAGGAAATAATACTTCCTGACCGTCTATAGCATTCATTTCTTCACGAATAATCTTCTCAATTTTTGCAGTTACTCTTCTGAGTGTAGGAAATTCAGAATAAATTCCGTTTCCTACATATTTCATATATCCGCCTCGAACCATAAGTGCATGACTGTCAATTACGCAATCAGCAGGTTTTTCTTTAAATCTTAATCCAACTAACTTTGATACTTTCATTTTGTTTTCCTCCATATTTTTCTATAACATAGTACAAAGAGTCGCTTGCGACTCTTTCGCGCTTGAGCGGAATGCATAGCATTTATTTCCTATAACATAAAAAA
>ERZ772897.1242-NODE-1242-length-27772-cov-3.956272_pt1 | contig 27772 bp, 30 predicted proteins | sample MGYA00512125_ERZ772897 | MGnify/ENA primary metagenome ERZ772897 (study PRJEB29015, sample SAMEA2737660) | human gut metagenome | biome: human gut; feature: human-associated habitat; material: faeces | place: China | collected 2012 ... | reverse complement strand
CAGGAATGTCCGATGCACAGCTGTACAAGCAAGCAGGAAATGCCGTGACCACAAATGTTGTGGAGGCAGTTGCAAGAATAATTTTAGAAACGGAAAAAGGAGAAAACGCATGAGCAATGTGATAAAGATTTTTGAGAATGATGAATTTGGTTCTTTAAGAACGTTAACAGATGAACACGGAAGGATCATGTTCTGCGGAAAGGACGTAGCTTCTGCATTGGGCTACAGCAATACAAAAGACGCAATAAGACGGCATTGTAGGTGGGGCGTGAAACACGACCTACCGCATCCGCAGTCCCCGACTAAAAAAATCAAAATGATTTTTATTCCTGAAAGTGATGTTTACAGACTTGTTGCACATAGCAAGCTGCCTAGAGCTGAAAAATTTGAGTCATGGATTTTTGATGAAATCCTGCCTCAGATCAATCACACCGGAGGTTACGTTTCAAATGAGGATATGTTCATAGAAAACTACCTCCCCTTTCTGGAAGAACCGTATCAAAAGCTTTTCCGTTTGCAGATGACAGCGATAAGAAAGCTGAACGAGCGTATCAGGCACGATCAGCCGTTGGTTGATTTTGCAAATCATGTGTCCAATACCGATAATCTTATCGATATGAACGCAATGGCAAAGCTTGCGGCTGATGAGCATTTTAAAATCGGCAGGACAAGGCTGTTCCGCTGGCTAAAATACATGGGAGTGCTTATGGCGAATAATCTTCCTTATCAGCAGTTTATCGACCGCGGATATTTCGCAGTTAAGGAGTCGATATTCGAGGTCAACGGTTTGAAAAAGACCTATCAGCAGACGCTTGTGACGGGCAAGGGGCAGAGATTTGTTATTAATCTGCTGAAAAAATATTATGGAAAAGAGGTTTTGCAATAATGCCAGAAAAGCCAAAATGTCCGCTCATAGGTCAGAACGGGAATATCTTTAATCTTATGGGCATTGCTTCAAAAACGCTGAAGAGAAATGGCATGTCGAATGATGCCAAGGAAATGTGCGACCGTATCACCTCTTCCGGCAGCTATGATGAGGCACTGAGTATTATCGATGAGTATGTGGAAATCACTTCGGCTGACGATGAAGAAACCGAAGATTTTGGAATGGAGATGATGTAAATGACGTATTTGTTCATTGGAATGATGATAGGCGGTATTTTAGGTGCTGCCATAGGCTCACTTGGAATGGCGGTGTACTATCTCAAAAGAGAAACCTGCAGGCTTAAAAACTGCGGAAAGGAAATAGAAAATGCCTAATCATATCACAACCCGAATCAAAATAACAGGCGATCCCGAGGCGGTCAAGCGTGTTCTGAATAAGATCAAAAATGATGAGTTCGGTATGGGAACGATAGATTTTGAAAAGATCATTCCTATGCCGAAAAATATTTTCAAAGGCAATTTGGGCGTTCGAGAACGGGAACTGTACGGCAATAACAATTGGTATGACTGGTCGGTCGCCAACTGGGGTACGAAATGGAATGCTTACGGATTTGACCCAAATACCGATTACAGCAAGGAAAAAGAGCTGAAATTTTTGACTGCATGGTCTGCACCTCACCCTGTGATTGCAAAACTTTCGGAGATGTTCCCAAGTGTGAAGCTTGAGCATGAATGGGCTGATGAGGATATCGGCATGAACTGCGGCAGACACGTATATTATGACGGCGAGCGTATCGAAGAATATTATCCCGAAAGCGAAATGGACAGGCTTGAATTTGCGGCATCTGTGTTGGATATTCAGCTTGAAGAAGATTGCGGATTGTATCTGAACGCAAGCGAAACCGAATATATCAATATCGAATATGATGACGAGTATGAGCTGATAGAACTGTTCGGTCAGCCTGCACTTTTCACCAATAACAGGATAACAGACGTAGACATTCCGAAGGGTATGTATTGTTACCATATCAGGCATGGCGATGAGGGAGAATTTGTTTCGATAGAAAAGCGAACTGAGGTTAATCACGCAGGCTCGGTGGTCACAAGAGAGCCGATAGACCTGGGCGAGCAGGGATATATCTCATTTACAGAAGAAACCTCTCCGGATTTTAAGGGAGAGATAATGTCGCTGTATGAGTTTTGGGAATATGATCCTGAGCAGTCACAAACCGAGGATATGGAAATGGAGATGAAGTAATGCACACAAACAAAGTAAAAGCGAAAGTTGACTTCAAGTTCTGCATGGGAAGTATCCCTGCAATGCTGAGAGCCACAAAGCCCGTACTTTCGGAAAGGCAGTACAAGGAATTGTGCAACGAGGTCAATAAAGCCAACGGCTATCTTGACCAGAAAAGAATAATTTTCAGCTACGTCGATCCGATCATCAAGGGTTGAAAACAGCGTAAAATCAAATATTTAAGCGTAAAATCTAATATTTAATTAAGTCGTTTTGCCAATGACAGAAAACTTCTGTAATTAGCAAAGCGACTTTCTTTCTGTCATTGGCATACGGCAGAAAGGAAAAACATGAATAGTTTTATGTCATGGGTGGGAGGGAAAAAAGCTCTCAGGGACGACGTGCTTGCTCGCTTTCCTCCTTACTATGAACGGTATATCGAGGTTTTCGGAGGGGCGGGCTGGGTGCTTTTTCGCAAGCCGCCCGGTATGGATTTTGAGGTATACAACGATTTTAACGGAAATCTTGCCAATCTTTATCGCTGTGTCAGGGACAAGCCGAATAAGCTGAAATACAAACTACGGTATGTCCTCGATTCTCGTGAAGATTTCGATTGGATTGCTAGTCTTCACAAGCGAGGTCTGTTCAGCAGATTTCGTGATGTTGACAGGGCGGCAAAGTTTTATCAACTTATTAGATACAGCTACGCAAGTGGACTTGACAGCTTTGGAAGTCAGCCGCATTCGATGTGGTCGGACTTCCCTATGATCGACCTTGCCGCAAGAAGATTACAGAAAGTAGTTGTTGAGAACAAGGATTTTGAAAGGCTTATCAGGCAGTATGACAGACCCGTCAGCTTTTTTTACTGTGATCCGCCGTATTTTGCGACTGAAAATTACTACAAGGACGTAGGTTTTACTGCAAAAGACCATATCAGACTGCGTGACGCTCTGCTTGACATCAAAGGCAGATTTTTGGTTTCGTATAACGATTGCACTGAGATCCGTGAGATATGGCATAAACCAAACATTCACATTGAAGAGATAAGTAGGCTGAACAATTTGGCACAGCGGTATGACGGCGGCTGTCAGTATGCAGAGCTGCTCATATCAAATTATGACACAAGCGAACGTGCGAAAGCTATCAAACAGCTTTCGCTTTTTGATTAGGAGGTTTTTATGAAGAAGATAATATTGGCACAGGTTTTAACGGCAAAAGGCAAAACAGAATTTTCTGGGCTTTATGACAGGCACGGAAATGCTGTAACGGTAGAGGTCGAACGTGACAGCAGCGGTGTTTCACTTATCGTATGGCAAGACGAACAGAAAAAGCAGCATTTTGACTGTGGGATATCCGAAGAGGAGATACAGCGTACCTGTGCAATGTTTGATGACTGCGGCGAGTGTCCGCTGAAAGAGTATTGTGAAAGTGAGGCAAAAGAATGAGGATACTTGTGTTTGAACCTCTGAAAGAACCGTATGTGAAAGATATCGAGGACGATATCCAGGCAATGCAGGAAGTAGTGGGAGGAAGCATTGAACCTATATATTTTGAGCAGACAAATGACGCACTTTGCTGGTGTAATGATGAGTTTCTGCTGAACGGCTCAAAGCCTAACAGGATAGTAGGAAACACTCTTGTTCATGGCACTTTCTATATTTCGGGCAACTGTCTGAACGAATACGGCGAATGGGACTCTTGTTCACTTACCGATGAGCAGATCGAAAAGTACAAGGAGCAGTTTGGTCATATGCTGGTAGACCTGCCGGGTATAGGGCTTGTGGCTGTTAAAGAAATAAAACCCGAAGTGATCGGACCGCTTGAAGAATTTGATGAAGGACCTGAGCTAATTATATAGTATGCCAAATCTTATGCTGTGTAAATTGTCACAAAGGCAGAACTTTTGCAAAAAGGCTGGATATATACAAAAAGGTGTGATATATTGCTTGACAAGGAGCGTGATGATATGAAAAAAGCGATATATATTTCAATACTTTGCACAGTAATGCTGACTGCCTGCGGCAATGTATCGGAGTCCGTAGAAAGTGCAGAAATCTCAGCTGTGAACCAAACTACGGTCACGGTAACATCGGTAAAGGAAGAAAAGGATACAAGCGAAACCGCAACTACTACACGAAAGAGTTCGCAGACGGTATCCGAAACTTCCTTAGCTAAAACAACCACAAAAAGTATGCAACCACCGCAGGAACAAATCAAACAGCAGAGTTATCCTCAGACAGTAAAGCCGCAGGAAAACACACAGGTCAATACTACTCAAAAGCCTGCGGTAACAACTACACAGCAAAAGCAGACTACCGCAAAGCAAACCACAACAGCTCCGCCAAAGCCTGTGACCACTACGCAGAGACCGCAAACAACTACTCCGCCGACCACAAAACCGCCCGAAAGCACAGTAACATGGTCTGATACCATGAAAGCATGGAGAAAGCTGTGTGAGGGTCAAAGCCTAAGCGGTGATGAACAAAATCTCATAAGATCTGAAATACTTGAATATGCCAAAAACTTCAACGGCAAAAGAGATATCCATGTAAGCTTTGGAATAGATGAGTATGACATATCTTATGCGAATCCGATCAATATGACGGTGCGAGAGGACATGACCGACCTGTCATATGCTCACATGGACGCATATGCTGACTCAGACAGCAAGTGGCTGATAGATCATGCAGAAAATGAAGAAGAGATCTGCAGCATAGTCAGTGAAACGAGAGAAAACTGCCTGCACGTCATAGACTACGGACTGTTCAACAGGTGGGAGATATACAGCGGCAATAATGCCCTCAAATATGCAAGCGATATTGAGTTTAATGTAGGCTTTGACGGCACGGCAATATGGTTTCTTACGGAGGACTAAAAACAACTGAATAAGCAGGGAAAAGAGTCGAAAATTCGGCTCTTTTTTCTTTGCAAAAAACAAAGGAGTAATACAGATGAAGATAAGAAAAATATTAAAACGCTGCACAGCGGCAATGCTTGCGGCGGCAATAGGAATGACTACGCTGGCGGCGAATGTTTCCGCAGCCACATCGGGAGTATCCATAGGATACACTTGGAACAGCTCGGTCAATCCAACTATCAAAAACAGAAAGAACGGAGTAACAGGAGGAGTAAGCGGACAATATATCAAAGCCGGAGAACAAATATGCAGATTCAGTCCCTCATCAACTTCCGACTGGGCGTTTTGTATCGAGCCTGCAAAGTCAATGCAGGGAGCAAGCTACAAGGACTGGTATACTCAGAACGGCTTTACAAAGTATGATACCTTTGACCTCTCGGATAAAAACAAGGCGGACAGCTTTGCATATTGGAAGTCCATAGGCGGAACAGACGGACCAATGGCTAAGTATCTCGGACTTGTGCAGTATTACGGCTATTCAAGCCACAAAACAGGTGACTACTATGCCGCAACTCAGTGCCTTATCTGGGAGCTGATACTGGGTTACAGAGGTCATACGCAGGCAGGCTTCGGAAAATGTTCGGATATTCTTTGGAATGATTTCACCTATCCAAGCGGTGGCTGGTGTACAAGATCGGGAGTTGAAAAGGCGTACAACGATATTGTGTCAAATGTGAAGGATCATTACAAGCTTCCCTCTGCTATGAGATCCACCAAAGCTCAGGCAAAGGACGAACCGAACGTTATGAAATACAACGCTGAAAATCTAAGATACGAAACAAAAGTGACTGTGCCCACTTCCTATGTCACAGCGTCAAGCCTTGCACATAATTTCAGCAGCCTTGAAAGCAAGCTTGGATCGCTGATAAAGTCTAAATTCAGCGGTACTTTCGGCAAGGACTATGGCCTTGAAACAGAAATGAGCGGCACAAATACTGTTTACACCATATGGTCAAAGGAAAGGCAGTTCACTTCAAGCGGCGACAGCAGTATATATGTTACGGAAAGTATCCCGATGCAGATGAAGAACAGCCTGAAAAAGCAGGAAACTTTGTTTGCCAACAGCTACTATCAGACCTGCCTGCTTTCAACAAGGCTCGACCCCGTTGTGGGACATGTGGGACTTGCGTCATACAATGAACCGAATCTTACCGTTGAAAAGACATACACAGATTCAAGCAATAATCAGATAACGGCGGCGGAGCTGAATAACCTTCTGGGCAAGACTACGTTTGTGGTTTCATGCCTGTATGACGGCAAAAAGTATTATGTTCAGGCTGATAAAAACAGCACGGGAACGGGATATGTTTTTTCAAAGTATGTGACTTCTGTCAGCGAGGCTACAAAGTTTAAGACCATTAAAAACACAGACGCAAAGGGTACTTTCACAGTAAACGATCTGCCCACCTCAACGTCAAATGGCAGGACATATACGGTAACGGAATATACAGTACCCGATGATGAAAGGTATGAGAAACTTTCTAAATCAGTACTTCTGCCCTCTCCTACAAGTGATTTTACTGCCAATGCTGGCACAAAAACGATAAAGATGAACAACAGCGAAAAGAATTACAATGCTAAATTTGGAACTGCGGTGCTTGACAAAACCATTCTCAACGGTGATGGAAAGGCTTTATCAAGCGATAACGAGAGCGACATCAAGACCCTCTCCGACATCTACAAGTCAACCAAGTTTATTGTGGGCTATTGGGACGAGGAAAACGGCAAGCCTGTTATGAGATATATCTCGCAGGGTCACAAGTCTGCAGAAAAAGCTTTTTCAGGCGATCTTAACGACCTTGACGGCTTTAATGGAAAGACCTACTCCTCAGGTGATGGCTGTTACTATGTGCCAACAAAATTAAACGCAAATCACGACCTCATATTCGATACCACTCGCACTACGACTGACTTTTCAAAGGCATATGTTTTCAGCACAGGCTCGAACTACAGCGGCTGTGACACCTGCGATCACTTCGGACAGCTTTTCTTTGATCTTGTACCTCTTGACAGCTCAGGCAATGCAAAGGAGCTTGTTTTTATCGAGATAAACGGAGCTAAAGGATATGGCTATGATGAAAGTCTTGAGGCTTCAAAAGCGTACAATCTGAGTACTATCAAAGATTCTACGGCAAAAAGAAATATCAGCGGCCTCATAAGAAACGATACAGGCAAGTCATATGCTCTGACCGATGAAAATGGGAAGAAATATATTCTCGGAGCAGGAAATCTTTATCCCATTTCATCAAACAAACTTGAAGATAACAGACTTCACAGCAGTGCTGAGATAGTAAATCAGCTTGTAAATTACAGCCTTGTGCTGACAAAGAAAAATGATTCGGGAGAAGTTCTCTCCGGAGCAAGGTACGGTTTGTATAATTCATCAAAAAAGCTGCTGAAAACCGCAGTTACTGACGACAACGGAAAAGCAAAGTTTGACTATGACCTTTTGCCAAACACCAACTACTATGTCAAGGAGATAACTGCACCCGAGGGATATGCTCTTAACAATGAATATCATCTTGTGAACCGTGCAAATACGGCGGTAAACGACCTTGATAACTTTCAGAATGCAAAGCTTTCGGATCACAATTATTCAGTAACGGACAAGCCTTTTACACTTAAGCTGGAGCTTAACAAATATGATGTTCTTAATGATATCAAGATAGAGGGAGTTACTTTTGATATTTCTCTAAATGGAAAGGTTGTAAAGAGTATTACAACCGATAAGAACGGCTATGCAGAGGTAAGCGGACTGGCTCTCGGCAAGCTTAACGGTGAAACTTTTGAAAATGTCTACACCGTTACAGAGCGTGAAAACGACAGGTATATCATGCTTGACGAGAACGGAGAACTGAGCCGCTCGTTTACAGTAACTACAACCCTTGCGGATATCGATGACAATACAGATCCCGTCATAACCTATACTGCGGATATTCCGAATACGCTTCAGCTTGTTGACCTGAAAATTCACAAGGTAGATGAGTTTGATAACCCCATAAAGGGCGTTGCTTTTGACATTGTGCCTACTCAGGACATTGCTTTTAACGGCAAGACGGTACAGAAAAAGGGCGAGCCTGTGGGTACTGTTGTGACAGATGAACAGGGATATGCCTCAAGCACCTACACAGAATATGAGACCGATGGAACACAGGGATATACAAAGACTATACCGATCTATCCGAACTTTGAGTATGAACTGGTGGAGGTTTCAGCTCCCGAGCCTTACGTTATATCTGCTGAGAACACAAAGTTTACGGTTAAATCGGATAAAGCCGATACTCTGACTATCCCTTATGAAGTGATCGTAACAAACGATGTTCAGAGAGGAACGCTTGAAGTTTTCAAGGCGGACAGCGAAACCAAGAAGCCCATTGAAGGAGTTGAGTTTGAGGTAAGAGCGGCGGAAGATTTCTTTGTCGGTTCGGCACAGCTTCATAAGCAGGGAGACGTTATATGCACAATGACCACAGACAGCACCGGTCATGCTGACACGGGAAACGCACAGATGTATGTGGGAGCAAAGTATACTCTTACCGAAACAAAGGCGGCAGAGGGGTATGTTATTGACTCAGAAAGCAGGACATTTGAATTCAATTACGCAGGCAACACAGCCGTATATTCAAAGCTCAGCATCGACCTTGGCAACGATTCGCAGAAAGGAAAGATATCCGTATACAAATCGGGCAAAGCATTTACAGGCGTGACGGCTCTTGGCAGTGCGATATCCGTTGACGAAAACGGAAATATTGAAGAAAGCGGTCAGACCATATACAAGCCAGTGTTTACGGAATGTGCTCTTAGCGGAGCGGTATTTCAGATAACAGCCGCAGAGGATATTGTTACAGCAGACGGAACAATTCACGCAAATGCAGGCGATGTTGTGACTGAAATAACGACCGACGAAAACGGCTATGGGGAAACTGAGCCGCTGTATCTTGGCAGATATGAGGTCAGAGAGATAAAAGCACCTTACGGATATGTGCTGAATAACGAACCTAAAGAAGCAGAACTGACATATGCGGGACAGGAATTTGAGGTGAGAGATACTGTGGATACAGAGTTTGAAAATGAATATCAGAGAGTAATGATAAGGCTTTCTAAGACAATGGAGAATGATGAGCTGTTCGGTATCGGCAGTAACGGAGAGTACAAAAATGTTCGTTTCGGACTGTTTGCCGCAAAAGATATCACAGCTTCAAACGGCACGTTGATCCCTGCCGGCGGGTTGATCTCTGCGGTGTCGCTTGATGAAAATATGACTGCTGTTATTGCAGAGAAAATTCCGTTTGGAAAGTACTATGTTCAGGAAATTGCCACCGACGAACACTATGTCCTTAACGGCGAAAAGTACCTTGTGACTTTCGAGTATATGGGTCAGGATATTCAGACCGTGGATATCGACTGCGGAGAGTTTGAAAATGTTATCAAGCGTGGCAGGATAGAGGGACATAAGACCGATGACAAGAGCGAACCCCTTGAAAATGCTCTGTTCGGACTGTTCAGAACGGTCTGTACAGAGTTTACGGAAAGCAATGCCATAATGACAGCGATCTCCGATGAAAAGGGATATTTTGAGTTTGGAAACATTCCTTACGGCGAGTATGTTGTCAGAGAGATAAAAGCTCCCACGGGATATATTCTAAGCGATGAAAGCTATCCCGTAAGCATTTCAGAGGACGGCGAAGTCATTGAGATAACTGCCGAGAACAAGCCGATTACCGTTAAGATCTCAAAGCGTGATATTTACGGAAACGAGCTTAAGGGAGCAAAAATGCAGATCATTGACTCTGAGGGAAATATTGTTGACGAATGGACTTCCGACGGCACAGATCATATTGTAACTGAGCTTCCTGCCGGAGATTATACACTGAAAGAAATCGCCGCTCCCGACGGCTATGTAATTGCAACGGACATTAAGTTTACAGTCGATGTTTACGGCAATGTTACCGTAGAAAATGCAGATGCGGCAGCAATTGCGGAAGACGGTACGCCCATAATCATAATGGTGGACGAGGCTAAGCCAAGCTTGCCTGACACGCCTCACACAGTCACAACAGACAACCCTCACACAGGTGTGTCATCAGACAATGGCATATGTATCTATCTTATGATCGGATCTGTAATGCTTTTGTCCTTAATATTTGCAATCAGAAAGAATAATGAAAGGAGAGATGTGTAATGAAGATAAAAAAGTCAAAAAAGAAAGCTATTGCATCAGCTGCAAGTGCAATGTGCTTTGCGGCAATGACATCAATAACCGCCTGCGCTTCCGGCGATGTTGCGGGAGCAGTCCAAAGCACATGGACTACCGCAAGGTCGCAGGTGGTGTCGGTTGTGAACAACGTTGTGTTCCCCGTAATTGACGTAATTCTTGCGGTTTTGCTGTTTGTTAAGATAGGTCTCGCATATCTCGACTATCGAAAACACGGTCAGCTTGAATGGACGCCGATCGCTATCATTTTCGGCTGTCTGATCTTTTCTCTGACCTGTCCGCTGTACATCTGGAACATAATCTGATAGGGGGAAAACGAATATGAAAGCAAAAGCATTGACTGCAATTTTAGCAGCGTTTATGCTGACAATGACAGCTTGCGGAACGATCAGTCCGCCGATCCAGAATGCTGTTACGGAAACTACGACTACTACAGCCGAGTCCATACACGACTCGGCTGCCTCTTCGGAGGCTGAAAGTACAGTTGATGAAGAACAGGTGAAGTCTAATACTTTTATTGCTGAGTTTTTCGACTCAAATATCAGCTTTGCAGAAGTTTCGGACATAGTTACTGAGGCAATGAAAGGCAGTTCCTTTGAGAACGAAATTGATAACTCAAACGGTGTGAATAAAATTACTTTGAAAGGCTCAAACGGCGGCGGTATGATAGATGTTCTGTGTATTGATCTAAGTCATAGTGATCTTGATCACGATATGGAATATATCCTTGAAAACTTCGGAGATTATTACTTCGGACAGACCTCCGCACAGATGAGCGGCATCACTGAGGACGATTTTGTGTCCAACTATCGTATGACAAGCAGTGTTGTTTCAAAGGGCAAGTATCAGCAGTACGGCTCTGTTCAGAAATCCGATGGTATGGCGACGCAGTTCGGATACACGGAAACCTACGCTGTGCTGAACGAGAACAAGCTTACTGTTGTGTCGGGTGCATTTCTCAGTTCAGATATGATGGAAAGGCAGAGTTTTTCACAGCTGATGAGTCAGTTTGTGGAAAATATAAAGTATTAAGGCGGTGATGTAATGCCCTACATCCCATTCACAGACGAACAAAAACAGCTTGCCAACAGCGTAGATTTGGCAGAATATCTGAGTGTGCGAGGAGAAAAGCTTGAACGTGTTGGCAGAGAGCATAAGCTCATTTACTATGACAGCTCAGGCAAGCACGACAGCATAACTATCCGTGGGTCAAAATGGTTCGACCATAAAAATCAGGTTGGCGGTGGTGCAATAAAATTTATGCAGGAATTCTATGATATGGACTTTCAGACTGCGGTACAGGAACTGTTGGGACAGAGGGTAACTCCGCTGTCCCACAGTCCGCCGAAAGCTATCGCAAAGGAAGGAAAGAAAGAGTTCAGGCTGCCCCAAGCAAACACAAATATGCACAGAGTCTATGCCTACCTCATAAAACAGAGGTTTATCGCTCCCGAGGTCATAACTCATTTTGCAAAGCAACACACACTTTACGAGGATAAAGAACATCACAATGCCGTGTTTGTAGGAATTGATGAGAACGGCGTTCCAAGGCAAGCAAGCAAGCGTTCAACAAATTCTTACGGCAATAGTTTCAGGATCACTTGTCAAGGTTCTGACACAAGATACAGCTTTGCACATTTCGGTGAAAGCAAAAGGCTCTATGTGTTTGAGGCTCCCATAGATATGATGAGTTTTCTTACGCTTTATCCGAAAGACTGGCAAAAGCACAGCTGCATTGCCATGAACGGAGTGTATGAAAATGCTGTGCTTTCGGCTTTAAAGAATCATACCAACTTGTCGAAAGTAATTCTCTGCGTCGATAATGACGAGGGTGGTATCGAAGCTGTGGATCGTCTAAGGGACATTCTTCATAAAAAAGGATATCCGGACGTTAAACGGCTTGCACCGAAGTTTAAGGATTGGAACGAGGCGCTTAAAGCAAAGAACGGTGTTGAACCTCTTCCTGCTGTTTCTCACAAGCGAAAGGAAGAGTATCTGAAAGAAGTGAGCAAACTTCTTTATCTCAAATGCCGTCCCGATAAGCAGACCTCGCAAATTTATGCAGCGTTTAAAAACGGACAATACAAGTATCTCGCCGAGTATGCTCTTGCGTTATACCATTAACGAAGAAAAATAAAAATGAACCGAATAGGAGCTATTACAAAGCTGTTGTATGTCACCATAACCATACAACAGCTTTTATCATTTGATTGGAAACTCCAATTCCAGAACAAACTCCGGGAACTGCTTTGGTATTCTCATCTCTCCGCCAAGCTTTTCGACAGTCCTGCGAATGTTGTATAACCCAAAGCCGTGATTATCTTTGTCGAGCTTAGAGGTTTCTGTGGAATTTTTGTTGTCTGGATTTGGATTTGATAATTTAATCACCTGAACATTCTGTACAACAGCACATTTCACCGTTATAACAGCCGAATCGGTTAAGCTGAGTTTTTCACAAGCCTCGATAGCATTATCCAAAGCGTTGGAAAGCATTGTACATAGATCGACTGCAGGAATCTCATCGGAAATAAAACCGCTGAATTGAATCTGAGTGCCGATATTTGCGGCTGATTCGCTTTTCTCCGAAAGTATCGAATCAGCGATCTGATTTCCGCTTGAAAACTTATTTGCATCAATTATCTCCTGCTTGGTTATACTTTTTACATAGTCAAGTGCTTCATCAAGCTGTCTTTTCTCAAGCGTTGCCTGCAAACATATCATATGATTTTTATAATCATGACGAAATTCTCTCAAATCGTCTGTAAGCTTATTGATCTTTTGGTAATGCTCAACTTGACCTACCATCTGTTTTTCCATTATTCCTAATATGCTTTCGTAGTATTGCCGTGAAATACTGCTGAATACAAATGAAATAATAATTGTCAAAAAAGTCATAATGGTCAGCACTGTCAAGAAACTGTTTATTTTATTATCAAAGAACAACTCGCTAGATTCAACAGCCATGTTTCCACAAAGCTCTCCGATAAAAACCAGGACAATTAATATCAATATATATAATCGTTTTGGCAGTAATCTTATGCTGTTCCTGATTTGATTTTGATGATTTTTTTGAAGAAATCTGAGTAGGATTAATACAACAATATTAAAAATCATAGATGAAAAATTTAAAACCGTTGCTCTGTCAAAATCTTGTACAAATAAATCAATCAGTATGCATCCAATTGATTGGAAAATAGAATCTAAAATCAGTACAATAACCGAAATATATACAGACCATAATTTTTTTGATTTGAATATTGACAAAATGCAAATTAGTAGAAATGCATAATAACATATTGTTGCCGTTAGGAAAATAACAGGTTTGTCATGATTTCTATACCAGGAGCAAATAATTCCGGAAATCAAATACATAAGAAATACAGTCACATATTTTCTCCTGTACTCTTTGGTTCCATAAATAAGACTCATGGTTTGGATAATCGTAAATAAATATAGTATAGATATTACTGTAAATTCAAATGTGTGTACTAAATTCATTTCTATTCTCCTATACTTTTTCTTTTAAGATAATTCAGATATTTGCTTTTAAAGTCCTTGAATTTAGAGCTTGAAATAAGCGCTTTTTGACCGTTAGAAAATTCAATTTCCTTTTTACTGTAGCCGATTATGTAATTGAAATTGACGATATACGAGCGATTTGAGCGATAAAAATACGCCTCATTCAATTCTTTCTCCAACAAAGAAATTTTGTTTGAATAAAGAAAAATTCCTTGAGCTGTGACAACTTCCGCATAGATATTGTCGGCTTGTGCATATATTATTTCGTTTTCGGGTATCGTTATATTCTTTTGATTAACAGTATCCTTAACTACTATATAAGCAGTTTTTGCTAAATTTTTTATAACAGAATCCAAAGCTTCGTACAAATCCTCTTTTTCAAACGGTTTAACGAGAAAGCGAAAAGCATTAACTTTCATACTGTCAAAAACAACGTCCTTATAGCTGCTCACAAATATTACGGTAGTATCAACATTGCGTTTCCTCAATACCGAAACGGTATCGAGTCCGTTTTTATCTGTCATTTGATGATCCATAAAAATCAAGTCAAAGGACATATCGGCAGCTAAGAGTTCCATGCCGTCGGAATATTCGTATATAATAAAATTAAGACCATGCTTATCTGCATATATGTATAATTCTTCAGACAACGTTTTTCGAAAAAAAGACTCATCATCGCAAACTGCTATATGCATAATAACCTCTCCCTATTATTTTCTGATATTTTTTGTTGTTCTTATTATACAATATTTTGACATTAATTTCAAGCTGTTTTGAGCTTTACAAGAAAAAAAGGGGTGTTTACAAGAATTTTGTAGCCTGTTTTAGAAATCGGTGTTATCTTAATGGCATCGATTTGTAAAGGAGGCAAATAATATGTTCTATAATTTTTGGCTTGCATTTTATAAATTCTTCAAGTAAGGCGGTGCGGTTATGCCGATAGTTGAACACCAGTATCTACATTATAAAAATGTTTTATGTTTTGAAATGCAGCTTGATTATGGAGAAATAGAGGACTTTGCCCAAAGAATCGATTATAGTCTTGACGTTTTAGATCTATCCCGTGACGGGAAAATTGTTATTACTCAAAAATCCCCTTTTCTTGAGTTTCTGATTCCTGTAGATAAACAATTTTCAAGCAGCAAGCATTACCGCTATAAACCGGAGTTCAAACTTGTAAATGCTATAAGGACAAGACATTACGGTTCTTTCGACAGTATTCAAAACAAAGTGGAGGAGCTTAAGAAGTATATTCAAGACCAGTCTTTTTTGCCCGCTACCCCTCCGTACTTCATTGTTCAGGATATTAAAAACAATATTTATGATGTATATATTGGTATCAATGAAAACATTTTATGAAATGTGAAAACGAGGTCGGATTTTAGTAATCTGATCTCGTTTTTGTGCCTTTACAAGGAAAAAGGGGGTGTTTACAAGAAATTTGTTGAGAACAGCATGATTTTGTAGTATTTTTATGGAGTTAGTAAACTAACAAGAATAAATAATTATGGAGGTAGTAAATATGTTCAAACCAAAAACAAAGTCACGGCTAAAGCGAACGCTGTCAGGAGCACTGGCTTTAGCTATGACCGCAAGCCTAGCTGCGGTCATGCCTGCGGCAGCGGAAGAAACAGCAAAGTATCCTTATGCGATTTTTGCTGCCGACGAAGCTGCCGGCATTAGCGTAAACACCGACAGCTTTACTTTAAACGGCAATGCATATACAAACGGCATGTTTTCGACAACCGCTCAGTATCCCAATATCAACGGCACTGTTACGGATCACGATGATATTGGAGAAGATAATACAGGGGAAAAAGGAAACGAAGACGTATTTGACGTAAGTAGGGATATGATACTCATTCATACCAAGCTGACAGACAAATATTTTACCGAAAGCTGCGATACATACAACGAAGACTACACATATTCCGATATGAATGTTAATATAAATAATTCTGTCTACGTTACGGGCAAACTGAATCTGGACGGCAATATCAGCCTGAATAACGCTGTGGGAGCAGTTTCAGACGTTGATCTTTCCGGCGGAAATCTTAACGGCAACAACACGGTTATTTATTCAAAGTTCGGCGATATTGACATCTCAAATAGTCAGGCTTCGGTAAACGGACTGATCTATGCTCCGTTCGGAACTGTTACCATAGACTGCGACAACTTCAATATGAACGGACTTATCATTGCTCAGAATGTTGTTATCGACGGATACGGAGCGAATATCAACTACAGCAGCTCGTGGGCAGAGCTTGTCGGTACAGAATCCGAAGAACTTAGTTGGACATTTGATGACTGGCAGTATCTTGCCGATACAGACGATGACGGTCTGCCTAATCTTATTGAAAAGGAAATAGGCTCTGATCCTTATAATCCCGATACGGACGGTGATAATCTTCCTGACGGGTACGAAGCGTTAACGCTTGGAACCGATCCAACAAAGCCTGATACCGACGAAAACGGTGTGTCAGATTATGATGAAGATTTTGACAATGACGGACTTTCTAACGGACAGGAATATGAGCTTGGCACAGAGCCTTACAATGAGGATACCGACGGCGACGGTCTTAAAGACGGAGAAGAGATCAACACTTACGGGACTGATCCGCTTAAGGTTGACACCGATGAAGACGGGCTTGAGGACGGCGACGAGATCTACTTTGAAACAGATCCTCTGAATCCCGACAGCGACGGCAATGGTATTTCCGACGGCGATGAAAAGCGTTCGCAAACATTTATTCATGAAGTCGAAAACGAGGACTGTGCCGTTACAGAAGTACGTGTAACTATGGAGGGTACGGGAAATCTTCAGAAAACCACATCAGTTGAGAGCATTATGAATAAGGATATACTCTGCTCTGATGTTGTCGGTCTTGTGGGCGAGCCTTTCTCGATAGAAACGACTTCCCAGTTTGATAAGGCTACGCTTACTTATGTGATTGACAAGTCAAAGCTTGGAGATACCGATTTTGACAATCTGCTGTTTTTATGGTATGATGAAGAAAATGACAATTTTGTAGAGCTTGATACTGTGCTTGATGAGAAGAACTCTACTGTAAGTGTGGAAACTACGCATTTCAGTAAGTATATGTTGGTGGATCAGGTTGAGTGGTTTAAGGCGTGGAAGAATGCTTCCCTTTATTTTGAAGATACATATGAACCGCTTGCAACTGTTATCTGCTATGATTGCTCGGGCAGCATGAGCAGCAATGACAGAACATTCAACTATAATATTTTTAACGATGACGGAACAATTGCTTATTCTTATCCGACTTGCTACAGAAAACTCGCAATAGATAGTTTTATCGATTCAATGATGTTGACTGATAAAACTGCGCTTGTAAGCTTCGAAAGTTCTGCAAAGCTTGTAAGCGGATTTTCAAGTGATAATGACGTATTGAAAAGCCTTGTGAAACCGTATAACGGCGGTGGAACAAATGCAAGAGCGGCTCTTGATATTGCTATCAATCAGCTTGAAACTGTTGAGCATTGGTATTCAAGACACGTTATTTTGCTTTCTGACGGCGATGTAAATGTTACAGCTAATCAGATACTTCAGGCAAAAACAGCCGGAATCAAAATACACACTATCGGCTTAGGTTCAGGAGCAAATAACCAGAAGTTGCAGAATTGTGCCAGAGATACAGGCGGACAATTCTTTGCGGCGAAAACAGCAGAAGAACTTGATGCTATTTACAGAGATTTGTCTAAGGACAACCATTTTGATTTAGAGGGATTACCCGATGAAGACGATGACGGTCTGCCCGATGAGTTTGAGGTTTCGGGACTGGTTATTTCTAATGCGCAGGTTATTTATACCGATCCTGAAAATCCGGATTGCGACGATGACGATCTGTTAGACGGACAGGAAATATCTATTGACGGAGCTTAGTCAAAGACCGTCAAAATCGGCAGTGCAGACGGCGGATATATCACGTATTCTACCGTGGTATTTAAGTATAGCTCCGATCCTAATAATGGTGATACGGATGGGGATGGTATATTAGATGTCAATGATTCAAAACCATGTAATTCTTATTTATGCACGGGTATATGGACAGCGTCAGATGAAAAGTTTTCTACTACTGTTCAAGCCGAACTTTTAAAACTGGAACTGGCATGGCACTTAGCAGTTACTGATACTGATAAAATAGATATTGCTAATAGGGCTGATGAAATACGAGATATTATGTCTTCTGGAAAAGGAAGAATATTAGATATTGCAAAATCAATTTCAGGTGCAGCGTCTGATGAATTTGCCTGGTTTTTAGGCGGAGATGTCAGTGCTGCGGAACGAGATTATTGGTTAAGCGAAGTTAACAAGTATAATCCTTCTATTAGCATAAGCGATGAAAAAGTATTTCATTCAATAATGTTCATTGCAGGTATACTTGAGCCATCTCCAGATGATGCATGGAAACTTATTTCGAAAAAAGCTAAAAAAGAAATGCTTGAAAAATGTGATGAAGGAGTTGTAAAAAAATTTCTTAAATCTATGGGAAAGCAAGCGACGAAAGAAGGTACAATGGGAATAAAAAAGCTTAGTGGAAAAGGCATAAAAGGATTTATGTATGAGGTTAAAGTTATGGGAAAAGGAGGAGCCTATAGGCTACTTGGTAATAAAACAGAAAATGGAGAGATATTTTGGGAGGTTTTCGAAAAAACACATAAATGAGAATATATGAAATATTAAAAAAGACAAGTCCTGAAGATGTTATATCAAAAATTAAGCTACATTATGGCAATAAGTATATAGATCTTTATAAAGATTTGTTCTTTGATTTACTTAATATGAATCCGACATATAACGGGCAAAAACTATGTATATTTATTACGGCATACATTCAAAACGAAAATGATGATATTAGAAAACTTGAAATATTTGACGAGAATGATTCAACAATTGATTTTGATGTAAGCGCCTACGAGTTATCTTCAAAAACAATTTATTCGATAGCATCATCGCCTTATGCGGATTTTTTAAATTATACTATTGATGAGGAAACACTGCGCAGATATTCATTTCCAACAATATTAGCACATTGTTTTTATGAAATCACTTCGTATGGTTTTGAGGATAATGTATGACTTGCTTTTGCACATGGCATTATTTCCGAATGTAAGCAGTAACATGGGTATTTGAAAGGATAAAAAATGTATTTTAATGATTTAGCAAAAGAATTTGAAATCAGGAATTACAAAATGTTTCCAATGCAAGAAAATGATATTAATGAGTTAATAAAAACCACTTTAGATATACGAGAACAGTTTCAACAGTTGTTTGGATAAGAAACGGAAATATATTGTATTACAACAAAACTTAGTCATAAAGCAGCAGGTGTTATTATGAAATTAAACAAAAGGTGTCCATGGTGCGGCGAAGAATTGAATGGCAGATTTTTTCAAAGAGGTCATTATCATTGCCCTAACTGTGGTAATTATAGCAAAATATATAGATACGGTTGGATCTATGGGTTAGGAGCCATTGTCGGTTTGGCTTTTATTATTTTTTTAAAATATGTGTTTGCAATTTATAGTATATTTATATTTTGGATCATCTACTCTATTACCTGTATAGCTTTGCCCTTGGAGATGGAAACGAAACATTTCATACCTAGGAAAAAAGGCACTGCGAATTTTACTTTGATAAAAGGTTTTTCGTTGATCAAACGAAAAATCATGTTTTCAGAAAAACGAATTTTCCCTATTTGCTTTGTAGATATAAATGATAAGCCTATTTCACATACTTTTTGTATTTCGATAGAAGATGTTAAATTTATATCATCAGAGTCTTTTGACGCTAATATAAAATTTATTCCAATATCTAATTTTAATGTAAACTTTCATAAAGGAGAGAAATTTTATTTATTTCACGATAGCGAAAGGATCGCTTATTGTGAATTAAAAAATAATATAGAATAGCGTTAAGATTAAAGCAGTAAATACATTCAATTCACAAGAGGCATTATTTTTTTGAATGTGCTTTCATCAACATAAAAAATTATTCTTTCAAACCACTGTCGCAATCACGACAGTGGTTTTTCTATGTCGGATCATAGATATTTATAACCTTACTTTTTACGGTAGACCGTGTGCCATGTACTACTGCATCGTGTTGTGGAAATGCAAAAACAAAAAGCCATCACTGCTTCGTCCATTAGTCAATCATACAAACTTTTAAAGGAACACTGAAAAAAGGTTGTTAAACCTTCAACTTCTTCCCCTATACAAGTAAGAGCAAACTCTACATAAAATTTGTTACGAATTTGTTCAAGCCTACAAACTTTATGTATTAAGGGTTGTCAAAACGGCGACTCCTTTCCGTATACAAGTGAGAGCAAACTTCATAAATAATCTGTTCTGATTTTGTGCAAACATACGAAATAAAAAAATCCTTTGTAAAAAAGTTGTAGAAAAGCAAGAACGTAGATAGTAAGTAGCAGAGAGAGCTGATTATCGTAACAGTAGTCGAGTTAGCTAAAATATAATTCAGAAAACTGTGCAGGTATACAAATATTTTTCACACACGCATAAAAAAGTATTTTTCATCGGCTACAGGGTGAACGGACAAAAAGAATCTTGACAATTAAATCCCATGCAGGAGAGATATCAAGCGGCGAAGTACAGCGAAGATCATGCAGAAGGAGCAGGAGCGTATCAAGCTTGGAAAAACGTCCTTAAGTCAAACAAGACTTTCTGACAGGAACTGTACTGCTGTGGGGCAGAAGAAAAAATAAAAATGAAAAACGAAAGGAAGATGCATATGAAAACCGTCAACGAGAAATTCTACAGAAGATATATTGAACCGACATTCCCGGCAGCAATATATGATGACATCACACCGCAGGAGTTCATGGTGATGACTGTACTTTACAGCGACTACGATTACGATGAAAAGTGTGCGACGGTAAGTCGCAGAGATATTGCCCATACCTGTAATATGTCCGTGAGAAACATCGACCGCATACTTAGTCAGCTTGCAAAGAAAGATCTCATAAGAGTGCAGAAACGTTATGCGCCAAGCGGCAGGCAGATAGAAAATTCCTACAAGCTGATTTATCGTGATTACAGATCATGAATTGCGATACCCTCTGTGTCACTGCGCAATACCTTTAAGGATTAATACTAACTAATATTATTAATAGCAGAAGAAAGAATAGCTATACTTGCTAAGAGGTGAGTAACAAAACAGAATTGGCAGATAGGTTCGCTGATTGACAGTCCGCCTTTTCTCTTCTGCGAATAAGAATGGAGATGTTCAATAATCAAAAAAAGTGTAATTAATTTTAACCGCAACACAACGGCGATATTTGCCCTCCCAACTCGCAGTAGGGTAAACATACCACCGTAGACGGTATCAGCCACACACGCCGATTGTAAGCGGTGTACGAAGGGATAAACGAGCAATTCTGAAATCAGTTAAAAAGCACATCGGGAACTTGATATGTTGGTTATGCACAAATTCCCGATTCGCCGCATGACGAAGAAAGTGAAATATTTCATTGCAGGTTAAAGTCATGGCGTCTGAAGCCGCCATGACGCTCACAGCGGACAGCAAAGCTGACCGCAAATGTGCCGTAAATACGCAGTCTTCACACAGGTCTTGTGCATATTTCAGGCGGTCGCCTCATGGAGTCAAAATACGGCTTTTTACGAAAATCAGGGGTCGTAAGTGCAGAAATGTGCGAAAAATCGGCGTATTTTCAGGAGTCGTAAAAGAAAAAGGAGTTGTTTCATGGCAAAAGAAAAAATGGCTGTATATTTTCAGCCAGAAACAATTAAAAAGATCGAACAGGAGTATAAAGAGGATAATTGTGCCTCGAAAACAGAATTTATTGAGAAAGCCGTGAAGTTTTACATCGGCTACCTTCGTCAGCAGGAAGAGGTAAACTACCTCTCCCCACTGATTACGGAAACGGTCAAGGCACAGATAAAAGGTACAGAACAGCGGCTTGCCCGTCTGCTTTTCAAAGTCGCAGTGGAGCTTGGAAAGCTGTCGCATATGACTGCGGCGATAAATGATGTTGATGATGAAACATTGCAAAGTCTGCACGCTATGTGCGTAAACGAAGTACGGAAGATCAATGGAATTATCGATTACGAGAACGCTGTTGATTTTCAGCAAGGCTAAGATGGTGCGTAACGAATACGAACCGCAAAATTTAAATATGAAAGGACTGAACTGATTTGTTTACACGAATAACAACAATCAAGACAACGAAGTGGAGAGTGATTTATGCAGAATATTCACAAAGAAATAGAGGAGAAACCAGATTCAAATCAGTACCGACGCCGACATGATTACTCGCACATCGAAACTGTGATTGATGGAGTAACTTACAAAATCTTATCCGTTAGTCCCAGAGCAGATGAAGGATACAAGCCACAAAAAGTGTCGGAACTGTTCGCTTATCTTATTAACGGCAGATAAAATTATCAAAAAATTTTCTGGACTTTCAAGCCGGATAGTGATATATTGTAGCTGTATCCTATTCGGTTTGAAAATTTACAGACTATGAAAGGATGGATAAATATGTCTGATTCGAATCGAAAAATTACTGCGTTATACTGCCGTTTATCACAGGAGGATATGAGGGACGGTGAGTCGGTCTCTATTGAAAATCAGAAACTCATCCTGCAAAAATATGCGAATGACCATGGTTTCTTAAACTGTAAATTCTATGTTGACGACGGATATTCCGGAGCAAATTTTAATCGTCCGGCATTCAAGGAAATGATGATTGAAGTGGAAAGCGGAAATGTTTCTGCGGTGATTGTAAAAGACCAGTCGAGACTTGGCAGAGAATATTTGCAGACGGGTATGCTTATGGAAGTTACCTTTCCGCAGTATGACGTCCGTTTTATCGCCGTAAACGACGGTGTAGACAGCGCCGACGGTACAAACGATTATGCGGGAATACGCAATTATTTCAACGATCTTTTTGCAAGGGATACAAGTAAAAAGATTAGAGCGGTTCAGCGTGCAAAGGGCGAGCGCGGTGAGCGTGTTGGATCGGTAATAGCATATGGATACATGAAGAATCCCGACGATCCTAAGCAGCTGATCCCAGATCCCGAAACAGCGCCGATAGTGAAAGGAATTTTTGAAATGTATGCAGACGGAATCGGAATAATGAAGATATGTGATAAATTGTGTGCACAGAAAGTTATGTCGCCAAGCGTTTACGCATTCAGAAAAACAGGACGCAGGACGGGAAGATTGAATCCGGATAAACCGTATCATTGGGATCAGAAGTCCGTTCGACTGATGCTTTCAAACAGAGTCTACTGCGGCGATACCGTGAATTTTAAAACCTATACCAAGTCCAACAAGCTGAAAAAACGTATTAAAAACGATGAGGAAAACGTTCTGATTTTTGAAAACACCCATGAACCTATCGTTGACAGAAAAACCTTTGATTTAGTACAAAAGCATTTTGACGGAAGAAAACGTCCCGATAGACAAGGAGAAATGGATAAATATGCAGGATACCTTTACTGCGGCGACTGCGGTAAGCGGTTGTATCTTCAGAGGGCAAAGACAAAGGCTGTTGAAAAAAACAGCTTCATATGCGGAGGCTACCAAAAGCGTACAACCGACTGCACCTGTCATCATATCAGAGAACAAGTTTTAGATCAAATCGTACTTGAAAATCTCAAAGCCGCCACAGCCTTCGCCCGAGATAATCCTGAGGAGTTTTACGCAATGGTTGCTAAGAACGGCGAGGTCGAGGCAAGGAGATTGTGTATAAATGCCGAGCGTGAGAAAGAGCAGATCACTGCAAGAATAAAACAGCTTGACAATATCATTAGCTGTCTGTATGAGGACAGGGTCACAGGGCGTATTACCCCGGAACGTTATGATATTCTTGCAAGCGGTTACGAACAGGAACAATCGCATCTTCGTCTTGAACTCGAATCTATATCGCACGAAATATCTGAAATGGATCTACGTGAGCAGTACATTCAGAAGTTTATAGCAAAAGCTAAGGAATACATTGAAATGCCTAAGCTTACTCCTGAACTGCTGAGAGTGTTTATACGCAGGATAGAGGTTTATGAAAAAACGGAAAAGTATTCAAGAACCTGCGGCAATACGATTGTGATCCATTACACATTTGAGACTGAAAGCCTTAAGCACATATAATACGAAACCCGTAAGGTATTGAGCTTACGGGTGATACATAAAATTTAATTCTTCGTTAAGGATAGTCCGAGCTTGCAGGCTCGGCGTTTTTTATTGATAAAAGCTGTGAAAAGGATATGTTTGCAAAGCTCAGAGCCAAGCTCAAAGCAGAGTACAAGCCGTACACAGATAAAGGCAAAGCAGCCGCTAAGCAAAGAAATTTGCAGGAATGTGTTACGGCAGTAATGAAAGATCTAAGGCAAACAGCTCGTACCCGTGAGCAGTGTATAAATACTGCGAAACTGCTGTATCAGCTTGCGGATAGTGCTGTCAGGTTATCTGTTGAAAAAACTCTGTCTGAACCTGTGGCAGAACATATCGAATCTGAGGACATCGTTTGCGAACCTGAACCTTTTATGGAATTTGGTTGATGCGATACCCTCCGCCTCACAGCGCAATACCTTGAAGATAACAAACTAACTATCTTATTAAATACAAAAGATAGAATATTCTATGATTGGAAGTGAAAAATTGAATGAAAAACAAATGATTTTAATAGGCATACTGGTTGTATTTTTTATCGCATTTTTGGTAGTCGTAAATCTGCTTGACAACAAGTCGCTTAACGGAATTAAGGCGAAAAAGGTCGGCAATGGACAGCACGGAACTGCGAGGTGGGCGACAAAAGCTGAGATAAAGCGTACTTTTATCCCTCTGCCATTCGAGCCGGAGATGTGGAGAAAAGGTCAGAACCTGCCGACTGTTCAAGGTACGGTGGTAGGCTGTCGGACACACGGCAAAAAAACTGTGGCTATTGTAGATGACGGCGATGTTCACACGCTTATGATAGGCGCTGCGGGCGTGGGCAAAACCGCATATTTCCTGTACCCGAACATTGAACTTGCTTGCGCAAGCGGAATGTCCTTTATATCAACTGATACCAAAGGAGATGTGGCACGAAATTATGGTACTATCGCAAGCAAGTATTATGGCTACAATGTTTCTGTTCTCGACCTTAGAAATCCCACACGTTCAGACGAGAACAATATACTGCATCTGGTCAATAAATACATGGATTTGTATTTGGAAGATAAGAGCAACCTTTCGGCGAAAGCAAAGGCTGAGAAATACGCTAAAATCACAGCAAAAACAATAATCAATATCGGCGGAGGCGACAGTTCAAACTACGGGCAGAACGCTTTTTTCTACGATGCGGCTGAGGGTCTGCTCGCCTCGGTCATACTGCTTTTAGCTGAGTTCGGCGACAAGAACGAACGTCACATTGTTTCGGTTTTCAAGCTGATACAGGACTTGCTTGCAAAGTATCAGCCCGACCCAAAAGCCAAGCCGAAAATGTATTTCACAAAGCTTATGGACAAGCTGCCAAGCGAACACAAAGCAAAATGGCTTGCAGGAGCGGCTCTGAATGCGTCCGACCAGTCTATGCTGTCGGTAATGAGTACGGCTTTATCAAGGCTCAACAGCTTTCTTGATACGGAAATGGAGCAAATGCTTTGTTTTGGCACAGCTGTGGACGCAGAAAAATTCTGCAATGAAAGATCTGCTATCTTTATTGTTCTTCCAGAAGAAGATACAAGCAAGTACTTTATGGTCAGCCTGCTTATCCAACAGTTATATCGTGAGATATTAGTCATTGCAGACGAAAACGGCGGAAAACTAAAAAACAGAGTTATGTTTTACTGCGACGAATTTGGAACTTTTCCTAAGATAGAGGGTGCTGAATCTATGTTCTCCGCAGGACGTTCAAGAAAAATATCCATCGTGGCGATAATACAGTCCTTTGCACAGCTTGAACAGAACTACGGGAAACAGGGTATGGAGATAATCACCGACAACACTCAGCTTACTGTGTTCGGCGGTTTCGCACCTAACAGTCAAAGTGCGGAAGCCCTTTCAAAATCTCTCGGCGAGCAGACAGTGTTAAGCGGTTCTGTATCGAACGGCAGAGATAAAAGTCAATCGCTCCAGATGATTGGCAGACCGTTGATGACTGTAGATGAATTAAAGTCCATGCCAAAAGGTCAATTTGTTGTTATGAAAACGGGAACGCATCCGATGATAAGCAAGCTTAAACTGTTCTTCAAATGGGGCATAAAATTTGAGGACGAGTACCGTTTGCCGGATAAGACTGCAAGGGCGGTTTCTTACAAGGAGTGTGGAGAACTTATCCGTGATGTGGAGATAAAATATCCGCAGAAGAAAAAAGTGACTTCTACAGCGGAATTTGAAATTGTCGATGACGAAGATTTTGAAGATGAATCGCCAAAGAAAAAGACCAATGTAAAAACGAACAGGAGTTGATGCGAATTGATATTACCGAGAAGAATTTACGATTTAGGCTTGTCTCATAAGGCAGTATCGGTATACTGTTATCTGTGCGGACGAGCAGACAAAAACGGAGAATGCTACCCCTCAGTGGGTCGAATTGCAGAGGATCTAAGCCTGTCAACTTGCACGGTGTTTCGGGCATTTAACGAATTAGAAAAACGTGATTTATTAGAGCGGTTTCCACGTTATCATCCACAAGGCGGTCGGAGAAGTTCGCTGTATCGAATAAAGGGTGAGATAACTAAAACAAATCGTTCCAAGAAACGAGGTGGCAGCGTTGTTTGATTGGATAAGTGACGCCATAGACTGGATAGGCGACGGAATATCGTCGCTTTGGGATAGCACGGTAGGGTCAGCTGTGGACGCAATTACCGACGAGATATGGGACATCATGTTCAATTGGTTGTTCAATCTCATTTACGGAGCGGTAGCCGACCTTTTTGAATTCATAAACGAAAGCACAAGCGATATATTTTCGTTGTCATGGGTGCAGTCGTTCATTGCATTGTTTCACAGTCTTGCATGGATGTTATTTGCCTGCGGAATGATAGTTGCGGTGTTCGATACGGCAATTGCATACGAATCTGGGCAGGCAAACATCAAAAACACCTGCATAAACGTTCTGAAAGGGTTTATGGCGGCGAGTCTGGTGACAGTTGTTCCTCAGCGTCTGTACTCGCTTTGCGTTGCTCTTCAAGGGACTTTCTCTTACGAGCTGTTAGGCGGTTTCATAGGGGCAACTTCATCAACTGTTGCAGGCACGGGACTTTCGGTCATAGTCGCTCTTGCCTCTGATGTATCGCTGTTCAGCCTGTTTTTCATAATTCTGTTCGGCCACTGCACGGTAAAAGTTGTGTTTGCAAACATCAAGCGAGGCGGAATAATGCTCTGTCAGATAGCTGTGGGAAGTCTGTATCTGTTCGGAGTTCCCAGAGGGTACACCGACGGATTTTACAGCTGGTGCAAGCAGGTCATAGCCACTTGCCTTACTGCATTTTTGCAGACCACAATACTGTATCTCGGACTGCTGACCTACACTCAGCATGCTCTGCTGGCGGTGGGAATTTGTCTGTCGGCGGCGGAAGTTCCGAGAATTGCGCAGATGTTCGGACTGGATACTAGTGTGAAGGTTAATATGATGAGCGTTAGTCATACGATGAGTATGGGGGCTAAGGCGGTCGGAATGCTGAAAGGGGGAGCAAAATGAAAACCTACATCTACCCCGAAAACCTGAAGGCGAACGTAAAGCTGTGGTTCTGGAGCGTTCGGGATTTTATCATAATCTGCTGCGGAATAATTCTGTCGGTTGTGGTTCTGGTAAACTTCTGGAACGTCCTGCCTTTTGCGGCGACCGCCTGTTTTGCGTTTCTCTCGCTTCGGGTCGACGAAACTGCAATTATGGACTATCTTTTTAACGCTGTGAAGTTTTTTCTGACTTCGCAGCAATTGTATTTATGGAGGAAATTTTAAATGACAAAGAACAAAAACAGCGTTCAGGGCTTGATAGGTCTT
>ERZ772897.1228-NODE-1228-length-28076-cov-4.830234_pt1 | contig 28076 bp, 36 predicted proteins | sample MGYA00512125_ERZ772897 | MGnify/ENA primary metagenome ERZ772897 (study PRJEB29015, sample SAMEA2737660) | human gut metagenome | biome: human gut; feature: human-associated habitat; material: faeces | place: China | collected 2012 ... | reverse complement strand
GAACATATATTTGCACATCATTAGGGAGCTGGAGAACAAGGACAACGCGCTTGCGATATCATCAATGTTGAATATCGGTTGATGAGAGGATGATCTTATGGCAACAAAGCGTATATACAATATGGGTACCCGGGCGACGGAATTTTCAAAGCTTATCCAGTCCATGACCGGGAAACATCAGCTCTGGGAGATATGGGCGGACTTCGTCACTATGGCGGCGTGCTGCATATCCAACAGCGTTGACAGCGGGAACCGGGAAAGGCGGGAGGATCTTTGGGAACATTTTTTCAGGGACTGCCTTCTACCCTGGCATGAGATTTCTGAAAACGATATGGACGGAGGTGATAACATCATGAATACAAACCCTGAATGCTTTACGCCGGAGGGAAACAATCCATACCCGCTGTGTACTGGTAAGGATATGCCGGAATGCGAAAACTGTCAGCTTCGCGCTGGCTGGAACGGAGGCGACACAGATGAAGATGAGGGTTGATGAGGCGTTACACGCAGCGCATTGCGCTCCTGCAATGTACAAGAGAACGCCCGAAGATATACGCTGCAAAATCTGCGGGAGACGGCTAAAAACCTACTACGCGGCAGAACGGCTATATTCTGTGAAGTGCTTTGGCTGCGGCTATGTGGCGCTTATTAAAGCCGGAAGCCCCTCAGAAGCCGCAAAGGTTTTCGGAGTAGAGTACGGAGGTGACACCGAATGACCGTAGAAGAAGCAATCGCAATCATACGCAGGAAAACAAGCATTCCCGAAAATGGAGAAATCTTTGAGATTATTGAAAAGGCTTACGATATGGCTGTTGAAGCTCTCGAAAAGCAGATACCCAAGGCACCTATCCAAAACCGCAAAGAACGCATACGATACACAAGCGCTTGTTCTTGCCCCAACTGCGGGCGCGGATTTGCAGGAACAGGAATAGCCGATTACTGCTACCATTGCGGGCAGGCTTTAAAGTGGGGTGATACAGAATGACATTCAAGAGGAGAAAATGTGCGATATGCGGGTGTAAGCCGACAGTGAGAATTATACACAGGTACGATAACTTTTTCGAGTGTGGGATAGAATGCCCTAAGTGCTTTGCTTATGAAAATTATGCTGCGCCAAGCAAGGAACTTGCTAAAGCCAATGCAGTACACCTGTGGAACTCCCAACAGAAGCGCATGGCTCTAATTCTCAACTTCGGAGGGTACACTAATGAACATTAAGAAATTCGAAAAGAATTTGCAGAATCAGCTTGACAGGCAGGTATTAGAGGGTGCAACCTCCGGTTGGATGGAGGAGAATGTGTCTCAGGCAATTTACAACGGAGGCAATGAAATCAAGCTCCCTAAGATGTCGCTCCAGGGTCTGGGCAGCTATAGCCGTGACGACGGCTACGCAGGCGGAGCAATTACTTATGCCTACGAGACCTTTACGCTCACCCAGGAAAGAGGCAGACGTTTCCGTATCGACGACATCGACGTTGACGAGAGCGGCTTCGGATTCGCTGCGGCAAATGCCGCAGCTGAGTTCCAGCGCACTTATGTTATTCCTGAGATTGACGCTTACCGTTACTCAAAACTGGCGGCAGCTGCTGGTATTCGCCAGACCTACTTCCCAAGTAAGGCTACGGTCGTGTCTGCTCTACTTATCCAGTTGGACAAGGTTTGCAACATGGTTTGCGATAACAACTATGGCAATGGCGACATAGTTGTCGCTATGAGCCGCCCGGTTTACGACAAACTTGTGCTTTCCGATGAATCAAAACTCAAACCCTTTCAGTTTAGGCAGAGCAGTCTTGAGCTTTTCGTGAAATCCATCAATGGTATTCCAATTATCCCGGTGCCGTCGAAAAGAATGCAAACCGAATATATCTTTGACGCAAACGGTTTTTTCCCTGCCATTCGCGCAGAACCTATCAACTGGATAATTTGTCCGAAATCCGCGCCCATAGCGATTTCTAAGACTGATAGTGTGAAAATCATTCCGCCTGGAGATAACCAGTTTGCTGACGCATGGGATATCGACTACCGCAAATATCATGATTTACTCATTCCGGACAACACAAAAGCGCTGATTGCGGTATCGGTCGCTTCGGAACAGGAGGGCAGAAGCTAATGAATGATAAAGCAGTATTGCTAAGCATACAGCCGCGATGGTGCGGGCTTATCACAAACGGCAAGAAAACTATTGAGGTACGCAAAACCAGACCGAAAATCGATACGCCGTTTAAATGTTACATATATCAGTCTAAGAGCAAAGACCTGTTGATGTATGTAATGAAAGACGGCGATAATGATTACGGCACAATCTATCACGGAAAGCCGGTATTCATTAAAACATTATCGCCGTATTCAAACGGCAACGAACAGAAAGTCATCGGTGAATTCACCTGCGACAGTATTTCCGAGTACGAAGCCGAGTTTTGCAAAACTGATGACTTTTACCAGGACATCAGAGAAATATTTCGCGATGCCGATTTCCCCGATGACGACGACCGCAGAGATTTCAAAGTGCTTACCTCAAACGAAGCAGACAATCCCAATGATTGTGATTTCTGCCGTTCGTGCTGCATGACGTTCGATGATGTTAAGGCGTACATCGGCGAGGGATTCTGCAAGACGTTTTGGGGCTGGCATATCTCAGAACTGAAAATCTACAACAAGCCGAAATCTCTTAGCGAGTTTGGCACCCTTTGTGACGAAGATTGCCCCAATTGCGAGTTTTGGAAGTACGACATGGTTAATCAGCATGAGCGTGATATGGATTGCACAAATAGCAGCTATCCTTTACGACCGCTGAAACGACCGCCTCAGCCGTGGTGCTATGTGGAGGTAACAGACCGTGACCGAACGTAGAAAGAATACCGACATAAGCACCCAGAGCAGGCACGAGGTTCACAGACGGGACGAACGCAGGTGTGTTTACTGCGGAAGAACGGACAAGCCAATTGAGCTTGCTCATTTTATAAGCAGAACACAAGGAGGAAAGGGAGTGCCACAAAACCTCATAACCCTTTGCATTGATTGCCATAGGAGCTTTGATGGAGCAGGCAGGAATGATATGCGCGACTTCCTTGCGGATTACTTAAAATCTCATTATTCCGGCTGGAACGAGCAAAACCAGATATTCAGAAAGTGGTGATAGCTTGAACATAAAAGGCTTTAAGATAAGCGGTGACGAGCTTATCTTAAAAACAACCCATACCGACGCTCTTCGGTTCGCGCTGAAAAACGACCCATTCAAGCCTGGTGAGTTTGAAATCACACGGCGGCGGAAAAAACGTAGCCTGGAAGCAAACGCCTATATGTGGGCGTTATGCACCGAGATTGCGGAAGTGGTGGGATGCACTAAAGAGGAAGTATACCGCAGGAACATACGCGAGGGGGGAGAGTACACTCCCCTCCCTATAAAAGCGATAGCCGTAGAGGAGTTCTCGCGGATATGGGAGTCGCACGGCATTGGCTGGTTCTGTGACGTGATAGACGATAGCAAGATACCGGGATATAAGCTTGTATTTGCGTATCATGGTTCGAGCGTGTACGACACCAAGCAGATGGCACGGCTTATTGACCGAGTGAAAGCGGACGCTGAGTCTGTAGGCATTATCCCGCTTCCGCCGGAGCAAATTGCAGCAATGATGAAAGAGTGGGAAAGGCAAGGTGCGATATGAATACTTCAAATGTAGAAAATCTGTGTGGAGAGAAATTTTTCAAAGAAATGTTTTACGCTCATAAGAAGATTGCTGAAATCGGAGAGAGATTAAACAAACTTAGAATTTCTGCTACTTACATAAGCCCCTCATTCGGAGATTCACCAAAATCGAATTCGAATCCTCAAAAGCTCGAAGCAACTATTATCGACATAGTAAGCCTGGAAGAATATGCTACTCAATTGCTGAAAGAGCGAGCAAAATTTGACCTCTTTGTAAGTAAGCTCGGAGCAGCAGAATCAAAACTTCTGAAAATGCGATGTGATGAAGCTTTAAGTTGGAAAGAGATTGCGGGAGAACTCAGAATGTCTGTCTCATCATCACAGCGAATGTTTTTGGCGGTGTGTAATAAAGCCGAATCTATAGGGCTTTACAAAATGGACGCATAATGCTTTAAAAAGCTTGACATAATCACCCGAATATGTTATAATATATATAGGGGATTTTTTCATGATGTTAATTGAAGCATTGTGACATAAAATGACCTAACCAAATTATTCACAAACCAATAACTAGGAGTTATAATATAATTAGAGTTGTGTGCAGAACCTCTGATTGTCTTATGCTCCACTGAAAGGAGATTCATCATGTTTATGCACCTTGAATTGAAGAAAGAATGCGAATTCTTCTGGTTGAGGGAAATCGAAGGAGTCGATATTTCTCAATGCTGTATGAAATGTTTCTTGGGGACGAACGATAAGCGAGTTTATGCTAAAAGCAGAAATGCTCCTACTGTTATCGACATTGAGATTTACCCGAGCATAAGTTTGTTTCAACCTCTCGCGTATTATCTTTGTGGTCTTTCAAAGCACTTTAATTACAGCAAAAATACACACGTTGCCTTTAATCCGTCACCTGGAGATACTGTTAATGTCGATAATGACGAAATCAAACTGACAATAACAGATGCTAAACGAATTGACTTTGAAAAATACCGACCAAATCCGGAAGGTGTATTTACCAATCGCCAGAGGACTTGCAGAAACTGGATTTTTGCGAACTATATTAAGGACGGAATGCCACTTTAAAATCTTGAAGCCTTACGGTTTTTCTGTAAGGCTTTTTCTATGGAGGAAACGATGGAGATAGTTTATAAGAAAGTAGACGAATTGATCGAGTATAAGGAAAATCCTCGCAACAATGAAGCTGCTGTTCCCAAAGTAGTTGAAAGTATTGAAAATTTTGAGTTTATAAATCCGATAGCTATTACGGCTGACAATGTTATCATTTCCGGACACACCAGACTTAAAGCGGCAAAAACCCTCGGAATTGTGGAAGTGCCTTGCATTATTCTCAATCTTAATGAAGAGGACGCTCGGCTCGCAAGAATCATTGATAATAAATCCAACGAGTATTCTACTTGGGACGTAACAAAACTCCAATCAGAGTTAGACACCCTGCCCAAAACCGATATGACATTTTTCAACATGGGGAAAACGTATAGAGATTTGAACCAGAGAATGGAAAATTTAGAAATGATTTTTGGCAAAGTAAAAATCCCGATTACTGAAGATGAATACAAAGAGTTTGAGGGTATGTTCAATGACTACGTTGACAAGAATTCTACTTATTTAGGATTCATCGGTTATCTATTGGAGGGGAAAAATGCTGAGAATTGAATATGTTCCTGTAAACCGCTTGAGAGAATACGAGAACAATCCTCGCAACAATGAGTTAGCTGTTGAAAAAGTTGCAGCAAGTATAAAAAGGCTTGGTTTTCTGTTCCCTATAATTATAGATATAAATTATGTCATTGTTTGTGGGCATACAAGAAAGAGAGCCTGTGAGCTTGCAGGAATAAAAAGTGTTCCTTGTATAAGGGTTGAGCACTTGAGTCCGGAACAAATAAATTATTTCAGGCTCGTTGACAACAGGACAAGTGAGTATGCCTCCTGGGATTTTACAAAGCTCGAAAGCGAGCTGAAGCTTATTGACCTAGAGGTAGTAGAAAACTACTTGCTTCTCGAACAGTTTGACCTTGATACAGAGATTACAGATTTAGACTGCAAAATGGATGAAATCCAGGTTGAAAGTTTCAATTTCGTACAAGGAGACTCTTATCGGCAGGACAAGGACGATTTATCTGACGACTGTGATAATGATTCAGCTATTTGCAGTGGCGGTAGCAAATCTTCAAAAATCGATAGCGTGCAAACAACTAATAGTGAAAACCACGCCGAGAGCATTGTCAATGGTGTTGACGGAGCAATTCCTCCGGAAGAAAAAACTGCATCATTGTATAATTCAACAGCCTCATTTTTTGAGGTGGGGAAAATAAGATTCTATATCTCAAAAGTAGAGCTCGAAATGCTCAACAAAGCGTATATTGAATATATGGATAAGATTTATCCGAAGAAAACATTTGTTCAATATTTAATAGGCAGGTGAAAATCTTGATAAGGTTTAATAAAAGTGTTCCAATAACCAATATTGCTTGCTCGCAATATAACCCTAGAGAGATAACGGATGAGTCGTTCGCTTTATTGCAGGAGAGCCTAAGACTGTTTGGAATAGTAAAACCACTTATTGTAAACTCTGAAAACAATGTTATTATTGCTGGACACCAGAGAAAAAAGGCTGCGGAAGCAATAGGATATGAGACTGTCCCCTGTGTTTATGTTAAATCTCCTAGCCTGGAGGATGAACTGATTTTTAACTTGGTTCATAACAGCATTGAAACTTCTGATTGCGTAATTACGGTTTCCGGCTTTAAAGTTGGAGATTATCAGTATATTGAAAGAGAGAACATACATCTCGAAGAAAGGGCTGAAAAAGTCCAAAAGCTGGTAGGAATCTCAAAACTGTTGAGTCAATACGGAGAATGGGGTAGCGTTGTTTGCGATGAGGACGGGAAACTGCTCCTTAACAGCGAGTACGCTATGGCTGCTTATAGCATGGGATATGGAGTCTTGGCATTTTGCATTCCAAATGATAAAAGGGAATTGTTCTTAAAATATATATCCAATGAATACGGAAGATACTGTTTTGATAAGTTGCCTATTAAGACTTATCATCAGTTTCAAGCTCAGCCCAAAAGAAACTCCGTTTCCGGCAGGAAAAAGAACACCTCAATTTTATATACCGAGTATATAATTCCATCAATCACCAAGAACACCAGAGTTGTTGATGTGGGAGCAGGAAGATTCGCTTATGTCAACGAGCTTAAATCCAAGGGATATAAAATATGCGGTTATGAGCCTGCGTTTGTATCCGGTCATAGCATAAACATTAGGGCTATTATTTCCCATATTCTCACCTTAGAGAAAGACATCAAAAGCAATGGTCTATTTGATGTATGCGTTTTGGAAGCGGTTATTAACAGTGTTGAAAGCGATACGTTCGAGGATATTGTATTGACAACATGTAATTCTCTGCTGAAACAAAACGGAGTCCTAGTAACATGTACACGAAACATTCGAGCTGTTGAGGTTGGCGAGGACCTTAAAAAGTGTCATGGTAGAAAATCTTCAGGTATATATTATCTTGACGATGAGGGATATAGCGTTTCTGTAAAGGAAGGCTTAGTATATAAGCAGAAATTTCACTCTACCGATAGTTACAAATCTTTACTCGAAAGATATTTTGAGCAAGTAGATGTTGTCGATGTAACCGCAGGCTATATCTACTGTATCGCTAAAAGACCTAAGCGACTTGCTTATGATAAGGTTGAAAGTTCCATTAGCGAGGAGTTCAATATTGAATATCCGGGAGGCTTTAAGCACAATAAGCATGAGGGTTTAGTCTCTGCAATAATGCAAGAGGTGAAAAAAAGAGATGGCGAAAATGGATAAATTCCAGGAATGGTGTCTAAACGGAGATTCCGAAACCAATCTTGCTATTATACAATCATTGTCCATGCAGGGCAAAACTTTGGCTGAAATAGCCGCACATTTCGGTCTATCAGAGCGTCAGCTTTGCAGGCTCCAGAATAAATATACGTCAGTAAAGTCAGCTATAAAAAATGGTAGAGAGAGCGTTGTTTCAATGTGCCAATCCAAACTTATGGAGTTGGTGAAAAATGGGGATACAACAGCTACTATATATGCCTTGAAGATTTATGGAGGAGAGTTCTTCAACGACAGAAAGTTTGCTCAAAAAACAGAAATCAGTGGAAAGGACGGCGAGCCTATTGAGGTAAAGCCGAATGCCGTTTTTTATTTGCCCAAAAAGGAGGGACTTGAATAGAATGTGAAACCAATTGTATTCAAGCCGCAGCCTGGCAAACAAGAGATGTTTCTTAAACATTCTGCGGATATCTGCATTTACGGTGGTGCGGCAGGTGGAGGAAAAAGTTACGCTCTCTTGTTAGAGCCTGGATATCATATTGATAATCCAGGCTTTGAAGCTGTTATTTTTCGGCAGCAAAGACCACAAATACTAAATGCAGGCGGATTATGGGATGTAAGCAGTACTATTTATCCGAATTACGGAGCGAAATCTACACGCTCTCCTAAATTGATGTGGACTTTCCCGTCTGGAGCCAAAGTGACGTTCGCTCATTTAGGTATGGAAAAAGAGTTGCAGTATTGGCAAGGCTCTCAAATTCCCCTAATCATGTTCGATGAGTTGACTCATTTCTCAGAAAAGATGTTTTTCTATATGCTCTCTCGTAATCGCTCCCTTTGTGGAGTTAAGCCGTATGTGAGGGCGACCTGCAACCCTGATGCCGACAGTTGGGTTGCCAAGTTTATCGAATGGTGGATAGACCAGGAAACCGGTTATCCTATTGAGGAACGCTGCGGGAAAGTCCGTTGGTTTATTCGCAGAGATGAAGTTGTTTATTGGGCTGACGCCAAAAGCGAACTTTGGGAAGAATTCAACCTCGTTACCGAAGAAGAACGCGGAGAGCCTAAATCCGTTGCATTTGTTAGCAGCACTCTACAAGATAATAAGTTGCTGATGAAGCAAGACCCCTCGTATTTGGCTAACCTTAAAGCTCTTCCAACAGTAGAGAGAGAAAGACTGTTATACGGGAACTGGAAGATAAAAGCAGCTTCTGGTCTTTATTTCAGCAGAAAGTATCTTGAAGAAATTGTTGCTGTTGTTCCAAACGATATAGTTGCTTTTGTTCGCGGCTGGGATTTAGCCGCTACCTCCGAAGCGGAAGGCGGCGAGCCGGCATATACAGCAGGCGTTCTAATGGGGCGTAGAGCTAACGGGAAGTTTGTTGTAATTGATGTAATCAACGTAAGGCAATCGGCAGCGGAAGTTAGAGCAACGATAAAGCATACCGCGATGGTTGACAATGCTAAATATGGCAATGTTAAAATAAGATTGCCACAAGACCCAGGACAGGCGGGAAAAGACCAGGCACAAGGTTTTATGCGTTTGCTCGCTGGGTTTAGTGCAAAGACAATTCAGGAAACAGGAAGCAAAGAAACAAGAGCCGAACCGGTTGCGGCACAATGGCAAGCCGGGAATATTGATATTGTTTTTGGGGACTGGAACGAGATGTATATTTCTCAATTAGAAAGCTTTCCGGAAAGCAAATATAAGGATATGGTGGACGCAACAAGTACGGCATTTGCAGAGCTTGTTAAGATTACCGAATTAGATAAGCTCATTTTCTCCTCTTTCAACGAGATTGGCAACGTTTATTGCGATGATATCCCGGACAAGTTCAATTCCAACAAGTACAGGAGGTATATTGCCGTTGGCTACAGTTCGGCTGCCCCTATGGTCTTTTTGGAAATTGTAGACGACGGTGAGGTTGCAAGGGTTGAGAACGAATACTACAGTACAGATGTGATTTCGGAAAGTGAAGCCCTTGCAGATTTTAAGGAGTTTGCAGGAACGTCCGATAATATCGTCTATGTTACTATTGACGAGAAGGCAGAGTCTTTTAAGAATCTGCTGAGAAACAAAGGGTACAGAGTTAAGTCTACCGATGAAGATGTCCGTAAAGGCATATCAAAGGTCGATACTATGTTCTCAATTGAAAAATTGATGATAAGCAATCGGTGTGAAAAGCTCATAGCCGACATTAAAGGTTATATATGGGATGAAGCTGCTCTTGAACGGGGAGAGGAAAAACCGAAAAAGGGCAATTCAACCGCTTGCGAAGCATTAATACAATCTGTTGCAAGCGTTATCTATCGTAAATATAGGCTCGGATAAGAAAGGATTTATGCGATATGTCCAAGAAAAAACGCAATAATGTTTCAATGGCAAGAGATAAGCCGGGGGCAAGTGTTCCTCCTGAAATCCGTACCCAAGACGCATTCAGTAATCCATTGGCTCGTCTTGGGTACGGAACTCCGAATCTGTTGGAGTATACTGAATACACCAAAACCAACTTTACGCAGGACTATAATACCATAACCAATCTCTACAGGGAAAATTGGATTGTTAAGAGGTTGGTTGATGTAACCGCCGAAGATATGGTAAAAAATTGGTATGCTATAAAATCACAAATCAGTCCAGAGAGCAAGAAGCAGATAGCGCGGCTCGAGGCGAGGACAGATGTTCGGGCAAAAGTTCTCGAAGGTCTTAAATGGGGCAGATTGTACGGAGGCGCTGCAGCGGTTATGGTCATTGAGGGTCAGGAAGATATGCTCGACCAGCCCCTTAATTATGACCTCATAATGCCCGGAAGCTTCAAAGGTCTGATTGTTGTAGACCGGTGGAGCGGTATTTCTCCGAGTGCAGAACTTGTTGAAAATATAAGCGACCCGGAATTTGGCTTACCGAAATACTATACTGTAGCCGATGAAGCGTTTGGATTTGGAGTGAAAGTACATCATTCGAGAATTATCCGCTTCCCTGGCAGAAAGTTGCCGAATATTGAGGAACAGGCAGAGCAATATTGGGGTACAAGCGAGCTTGAACACGTTTACTCCGAGTTGAAAAAATACGACAATACTAGCTACAATATCGCGGCTCTTGTGTTTTCAGCCAACTTAAAGGTATATCAAATGGACGGATTTGACCAGTTAGGAACGTTGAATCCGACGGCATTGAAAGACCTTTACTCTATGCTATCGCTTATGAATTGGATGCGTAGCAACCAGGGCATGCAGATAATTGGGCAAAAGGATACATTCGCTACACATCAGTATTCTTTTGCGGGTTTGTCTGATATATACGAGATGTTTATGCTCGATATTTCGGGCGCGGCAGCAATCCCCGTAACCAAGCTATTCGGACGTTCTCCTGCCGGAATGAATGCTACCGGTGAAAGCGATATGGCAAATTACTACGAAAGTATAGAGGAACAGCAGGAAGCGGTTCTTCGACCTATGCTTAATAAGCTATTGCCGATTATGTGCATTTCAGAGTTTGGAGCAATTCCAGACGACCTGGAATTCGAGTTTGAGCCTGTACGCAGACCTAGCGAGGAGGAGAAGAAGAATATCCTCACGCAGACAACCACGGCGATTGTTTCGACATACCAGGCAGGGCTTATTTCACAGCAGATTGCACTCAAAGAACTTCGTGAATCATCAAGAGCAACGGGAATGTGGAACAACATCACAGACGAAGATATAGAAAAAGCAGACTCAGACTTCGGCATTGGCGGAGAGCCGCCAGACATTATGGAGATGTTAAGTAAGCCGAATGAAGCACCGGATGAAAGCAACGGCGGTGATACGGTTTGAAAACTAATCCAAACAAAACCACGGAAAGCCGCTTTATACACGCTATGAACGGGCTTGTTACAACAATGCAGAGGGCTGTAAGCAATGCCGAAACTCCGCAGGAGGCGATGAGACTTTTGAAGCGATATGCACAAACGCTGGAATTTAGTGATTGGTGCGATAGACTTGCGTACAGCCTTACGGCGAAAATCGACAAAAGCAGTAGCAATACATGGCGAGAAGCGGCGGCAAAGGCAGGGCGTGGAAGCGAGATTTATAAGCAGATACACGAGGAATTGAAAAAGCCTCACGGCGGCGTCTTTTGGCTTAAAGTCAAAGAGAATGCGAGCCTTATAAAGACATTCCCGGATTTAATCTCACAGACGCTCACATCATACATAGCTAACGAGGGACTGAAAGGGCGACGGTCAACCGATATTCTCGACGACTTGATGAAAAGGTTCCCCGATACGGCGAAAACCCGTTTAAGACTAATCGCCAGAACTGAGGTTAGCAAAACACAGACAGCGCTCATACAAGCAAGAGCTGCGTCGTTGGGAGCAGACTGGTATATCTGGAGAACGTCAGAAGATGAGCGCGTTAGAGGTTCGCATACCAAGATGAACGGCGTTCTCGTGAACTGGAATGACCCGCCAAGCCCAGAAGCATTAGCCGGAATGAAAAGCGCCGGTAAATATAACGCAGGCGACATATACAACTGCCGTTGTTACCCCGAACCCATAGTCAACATTGATTATGTGGAGTTCCCTGCAAAGGTTTATTTTAACGGAGCAATTCGTACAATGAGCCGTAAGCAGTTTGAGAAGATTGCGGCATAAAGAAAGGAGTGGTGCGGAAAATGAGAGCATATTTCGCAACAAAGTTGTCACCGAATATCTCCGAAACGCCGAACGGGTTTCTTATCTGCAAAAATGTACCAATAGCGCGAACCGGTGAGCAGGAGTATCTCGGAAGCGAGTTAGACTTGCAAGACGAACGCAGAGATGAAATCGTTGTTGTTACACGTGAGGAAAGTGAGGTTTTCTCGCCCATAACGTTAGCGTCTTTTGAGGGGACTATATTTACCGATGAGCACCCCTCCGAGGAAGTCACCACGCAGAACGTACAATATCTCCAGCGGGGTTTTGTAAAAGACGTCCGTCGAGGCAGCGGAGCAGATTCGGACAAGATTCTCGCAGATATTATCGTCACCGACCCTGTTACCATCGGAGAAATAGTGAACGATGGTAAGCGGGAAATCTCTTGCGGCTACAAATGCGAATATGTGGAGCAAGGCGGGAAGATATACCAAAAAAACATTCGCGGCAATCATGTTGCACTCGTCGATTCTGGCAGAGCCGGGAAAGACGTTGCTATAAAAGACAGCGCAGCCAATACTACTCGAAAGGAGAAATTTTTTATGGCGAAGAAGAACACAAAGCGTCAGAACATATTCTCAAAGTTTATGGGAATAGTTACGCAGGACGCAGACCCGGAAGTCGTCGGCGAGCTTATGGAGGAGCTGGCGAGCAAGCAGGAGGAAAGCGACGAGGAACAGGCTCCCGCTCCTGCACCCGAAAGAAAAGAGGAAGCACCTGCTTCCGAAAAGAACGAGCAGTCGAAAGACGAAGATGTTACAGCACTGCTGAAAGGCATTATTGAACGTCTTGATAAGCTCGAAGCCGGCGCAAAGGGAGTTGATGAAGACCCTCTCGCGGATCTGGAGAAAGAAGTCGAAGCAGCCGCCGGAGCGGAAGCCGCCGAAAAGCCCGTTGAGGAAATGGACGAGGGAGAAGAAGCGGCGGACGAGGATACTTCCGACGAGGAGGGCGCTGCTCTTGACGATGAGGAAAACTGTGACGAAGAAGTTGCCGACGACGAGGAGGAATCCCCGAAAACAACCTCGGCAGGTGACAGAGCCGCAATTAAGTCGGCTATCCGCGACGCGAAAAAGGCTGTCGCTGGTATTAAAGACCCGAATCAGAAGAAGCGCGTCGCTGACAGTATGGCGAGAATCATTCGACAGAGCTACGGCATTAAGCCCAGCACGCCGAAGAACAGCTATGCCGCCATTAACGCCGTCAAGAGCAAGAAAGCAAAGGCGGTAGACAGCGGTAAGAAAATCGACCTGCAGGCTCGTCAGAGTGCGTACGACGCGAGAAACCCGCACATCAACAAGAAGTAAGGAGGACTAACACAATGGCTGGAAAAGTAATCGGGAAATCGTTAAATCACGGATTCGCCGGGAATTTCGCAAGAAATCCCGACCTTATCGCTGTGACAAGACCGAACAATGCGGAGGTAAATATAATTTTTGGCTCCGCGCTTATGGCAGACAGTACCGGAGGCGTTATTCCCATCACCGGAGATTTTACCGCCGACAAGTTCGTCGGCGTCGCAGGAAGCGAGCATAAGTCTGCGTTTGACTATATGAATAAGGGCGGCGAGTATCAGCCGAAAGAGGCGGTCACGGTTATTCAGCGTGGCAGTGTTTCCGTAATCTGTTCGCAGGGAGAACCTGTAATCGGCGGTGATGTCTACGTAAGAAAAGTTGCGGACGAGAGCGGTAAGAATATCGGCGACTTTGAGGCTGTCGCTGACGGCGAAAAAAGCGTCAAGTTGACTAACGCTCAGTGGGGCGGGTCTGCCGACGTAAACGGAGTTGCCGAGCTTGTTCTGCTTACAAGGAACAGAGCGTAAGGAGGATAATCAATGAAGTACAGAGAAATGAAAGCATTTGACGGCGGGGTATTCTCGCCCTCCGCTACGGCGAATGGTTTTATGAAAGCAAGAGCCGTAAACATGAACGACGCTGCTATCGCGAATGGAAACGCTTTTCTTGCTTCCGAGCTTGAAAAACTCGACCCGAAGATTTCCGAACCGCTTTCAAGCGTTACATACCCCCGTGACATTCGCGTAAGAGTCGGCGGCGGCTGGATTGACACCATTGCAAAGATGGACGTTGATTACGGCGTAAGCAACGGCAGCGGCGACGGAGCAATATCGGCAGCCGGAGCAAACACGGGCAACATCGTACAGGCACAGTTCGGTAAGGAAACGTTCGGTACTCACATCTATACAACAACTCTCCGCATTCCCTTTGTTGACATGCAGAGGGGACAGATAGTAGGTAGAAGCCTTGAATCGCTCCTGACGGACGCTATACGCCTTAATTACGATAAGCACCAGGAAATGAACGTCTACACCGGCTTTAAGACCTACGGAACAACCGGCTTAATCAACAATCCTGACGTTGTTACGCAGGGTGTTAAGACTAATGCAGCGAGCAAGACCAAGTGGGCAGACAAGACCGCCGACGAAATCCTCGAAGATATCAACGCGGCGATTACGGCAGGCTGGGCGGCAGCAGAGTATGACCTCTCCGCTATTCCAAACCACATTCTTATCCCCTATCAGCAGTACACGCTGTTACAGACCAAGAGGGTATCTGAACTTGCCGAAAAGACCATCATGCAGTTCCTTCTGGAAAACAACGTTGCAACTCTTAACGGCGGCGAGCTTGTTATCGGCGCAACATCATTCTGTAAGGGCGCAGGAGCAAGTGGTACCGATAGAATGGTAGCGTATGTGAATAACGACAAGTTTGTCGCGGTTGAGGAGCTTGTACCTCTTGCAAGGACTATGACCGCGCCAAACACCGACAAGCTCTCCTACGATAGCATTTATATGGCTAATCTTTCGGAGGTTGAGTTCTTCTATACGCAGCCCATCACCTACTGGGACGGTATTTAAGGAGGAAGCAAGATGTTTGTTAAGTGTTCAAAAAGAGTACGTTTCACCAATCCCGATAACGCCAAGGTAACCTGGGAAATGCCTGCCGGATTTATCGGCGACATTCCTAGCTGGGTTGAGAAGCACTGGTATTTCGACGCTTGCTGCAAGGACGGCATTATTACCGCAATCAAGAGCAAGAGCGACCGCGACATCCAGAATGCCATCGACAGCAAGCCGCAGGAAGCAGAGGACGCCTCCGCCGATTCCCTCAATAACGAGCTGGAGGCGGAGGACGAAAGCAAGCCCTCCAAGCAGCCTGGCGCTAAGAAAGACAGCGGTGGGAAAAAGTGACGGGCGGGGTACCCGCTTCGGCAATCATTGCAGGAGCGGCGAACATAAAAGGCGGAGATAATCCGCCTTTTACTGCTGACGACCTTAAAGAAATATATCCGCAGTTCTGGGGAGCAGATGATAAGCCCCTTGTTCCCCAGGCTGTTATGGATATGTACATAGCATTTGCAGACAGTTTTGTCAAGGAGACGAGATACCACGACGCTTGGCGAGTGTGTATGAGCCTTGCTATTGCGCATTTTCTGGTTCTGTATTTAAGGACTATGAGTGCAGACCCTGATAGTGGAGCAGTCGGAGTAATAAAGGCTGCGGAAACAAAAGGGCTTGTAGCCAGCAAGTCTGTTGATAGCGTAAGCGTAAGCTACGACTTTTCGACAGCACTTGCTGACCTTGACGGCTGGGCGGACTGGAAGACGACTGAGTACGGTATACAGTTTGTCACGCTTGCGAAAAATTATATGCGCGGCGGCATGTATGTATGGTGAGGTGTTCTATGGGATTCTTTGCTAATTTAATCTCTACCGATGAAACGCTGAAAGCGGTTGAGGCGTCAATAGCGGAGCTGAAAAAACATGAGGTTCTTGTTGGCGTTCCGCAGGAAAAGAGCAGCAGGCAGGGAGGTAAAGCCACTAATGCAGAGTTGCTGTTTATACACACGAACGGAAGCCCTGCAAGAGGCATTCCCGCACGACCTGTTTTAAAACCGGCAATCGCCGACGACAAGGAACGTATCGGAGAAATGCTCGGTAAAGCGGTTGACGCCGCGACAAGCGGAAAGAAAGAGGAGATTGTTCCCGCGTTAGAAAGAGCAGGAATGTACGCGTCCGGCAAATGCAAGGCGTGGTTCACAAACCCTAGCAACGGCTGGAAACCCAACAATGCGAAAACCATAGCGCGGAAAAAGTCCTCAAGACCTCTTATCGACACAGGAGAAATGCGGAAATCAATCACATACATTGTGAAGTAAAGGCGGTGTGCAATAATGATTGATGTAAGCGAGCTTATAACCGACCCTGATTTTGCCGTGCCGTACAAGGTTTACAGGCGAACGGGGAAATGGGTAAAAGGGCGGTTTGAAGTAAGCGAGCCTAAATCGTTAAATTTCTTCGGTGCGGTTCAGCCCGCTTCCGTTCGCGAAATCCAGCAGTTGCATGTTGGAGACGCGGAACACGGGATTATGAAATTCTTTACTCGAAAGCCGAATGACCTTTATATCACAAAGGAGTTTTCGGAAAGCGAGGAAATCCAAATTTCTGATGAAATTGAGTTTGACGGGAGATTATACAAGGTATTACAAGTTATGCCCTGGCACCACGGAGGCTGGTGCAGAGCGTTTGCGTCACTAAAGGAGGACAACAATGGCAGAGAGAATACTGACGCTCCGCCAGGCGGAGGACATATTTCTGGAAGTGACGCGGGAAATTCTGGGGATATCGAATGATAATTCGACCGTCAGACTCGCATACGGAGCAGGCTCAACGACCGGAAGTGCACCCATGCACGACACGAGAAGCAGTGTGTGTTATGTTACCGTAAATCCGACTAACGACGGTTACGGAAATCAGCACCACATATGCTATGAAAGCACGGAGGAAAGTGAACTGCTGACGGAGGTTGACGAGTACACCGAGGAGTATTCCGTAATTTTTTCTTGTTACGGCATAGATTCCTACGACAAGGCGCGAAAAATACGCGATGGACTGTACGGAGAAAATAGCAAGAAGTTGTTGCGCAACCACAAGATTTATCTTGTGGTTGGCTCTCCGCAGCTTATCCCGGCAAGAGAAATCATCGACACTCGCTGGATAGAGCGCTGCGACCTTACCGCAACGTTTTATTCAACTGTTCGCGTCGAAAGAGCAGACACAGTAGGTCGTATCGACGAAGCCAACGTCAAGTTTACGCCTACAAAGTAGAAAGGAGTTAATTGTATGGCAGTATTACCCTTAAAGGACGTTGTAGACGTCATTGTTAATCTCTCTCCGCGTTCTGCGGCGCGGTCGGGATTTAATCTTTCACTGCTGATAGGTGACAGCGAAGTGCTGACAGCGGAAAAGAGAGTAGCTGTATATTCGAGTGTTGAGGCAATGACAGAGGACGGCTTCACGTCTGATATGCCCGAATACCAGGCAGCACAGATTTATTTCTCGCAGAGTTCTAACCCCGGCAAGGTTGCTATCGGCTTTTGGGATAGCTCAAAAGAAACTTTGGCGGAGGCTATTGCAGCTTGCAGAGCGTTTAACCTGGAATGGTGGGGCTGTGTTCCTCTTGGGAAAAAGGGGGAAACAGGGGAAGTCGTTTCGGCAACAGCAGACGACCTTAAAGCTGCAGCTCTTACCGTTGAAAGCGCTACACCCGATACTGTTATGGTATGCGCTCTGGCGAATCTCACTTTCCTGGGAGAGCTAAAAGCGAAAAGCTATCGCCGCACACTCGGCATATTCTCCGATGATGTAAACAAGGCAGTCGCCATCACCGGCTATGCGATGGGCGCTAATACAGGTCTTGCAAACAGCGCATTTACGCTGAAATTCAAGAAGCTCGTCGGAGTAGTAGCCGATCCGTTGGCAGAAGCCCAGGTATCGGACGCGGAGGCAGTCAACGCAAATGTCTACGTCAACAGAGGCGCGACCTACGACATGTTCGAACAGGGTACTATGGCTGACGGAACCTGGTTTGACGAAATGTTAAACCTCGATATGCTGTCAAATTATATCCAGCTTTCCGTAATGGATATTCTCAGCAAAACCGCCAAAATCCCGCAGACCGAGGCAGGCGTAGCGACGATCATCAACGCATTTTTGCCAGACCTCGACAATGCGGTAAAAATCGGATTCCTTGCTCCCGGTATTTGGACTGCTTCTGGGTTTATGGATATCGAACAGGGCGACGCCATCGAAAAGGGGTATCAGGTCATGTCCGAATCAATCGACAGCCAGACATCGGCAGATAGGGACGCTCGTGTGTGTCCACCTATTTACGTTGCTCTGAAGCTCGCAGGAGCTATCCACAGCGTTGTTATCCAGCTTAACGTGAACAGATAATAAGGAGGAAGAAAACAATGGCAAATCCCGTAAGTTACAGTACATACTCCTTTGAGGACGTGAATTGTATCGTATCACACCCCTCTGTGGGTAGCTTTAGCTTTAACGGCGCAGGAATGGGAAGTATCACCGTTGCAAAGGCGAATGATATGTCATCTCACGATTTAGCGGCGGACGGCTCTGTCATGACAAGCAAGATAAGAGCAGGCAATGGTACAGCTACAATTGCAGTACAGCAGACAAGCCCGGCTGCGGCGTTCTTACGGAAGCTCAACTCGTATTGCGACACAGCAGGGTCGAGCGAGTTTACAAAAACGGTCATATCGGTTGTGTCAAAGGAACAGGGGATAAACATCACCTGCACAGGCGTATCTCCGCAGAAGTCACCCGATACGGCTTTCCAGCAGACCGGTCAGCAGATTTCTTTTGCGTACTTAGCGCAGAGAATAACCGGCATGTGAAAGGGGTTAAAGCATGGAAGCAAGAGTAGTCGCAAAAAACATCGAGATCGAGGGCAGAAAATTTGTCGTAAAGAAGTATACGGCAATGGACGGCTTGAAAGTTGCTAAGCTTATTTTAGCAAAAGTCATACCGATTTTCCAGGACTTCGTCCCGCTTGTAACAAAAATCAGTAGCAGGAAACCGACTGTTGCGTTAAATAAGGACGGGGCAGACGGTACCGCAAAAGACAGCTCGGCGGCGTCTGAGATGTTATCCGAAGTTGTCGGCAACATATCACTTGATACGATAGCGTCGGCAATTGAAAAGGTCAGTGGTGAGGACTTTGATTATATCGTAACCAAGTCCCTCCAGAACATTTCAGAGGTTCTTCCTGCCGGAGAAGCGCCTGTTATGTACAGCAACGGAACATACGGCGTCGAGGGCGTGGAGTACGACCCTATTCTCGTATTAAGGCTGACTTGCGAAGCTGTTATGTGGAGCTGCGGGGATTTTTTCGACGGAAGCCGCTTGACTTCCGTTATGAGTCCCCTGTTCAGTGGATATCAGCAGAGCCGGTAAACCTTGACAATTATCTATTTGCGCCCGTACAGTCAAAGCACTGGAAACAGCACGAATTGTGGGACGGGACGTATACGCTGGACGACTTAGCGGACTATCACGAAATGGCGCAGGTCTCTGCGGAAAACGAAAAGCGGGCGCAGGAAGCCATACGGCTGCAACAACAATTAACATCATAGAAAAGGGGGCAAACTGGTGATACTGAAAGAATTTCTTGTTGCGTTAGGGCTTAAAGACGATATGAGCGAGAAGCTGAAAACGTCAATGGATAACGCAGATAGCAAGGTGTCACATTTCACTAATGGCTTTGTTAAGAAGTTTGCCCTTGCGGGAACAGCGGTTGTTACATTTGTTGCAACTGCTGCAACCGGGCTTGCAAAGTTCGCTACATCGCTCGCAGAATCTGATGATGAGTTGACCGCATTTCAGAGAAAGTTCGGTTTAAGCCGCGATGAAGCGTACAAAACAAAGTCTGCATTGGACGTTATGGGGAAAAGTCTGGAGGAAGTTCAGCTTGACCCCAAGCTCCTTGCACAGTTTAATGAGTTAAAAGAAAACGCCGCCGACCTCAAAGTCCCCGATAACACGGAGGGGCTGAAAGCTGTAAGGGAAATCACGACAAGCGTGCTTGCGCTGAAACAGACCGCGACAAACGCTTTACAGTGGGTCGGTCACAGTTTTTTGAAATATATTCAAAAGCCTATGGAGGATATTCAAAGCCTCCTAAAGGGCTTTAACGACAAGATAAAAAAGAATATTCCCGACTGGGCGGACAAGATAGGGAAAGCCTTGTCCTGGGTAGTACAGCTTGGCGGAACAATTATCCGAGCCGGAGCGCAAATGCTGGAAGCGGTCAAGAAAGTTTTCGACGCTATACCTGGCGGTGTTAAGGTCGCTATGGCGGCTTTGGGCGGTCTTGCGGCTTTTATTAAAATGGGTCCGATAGGCAAATTGATTACGATTATTTCCGTAGCACTTTTGTTACTGGACGATTTTTTCACGTTCCTAGATGGTGGCGATAGCTTACTCGGTCCGGTATGGAAAACTCTCACGGACTTTTTCAGCGGATTCGAGGAAAGCGGGAAAACCGCGCTATCATTCTTTTCGGAAGATTTTCTCCCGAAACTTGTTGACTACATCTCAGGCATTTTCCCGAAGCTGGTTGAGAAAGTTCTATCGTATGTAGACCCCCTTGTTGACTGGGCGGTTGAAGTTCTCAGCGGAATTATTGACGCAATAGCTAACGCGATACCTGAACTGCTTAAACTTGCAGGGAATATAGCTCTGGCAATCCTAGACGGTCTGTTATCAAAGCTCCCAAAATTGCTTGACGGAGTTACAGAGGTTTTACGTTCGCTCATAGAATCCGTAAAAGAAATGATACCCGCGCTTTTGGAGGTCGTAGGAGATATTGTTTCTCGTCTGATTGATATTATCACCGAATCGCTACCAGACATTTTAGACGCAGCCGTAGAGCTGGTTATGGCGGTAGTGGATGGAATTACAGACGCGCTACCAGATATTTTGACGGCGATTGTAGAATTGCTCGACAAACTTCTAACCGCAATAATCGACGCACTTCCGAAGATTGTTGAAACGGGTGTGGAAATCGTTGAAAAGCTGGTGGAGGGAATCTTACAGGCGCTGCCCAAAATTCTCGAGGCAGTCTTGACCTTAATAAAGCAGCTTGTGGCGCAGCTTACGAAGCAGTTACCACGGCTGATAAAAGCAGGAATACAGATAATCCAGTCGCTGATTGACGGCATTGTTCAAATGCTACCGGAAATTATAGAGGCTGCGATAGAGCTTATTACACAGCTTTTGGAAGCGATATCAGACATGCTTCCGGATATCATAGATATGGGAATAGAAATTCTCCTGTCGCTGATTGACGGAATTTTGAATATGCTTCCAAAACTTGTAGAAGCAACAATTACGTTAATCACAAAAATACTCACTGCAATTGTTGATAATTTGCCTAAAATTATACAGGCAGGCATTAAAATCCTTGTTTCGCTGATTCAGGGTATTGTGGACGCAATCCCCAAACTCGTGGAGCAAGTAGTTGCCCTTATTCCCGTTATTGTGCAGGCAATCGTTGATAATCTTCCCAAAATCATCGAAGCGGGAATCAACATTTTGCTTGCTTTGATAAACGGTATTATAGATTCGATTCCCCAACTCGTTCAGGCGGTTGTAGACCTTATTCCTGTTATTATACAGGCAGTAATTGATAATCTTCCCAAAATTATTGAGGCAGGAATACAGATAGTAATTGCCCTCATTGGGGGCTTAATACAAGCTATTCCCAAGCTAATAGAAGCAATTCCGCAAATTGTAGGAGCAATTATTAACGGGTTAGGCTCCGCCTTGACAGGCGCTCTTGACATAGGAAAAAGCATTGTCGAGGGCTTATGGAACGGTATCTGCGGTATGGGAAACTGGATAAAGGAAAAAGTCGGTGGGTTCTTCTCGAATATCTTCGGTGGTATCGGGGACTTTTTCAGCGGATTGTTCGGAGGAGGCGACGAATCCGCTGAACAGCCTACTGAGGGTCACGCAGATGGCGGCGTATTTACCAAAGAGCATTACGCTGAATTTGCGGAAGACGATAACCCAGAGGCTGTTATTCCACTCACGAAGCCGAAACGTGCAGCGGACGTTCTAAAGCAAGCGGCGGATTACATGACAGGAGATGTTCCGTCAACGTCAAGTGAGAGTAGCCAGAGCAGCACGCGAGCGGCGACAGCGTCCTCCAAGGGGAAGCTGGAATCCGTTGCTCAGGCGCTCATTGCTAAGATACAGAAGCTGATTGAAGCAATAAGTACGGTCGGAAAAGGCGAGAACGTCAGCATTTCGGCGGCTGGAACTTCTTCCCCTGAGAGCAAGACCGATTATTCGGAGTTAGCTAATAGGTTTTTAGCATTTCTCGACAACGCTGAAAAGGTTATGGTTCATATGGCGCAGGTGTCACAGAGCACCGCTGCGTATAATTCGGTGTCTAATTCCAGCGTAAGCTACAACACCACGAATATAGACAACAAGCAGAACTACACCATAAACGATACGTCCGGCAGCCCCAGGACGACGGCAGATATGGTAGGCAGGACTCAGGAACTGCACAGCAGAAATCTGAAAGGAGTGTTTGCGTAATGGCGAAAACGAGTATCGGCGGTCTTGTATTTGACGCTGTGTTGAAAACAGACCATACGAGCAAGGTAACCGCTACATCACACCCCGTAGAGTCGGGAGCAAACATTTCTGACCATGCATTTGTTGAGCCAGCGGAGATATCTCTGGAAGTAGGGGTGTCTGATTGCGAAACAGGTAACGGGACATTTGGGAGCGGAAACCGCTCCCGAAAAGCCTTTGCAGAATTGCTCAAATTGCAGACTTCCAGAAAACTCATAACCGTCGTAACGAGATTTAAGACGTATCGCAATATGCTGATAACAAGCGTATCTGTCCCCGACGACTATACAACAATGTTTGCATTTAAAGCAAATATTATGTTAAAGGAAGTCCCAATAGTAAGCACCAGCAGAGTAAGCGTAACCAGTAGAGCAAGCGTAACCGGCAGCGACCAGTCGCAAAAGGCAGGAAGCACGAATAGCGGAACAACGCAGGCGACAACGCCGAAGCAGTCGGTAATAAAGCAAGCCACGGCATTGCTGAAAGGAGCGTAATAGATGTATGTTATACCATTGACGACGGCCCCCAATCAGACGTTTAATTGCACTATACCGATAGACGGTAAAAACCGCCCATTGTCTTTTCAGCTGAGATACAACGATATCGCAAAATACTGGAATTTGACCGTCATAGACGCGCTGTCAAAGGCAACGTTGATAGACGCACTACCTGTTATGGTCGGCGAATACCCGGCGGCGAACCTTTTAGAGCAGTTCGGATATATGAATTTGGGAAGCGCGGTGGTCGTCAAAGAGGGAGATTTGCAAGAAGCGGAGAACCCGGACGACACCAATCTCGGCACTGAATATTATCTTGTGTGGGGTGATACGATTGAGTAATTTGTTTGGTCGAAAATACAAGATTATCGTTTCCACAAAAGGGACAAGCGGTATTGATATTACAGGGCTTCGGGTGGTTTTCGCAATAGAGAAATCAATGTCAGCCGAACCCAACAAGAGTACTATCCAGATTTACAATCTTGCGCCAGCAACGCAGAATTTTATACTATCCGACGCTAAGAGAATTATTATAGAAGCAGGCTATGAAAACTCGGAGCAGTACGGTCTGATATTTGACGGGGATATTGTGAAAGCAATTCGCAGAGCAGCGCAGAGCATTGACAAGATTACGGAGATTATCGCCCAGGACGGGGACATGTTTCTTAATTCGGGTTTTATTTCCGTATCTTATAGTGCTGGACAGACTACACAAAGCGTATTGTCGCAAATGCAAGGCATAGCCGACGACGATATGGCTATGGGGGACGTTTCAAGCAATCTCAAAGGCACGAAGCTGGCGAGAGGCAAGGCGATGTTCGGGCAGCCGAAAGATTACGCTTCAATGCTTGCCAAAAGCGAGGGAGCGCTATTCTATGTAAACGATCGCAAACTCAACCTTGTAAAGCCCGGGGATTTGCCAGATGGACAAATCGTAGACTTATCTCCGAGCAGCGGACTGATAGGCACGCCTGAGCAAAATGACAGCACGGTAAGCGGTAAATGCTTACTAAATCCATTGCTGAATGTAAACAAGCTGATACACATAAGCAATGAATATGTGCAGGAAACTAACGAAATAGGGAAAGCAAGCTTGAGTTCGGGAGTCTACAAGATAATTAAGCTAAAGCACACCGGAGATACGCTGGGCAATGACTGGTACACTGAGTTTGACGCAGTGGCTCAACCTGGTACAGTCCCCCTTACGGGCAATTCCTACAATACATAACTTATACGGAGGGTAATATGTCTCAGGGAATATCCGAAAGACTTCACAGCGAGGAAGAACAACAGAGGGTAGCAGCTTTTAACAATGCTGCTCAGCTTCGCGTAGCAATTCCCGCTATTGTTGAGAGCTTTGACCCAGAAAAACAGACAGTAAGCGTACAACCGGCGATTACCGAAAATATACAAGTAGGTGAAGAAGCCGCAAAAACCGCAAGACTGCCGATACTCACGGACATACCTATATGCTTTCCGCGAGCAGGCGGGTACTCAATAACTCTACCAATAAAAAAGGGGGATGAATGCCTGCTTGTTTTTGCGGATATGTGTATTGACGGCTGGTGGCAGAGCGGCGGCGTACAAGACCAGATGGAAACGCGGCGACATGACTTGTCCGACGCATTCGCAATTATCGGAACAACGAGCCAGCCGCAAAAGGTTAATGCCTATTCCTCAGAAAATCTACAGATAAGGACTGACAGTCAAAATATCGTTTGCGAACTTGACAAAGAAAGCGGAGCGGTAAACATTCTCGCGGCAAATCTTCTCACAGCTAATATATCGAACAAAATAGATGTCAAGTGCAATGGTGATATCTCTATCAAAGCTGCGGGGAACATCACCATAGAGGGCGCGAGCGTTCACATAAAAGAATAGCGCCACGGTGTTATAGCGGAGGTCGAAATGAAATACAGGAAGCTGGACGAGAACGGAGATTACACGTTCGGTCGCCGTAACGAAATGCTTGAGGGAACAGAGGCGGTGGCGCAGGCGGTTAAAACGCGCTTGTTGCTTCTTTACGGGGAATGGTGGGAGAACCGGCTAGACGGTACCCCATTGTTTGAGAAAGTTTTTGGGCAACGGCTGCGAACTGACGAAACGCCGGACGAAATCGACCTTATTTTTTCGGAAAGGATAAGCGGGACGCAGGGAGTTTCCGAAATAACGAAGTTCGAAAGCAAGATTGAGTCAGAGAGCAGAGCATACACAGCGGACATCACAATAAAGACAATATACGAAACGGAATTTTCCGTTTCTGTTTCAAGCGGAGCAAATCCGCTTGAAATCAATATGTAGGAGGTGCGGGAATGGCATATTTTAAGCCGTATATTGACGAAACGGGAATACATCTCCCGCTGTATCAAGAGGTGCTGGACAAAATCAACGACGATTGTCGCCGAATTTTCGGCGCTGACGTATATTTAGAGCCTGACTCACAAGATTACCAGGTAAATGCAGAAGTTGCTGATTTGTGGGCTGATGTCGCTAATTTGGCTCAGCTTGTTTACAACAACCGAAGTATTCAGTTTGCAAAAGGGGTATCTGTTGACGGTCTGCTGAAAATCAACGGACTAAAAAGGCTGAAAGCTACCCAGAGCGTTGTTGTCGTGACTTGCGCCGGAGAGCCGGGAACAGTTATCAAGGGAGGTATTGTGACCGACGCAACCGGAGATGTTTTCTGGGAACTCGATGATACTGTTATACCCGAAAGCGGAAGCATAGACGTATATGCGACTTGCAAAACCCCCGGGCAGATTTACGCAGACGCTGGCACGCTCAACCGGATTGTTACTCAGACTCGTGGCTGGGAAAGCGTAACCAACTCGGCAAATGCTATCGTCGGAAAAGACATTGAAAGCGACGCGGCGGCAAAAGCGCGACAAGCAATATCTACCGCGAGACCGAGCAAGACCGTATTACAGGGATTGGAGGGCGGCATAGCGGAAACAGCCGGCGTATTAAGATACAAGATATACGAGAACGATACAGGAGATACAGACGCACACGGTATACCGGAACATTCCGTATGTTGTGTCATAGAGGGCGGTGACACGGACGCTCTAGGAAATGAGATATATCTACGGAAAACCCCCGGCTGTGGCACATACGGAGATGTAAAGGTTATTGTCGTCCCGCCAAATCCCGAACTCGATAACCCGCCGCCAATATCATTTTACAGACCGACATATGTTGATGTTTTCGTCCGGTTAAAGGTAAAAAAAAGAGCCGGATTTGTAGACACGTTAACAAACCAGATAAAGGAGAGCGTGACGGAGTTTATAAACTCTCTCAACATAGGAGAGAGCGTCAGCGTATCACTTTTGGAAGCCATAGCGCAGTCGGTCACGCCTGATTTACGTTCCCCGGCTTTCACATTATCCCCTGCTGTCCCGTTGGTTATAGGGAAAAGCACCACAAGCTTGCAGGAAGCTGATATTGAAATCGGCTTCCGAGAAGCGGCAAGATGTATTTCTGAAAATGTGGAGGTGGTCTTTGAATGATAGACATATCCACATATCTAAACCGCATTACGAGCGAGCATAAAAATAAACCAAGGTTTATGGAGCTTGTGAAAGCGAGATTAGAGCCGTTTATCGACCTGTGCGAACTGTTGGAGGATATCGACAAATCATTCGACCTCGACACAGCCTCAGGAGCACAGCTTGACATCATAGGACAATATGTCGGCGTTAGCAGGCTATTAGACTTCCAGCCGAATAGCGCAGACTCACTGCTCCCAGACGCCTACTACCGAATGCTACTGAAAGCGCGTATCAGTTTGAACAACTGGGACGGAAGCATAGAGGGCATAAAGAACATATGGGGTACCGTGTTCCCAGAATACGAAATCCAAATAGTCGATAAGCAAGACATGACGATGGAAGCTCGCATTATCGGTCTTGAAACGCTGTTCGAAAACGAACTTGTTCAGCACGGTTACATAACGCCTAAGCCTATGGGCGTATTGATTGATTATTCTGTTGTGTTCTCAATCAAGTTAGATACAAGGCTGTTTATCGGTAACGCTGTATATAACAGGCTCTTAGAAAAGACCTTGCCAACTCCGGCACCTCCTACCAATAACAGTAAGCCGCCCGGAGCATTTTATGTAACGGGCATGGCTACGGCATTCTCCGCAACAATGCAGATGCAGGTGAAACCGCCATCTGATAGGATAGCCATTGAGAAAAACGTGCTATTCCTCGGTGGGACGAAGCCAGAAAGTAGCGCTATAGCCACTCTGCAAACAAAGCCTCCGCCCACCGGTATAACCGCAGAAACCGAGACAATGTTTGCAGGTGGTTTATTAATAGCAAGAACAATACAAAGTTCAATTAATTCACAAGTTCAATAAGGAGATGATGAGCATATGGCAAATGTTGTAACACAGTGGAATCCTTTTATAATTACTAACAAAGGGCTTGAACTGCGACAGCGGTCAATTGCTACTGGAGCAACCATAACGTTTAATTATGCCAAAATCGGACAGGGTGTTCCTAGTAACCCAGCAACCATTCCGTCAATGACGGACATAATTTCGGCAGCGGAGCAGGTCCCGGTTGTAAGGTCTGAGTCGGATGGCGTGACGCACTCCGTTGGAATACGTATCGACAATGCCGATTTCGAACAGCCTGTTCTTATGACTGAAATCGGGCTTTTTGCCTCAATCGGTCAGGAAACGCCCGTACTGTACGGGTATACATATGCTACGCAGGGCTACGACAGCATACCCGCAGGAAGCACAAGTCACTATGTTTGGACGGTAAGCATTGACACGGTTATATCAAGGGCGCAGAGTATATCATTCACTTACGACGGAAGTGGGGTATACGTTACCGAAGCAGAGATGGCGGCTTCGCTTGCAAAAAAGTCTGATGTTAAGCATACTCACACTATTGCTGATATCACAGATTGTGTTGAACCATCGAACCCAAATTTGCTGACAAATCC
>ERZ772897.1210-NODE-1210-length-28362-cov-4.685943_pt1 | contig 28362 bp, 31 predicted proteins | sample MGYA00512125_ERZ772897 | MGnify/ENA primary metagenome ERZ772897 (study PRJEB29015, sample SAMEA2737660) | human gut metagenome | biome: human gut; feature: human-associated habitat; material: faeces | place: China | collected 2012 ... | reverse complement strand
GCTATGACCCCATCCGCAACCGCATCGGCGAGGGCTATCTGATGGGAGGCGAGGAAGCATGAAGCGTCTTTCTTTGCAGTGGCGCATCACGCTGATGACCGTCCTGCTCATCGGCATCACCTGCGTGGCCATGAATTTGCTGCTGTGCTCCTCCGGTGTGTACTATATGGACACCATTGCGGACAGCTTACAAGGCGGCGGCACGGTGATCCTGAATGATGGCGGAGCGGCGAGCTTTGACCCGCAGCTCATAGCGCCCAACGAGGAGTTGACCATCGTCGTCGATGGGGTGCAGGGGCGCTTCCGCACCACCAACTGGTACATCACGGCGGCGGTAACGCTGCTCAGCGGCATCCTCGCCTATTTCGTCAGCGGACGCGCTCTCAAGCCCCTGCGCAGCTTTACCTCGCAGGTGGAGCAGGTGCAGCTGAACAATCTTGCCGATATGAGGATCGATGAAGACGCTATTTCGGAGTTCCGGCAGCTGAGCCGCTCGTTCAACCAGATGCTGGAGCGGCTGAACAACGCCTTTTCCGCCCAGCGGCAGTTCACCGGCAACGCCGCCCACGAGCTGCGCACGCCACTGGCACTAATGCAGGCGCAGTTGGAGCTGTTTTCCGCGGAGCATCCTGATGTGCGACCGGAGACGGCGGAGTTCCTCACGCTTTTGCGTGAGCAGACGGAACGGCTGATACAGATGACCAGGACACTGCTGGAGATGAGCAATCTGCGGCAGGTGGAGCGGAACGAGCGGATCCAGCTCGCTCCCATGATCGAGGAGATCTTCACAGATCTTGCGCCGCTCTCAGATAAGCTCGGCGTCACGCTGACGGCGGAGGGCGACGGCATTATGACCGGCAGCGATGCACTGATCTACCGGCTGATCTTCAACCTGACGGAGAATGCTGTCAAGTACAACCGGCCGGGCGGCTCGGTACGGGTTTCTGTCACTCAGGAGTTGGAAAAGCTCCTGCTCCGCGTCTCCGACACCGGCTGCGGCATCCCGGAGGTGTATCAGCGCAGTATCTTCCAGCCCTTCTTCCGGGTGGACAAGTCTCGCAGCCGGGAATACGGTGGCGCAGGACTGGGGCTCTCACTGGTATGGGAGATCGCCGACCTCCACGGCGGCTCCGTTTGGGTGGAGAAAAGTTCGGAGAAGGGCACTACCATTGCGGTGGGGTTGCCAACGCAACAATCAACGAAGCCCTAAAACCCTTTTATTCGTTTTTCGCCGCTTCGCTTGCCGCCCTGCGGCGTTCCTCTCTGTATGGGGCGGTCAGCCGGAAAGAGAAGCGTCCCTTTTCAATCTCAAATTCCTTGCAGCGTTTCGTCCATAGAATCTGTTTTCCACGACGGGGATATCCAAAATACGACACCTCCGAAAAATTCAAAAAGGTTGGCCCCTCCCAGGAACTGAGTGATTCCCTGGTTTCCAAATTCAAAGACATTCTTTAAGACAAAAAATGCTCTGCCGAGTTCGTTCCAAAAACTCAGCAGAGCATTTTATTTGGATTATCTCATTCCCACTCAATGCAAGAACACATATCTTAACGGATTTTGCTTAGATAATATTTGCTTCTGTTCTTCTGAGAATTTTGAGGCTCCATATTATCCGGGCTATACGATGGATGTTTATCAAAATCTTATCAGGGGTGATAAAGTGCCTTTGGCGTATAATATATATACTATCATTGTTCTGTTAAGCACTTGTATGAACCGCTTTGGCAATAGACGCTTCTACAAAGCTATTAAGGCTCACATTTCGTGCCATGGCGGCAACAACAGCTTGCTTATGCAGCTCAGGAGAAATACGCACATTGAAGTTGCCCTTGTATGCTTTTTCCGGTTCCGTACCGGACTGCGCACACAAATCCAGATAATCATCTACCGCACTATGGAAATCTGCAATCAGCTCCCGTGTATTGCTTCCCTCATAGGAAACCAATGCCCGGATGCCCAGAATCTTGCCGTAGAACAGAGCGTCTTCTTCCGAAAATTCCACACTGCCGAGATAGCCTTTATATTCCATTGTATTATTCATAGAAGTCCCTCCTGTTCCTATATTAGGTGTTATATACGGTATCAAGTATTTTTTAGAAAAAGCGATCCAAATCATTCAAAGTTTTTGGAATAAGCTTTGTATTTTCATATCAGTGTGTTATCATGTTCGCCAACCGGAAAGAAGGCTGATCCCTTGCATTAGGTTTCCCGGGAGGCTGGAACGGCATCCACACCTTCCCGGTGCGCATACCATCCCAGCCTCCCGGGAAATCGGTAGCCGAGGGGCGGTTAAGCCGCCCCCTGTAATAGATTTCTACCAGAGCTGTAATCAATTTTGCGTGTATCTGTGCCGTAATTAATTTTGCGCATAACTCTTGACACTACCGCAATTTACAATCTAGTTTTGCATATTTCTCATCATAATCCGAGCAGAAAAACACTTGATAATACCCCAAAGGCACTTTCTGATTCTGTGTCAAAAGGCTTCCGGCTACCATGCAGATCAAGGATACAATCCAAGCGGGAATAAAGGCGTTTACGCCACCCATGGCAACGCCCCACCAGGCTTTGGTGTAAGGGATAATACTGGACAGAAAATAGCAGACAATATACGTTCCATAACCACCAATCGTGGAGAGGATCATACCGGTTTTTGTGGCCTTTTTCCAATAAAATCCCAAGAGGATTGGCCAATACCAGCCGCCGCCAATGCTGCCGAGAGCAAAGTTAATCATGTACTGTGTAATGTCTGTAGGCTTCAGAGCAACCAGCACACCAATCACACCGACGCCAATAATGACGCCATAATTGATCCTGCTCTGCGTTTTTTCAGGAACTTCCTTCATGAGGCAGTCGACGATGAAATCCTTTGCCAGAATAGCACCGGCAGAAATGCATATACCGGCAATGGAGGATTGAACAGCAGCGAACACACCAGAGAAGATAATGCCACCCACCCAGGAAGGAAGCAGATTAGTGGCCACAAACATAGAGGTGTAGTCAGCAACAGCAATATTCGGATTGATTGCACGGACCAGTGGACCAATCATGCACATCAGGCCGTTGACAATAAAGAAAGTTAATGTGGCGATCAAAATCCCCATCTTCAGCTTTTTGTGGTCGTTATATGTCATGGAAACAGACAAGGAATGAGGCATGACACCAACACCAACGCCGAAAAAGAGGGACAGGCCCAGGATATTCCAAAAGGAACCGGAGGACTGCGCTTGGAGAATTGTTGGGAAGGTAACGGCAAGGCTCTGCATAGCCTGGGTGACGCCTCCATACATTTGGGTGTTTTTAAATATCAAAACGCCAATGATAGAAAACGTGGCCGCTAGCATAACTACACCCTGAATAACTGCTACCTTTGCCAGAGATTTTACACCGCCTGAAACCGTGTAAACAACAGAGATAATAATCACCAGGAACAAACCGAGATAGTAGCTGTTGCTGCCAGTGACGGCCGCAAAGATTTTGGCACCGGCGGAAATTTGACCGCATCCAAAAAACACCAGGCCCAACGCGCCCGTGACTGCCAGCGCGCCCACAACACCTTTGGACTGAAAACGGAGGCGCAGCAGCTGCAAATAGGAAACTGCGCCGGTCCGTTCACGCAGAATAGCAATTTTCCGTCCAACAGCACCAAGACAGTAGGCGGAGGTCAGAAATCCGCTGTAATAAATCAGAGGGGAAGCAAATCCGACCGCGTAGCTGAGGCCGGGAGCCGCAACCATGGAACCGCCGGACATTGCGTTTGTCGCGGCAATCATGGCGATGGAAAATGCACCGATGTTGCCGCCTCCTGTAAGGAAGGACGCGAGGTTGTCGGAGCCACCCTTCCGGGCCTGTGCTTTTACATAGAATCCGAATCCGACGATGATAATTGAATACACCGAAAAGATTAGCAGCATGGTGACCGAAGTAGAGCGGGCAATGGTAAAGCCGCCAAGATCCTGTGCCATTATTTCTCCCCCTTTCTATCAGCTCTTGCTGTCAGCGGAAATTCGTCCCATTTACAGATATGAACGATGCCAATGATGGTCATGATGGTGTAGATAATTGTCGCACCGGAAAACCAGAGAGGAAAACCCAAAAAGTATGTCATCTGTGTGGGATCGCCCGTCCCGAAATAAAACATCCAGCAGGTGCCAATTATAGATGCGACAATGCCAAGAATGTGCAGAAACAAAGCGCTCTTTTTGCTTGCTTCAAAGCGCGGATCATAATCAGTGATGGCCGCAGTGTCATAATCACAGCGGTCCAAATCGTGATTGCTATTCACGTTCAATACGCTCCTCTCTAAAATTGTCTATGTGGAATCAGAATTTACCCGTTTTCGCGTAACGATTCAACTCTTCGGCGTTTCTGCCGCTGATGCCGAGTACTTCGGCAGTTCTGCCGTTTTTGAACCAATCTGTGTCATGGGCGACACCGACCAGAGTGATCACAGCATCCATGATGGGCGTTTCAATGCCCAGCTGATCCGCGATAGAGGCCCAGCAGACCAGAGCGATTGGGATATCTTCCGTCAGATAGCGGTAGTTGATATCATTGGGGCCGGCAATCGAGGTGAGGTTGTGGCAACCGTGGCCCATAGCATACAGTGGCACCCAGGAATCGACCTTATCGACGCCAGCAAAATCCTCCAGAGCATGGATATCATAGCCGAGCGCCTTACCAATTTTCAGCCGCTCCTTGTTAAGGAGAACGTCAATTTTCAGACCGGAGGGTTGGAATCCGTGCTCGTACAAAAAGAAGTTGACATCTGGCTTTTCGATGTTGCTGAGGTTGACAAGGCAAGGGCCAGGGTGTACAGTAGGATTAATCAAGCTTAGACCGCACTCAAGAACATCGCTGTAGAGACCGGGGAAATCATAGACATCCTTGCGAATCTGATCGTAGTATTTCTCTGCGGCGGCGGCGGGGAAAAACGCGATAGGTGCTAGATGACGCTCAAACATACGAACCTTGCCTGGTTCTACCCGTCTGGTGCTGAAAGGCGGGATCGTAGATTCCACAAAGATGGGGCAAGTAGGGTCATCGCCCCATACGTTCTTGTAAATCAGAGAGGCCATACAGCCGTTGAAGGTAATCACGATCTGCTCAGCTGTGGTATGCCCCTTCAGGATTTTGGCAAATTCCTCATGACGATTGCCAGGGACACAGACGATGATATAGTCTGCACCCTTTACAGCCTCGTCAATGTTGGAAGTCACCACATCGATCTTTTCTTTTGCGTTAAATTCGCCGACGCATTCGATCTCATGAGAAATCGCGATGGTCTGGAATCTGGAGAACAGATAGTCAGGCGCAAACAGCCGGACTTCCTGACCCTTGGCTTTCATATCGACAGCAATTGTCTGGGCTACATTTCCAGTTCCTAATACAGCAATGGTTTTCATGGTGAACCCTCCTGTTGAATCCCGTAGTTACGGGTATTCGTTACAACGGATTTATGTTCGCTATAACGTATATACATAATGCATCATTTCAGCCGCTCTGTCAATAACGCAATTCTACAAATTTTGTCTTCAGAAATTTAGTGGTATTACCACATTGACATATCCTTAGATACGCTGTTAGAATAAGAGAATATGCTTACCCGAAATGGATGGAGTATATTATATCTGCCTGCAGCGGCATAACAGGAGGCGGAATTCATGGACGAGCAATTGAAAATCGGCGAAAACTTGAAAAACATCCGGAAGAGCATGGGACTCAGCCTTGATGCGGTTTCTTCCATGACTGGTGTAAGCAAAACCATGCTGAGCCAGATCGAACGATCTGAGTCTGTTCCGACACTGGCTACGGTTTCGAAAATCGCAAACGGATTAAAAATACGATACGACAATCTTCTGACGAGCCCTCAATCTCTGTATTGCGATATCAAGTATATTGAGAACACCTCTCCGGTTGTTGACAACGACGGAAAGATCTTGTTTTACTGTATTTTTCCATTTACACCTGCAACAGGCTTTGAAATTTTCTATTGTGTTCTCAAACCTGGATGCAATCATGTGTCGCAGACTCACAAGAACGGGCGGACAGAGTACGTGATGGTCGCTGATGGGGAAGTCGAGGTCGCTGTTGGTGGCAATATTTACCAGCTAAAAAAAGGGACTGCCGTTGCGTTTGACGCAAGTGCGGAGCATAAATATATCAACAACGGCATAGAAGATGCAAATATGTATTTTGTACTTAGCTACAAATGATTTAGGGAACCTCTGAATATATCGACCCATATTCTGCTTAATGGGAAAATTTCACAAATTTCATTTCGTCGTTCTCCTCAAACTCTGTGTGTTCTTCTTCGCCAGCTCGCTGGCAGCTTGCCGTCTCTTTTCACTGTAAGGCGCCGCCAAGCGGATGCCAAAACGGCCTTTTTTGATGGCAAAGGTTTTTGCAGCCGTTGCCGTCGTCGTCCAGTTAACGGCATTCTGTGGGATATTTCTCGGCAAAGGCCGCAAGCCTCTTTTTGAAGTCTGTGTTGTAGGTAAAGATTTCTACAAACTCGTCTGCTTCTGTAAAGCAAATGCTGGTTCTCTTTTGTTTCTTGGTAAGCCCTGTTTTCATAAGTACCTCCTGAATCTGTAAATTTTTCCCGGCTGTACACCCGGAAATGGCACAAAATACCATCCCAGAAACTCAGCGACTATCTGGTAAAACTTTTGCTGACTGGCTGAAAGATTAAAACATTCAAAAAAGGAGCTAACTGACGAATGGAATCAGTTAGCTCCTATTTTTATGAATTATGAAAAGATGTTGCCAAAACGTTGCCAGCGGCAGTCTCAGGATTCAAAAAGCATTGATTTCTCTAGTGCTTTTTCCCTGTGCAAATCATTCCCACTCGATGCAAGGACACATATCTTAACGGATTTTGTTTAGATCATATTTGTTCCTGTTCTTCTGAGGATTTTGATTCTCCATATTATCCTGGCTATACGGTGGATGCTTATCAAAATCTTATCAGGGGTGATAAGTGCTGCGATGATTGCTGAGAATGCTTTTTCATTCTCGTGCACGTATTATTCCAAGTTGTTGTGAATCACATAAGTACTTTTCCAGTCAGGACAGCCAGCCTTGCAGCTTTGCAGATAAATCGGACGCACAGTAGAGCACACGAAGCACTGTTACCGTATCTGCCTCAATTGTGTAAATGGCAGAATAATGGTCAACAATCGCCTGCCGGACATCTTTTGGCAGTTTCGGAATAATATCCATGATCTGAAATCGTTCCGGAAAAACATTCAGGGACTCGATTGCTTCTGCAATTCGCTCGTACTGTTTTATAGCCGTTGCCGGTGAACCCAGCTTCTCCGAGATATAGCCGTAAATCTCCTCCATATCCCGAAGTGCCAGACTTGAAATCTTTACTCTGTACTTCTTCATGCGTGCTGCTTTCTAAACTGCGCAAACGCAGCACTGGCATCCTGAACGTTCCCGGCCTCCACATCCTCCAGCCCCGCCTGGATGGCGCTGCGAAGCTGCTGGGCAGTCATTTTGTCTGCGTTTACACTGTCCGGCGCTTTTGGAAGCGCAATGGCAAAAGGAATGCTCCCGGTCAGGGCAATTTGGCGCAAAAACATATCCACAGCCGTTGCCATAGGCACCCCCAGCTGCTTGAGCACGTCCTCCGCCTCCTGTTTTACAACAGGGTTTACACGGAGATTCATGGTTGTTGTCTTTTCCATAGCGTTCGCCTCCTTACACGTATTGTAACGTATTTAGCGTTACATGTCAATCAGTAGATGAAGATTTTTCATGGATAAATTCTGTTATCCTTTTTTGCCATCCATAAAATAACTACGATGCGGCAGAAACCATCACGGTAACAGTAAACAAGTGCCTCTCCTCATCATATTCCCATTCATAATCGCCGTCATATTTTTTAATGGACTTGGCAACGCTTTTCATGCCAAAGCCATGGAGACCGGCTCCGGATTTTGTGGAAATCAGGTGGTGTCCAGATTGTTTTGGGGGAGTATCACAGCTGTTGCTGACAATAATGACGCTGTAACGATTGCGATATACAGTGGTCAGAGAAATATATTTTTCAGTGGACTGCTCCGAAGCGGTGACGGCATTATCCAGCAGATTGCCGAGGATAGCAACCAGATCAATGTCCTCCAATTGGGAAAGATTGCAAACCTTGACATCGTATTCAAAGGTAATGTCCCGCATTTTACAGTCAATGTCATACTTATGTAGCATGACATCCAAAAGCTTATTGCCGCCGCTGCGGATTTTGGAGTAATCTCTTAGCTGTTCAGACAGTTTCGTCACATAGCTATCGATAGCCGGATCTTCATTCAATGCCTGAATTGCAGCGAGGTGCTTTTTGGCGTCGTGGGCATAAATCATCAATTCCTGATTTTGCTGATCCAGAATTTGGTAATACGATTGCTCTGTCTGAAGCCTATTCAGCTCACTTTGGATTTGCATAGTCTGGCGTTCCTTTTTCACCTGATGTGAATAAGCAAAGAAAAGTAGAACGGTTGCAGCAAATAGGCAACCGCTGGAGACAGAAAGAAGAAATTGGACTTCGTTTCTGGCATCTAGACGTGCACAAATATACCAGAATATCATTTGGCATACGGCGGTCAGAACTGGAAATATTAAGAATTCCAGCGGCACCGCATTTGCCGTATCTCCTGGCCTAATCATTCTTATCAGCACGAGAATAATAAGGAAATAGAGCGTCTTAATAGTTATCGCTTGAAAAATTAGCAGAATAAAGTTGCTGTTGTACCCGGAAAAGCTATCACCAATAACGAATGAACTTATAGAAATTACAGCAACTTCCAAAGCAGTATTCAGGATTACAAGAATTGCCGCATAGAAAGCACTTTTTTGCAATGAACACTCAAAGCATATCCTCGCAAACGCAACATTGATAATTAGGGTGGCAAGTGCATTGACTAGGCCATTATTCTGTAAAAGAATGTTCACGCCGGAACCAATGGCAAATAAAGCGCCTCCAATAGCAGCCGTTTTGGCGAAAGCCATTGTTTGCTTGAAAAGAGAAGAAAAAAAGGCATAGGAAATGACCATTTCAACCCAATACACACAGAGGGAAAACAAAGGATTTAACATATCATTTCCTCCGCAAGTATTCAAACCAGAATTTATGAAATGCGGATTGCCGTCTAGGCGCAATAGGAATTTTGGTTCCATCAGAAAGAAGCAGCTCTGTGTAGGTGTAGCGGTCTATATAGTGGAGATTGACGAAAAAAGATTTATGGACAGGGTAGAAGAATAGCTGCGGCAACTTCTCGCAGAGATCATCATATTTGTCAGCTGTGGAATACACTTTCCCCAACGTGATGACACTCGCTCGTCTGCCGTCTCGAGTCACGTAAAGAATATCGTCCGCAATCACCCGCTGCACAGCGGCATTTTCGGAAAGGAAAAGGTCCACATAGGCCCCGTCGATATATTCCATGGCTTTGTCAAGGCCGGCATACAGCCGATTGGCGTTAAAGGGCTTTTCAAAAAAGCGAAACGCCCGGAGGTCCATAGCATCATCCTGATAGCAATCATAGTTGGTTACAAAGAACAGCGCCAGCTTGGGATTGCGCTGCCGCAGTTCCTTTGCCAATGTGATGCCATCCACGCCTGGCATCTGAATATCCAGAAACGCAAGATCAAATACGGTGTCATCCTGGGCAATTCGAAGCGGGTCTACCACCGCAGTAATGGCACAGGGAATATGGTGATTTTTCATATATTCTTCAATGTGAATTCTAAGTGTGTTCAGATAGGTCTGTTCATCATCGCAAATCAAAATTTTCATTTAGATACCCCATAAAAATAGGCTTACGATGCGACGAAACATCGTAAGCCTATTTTATCATTATTGAGGGTCAACGTCAAATCTGCGAAGAATAGAAAAACCAGCATTTTTGCACAGATTCCTTGCATTTTTGCAAGAAAGTATCATGGAGGGTTATTCCTGGAGATACGTTGCTAAAAGGCGGCATAGAGTTTTCTGCTCTCTGGGGGACAGCTTCTGAATAAGAGCGGTTATCCTGTCCGCCTCTGGCCCAATTTCGCCCAGCAGGTAGTAGTTTGGTGTGCCGCCAAGTATATCGCATAAATCCAACAGTCGCTTTGTTGTGAGCAGACTTTTCCCGCACTCCATACTGGAAATGTGGTTGGTGGAAAGCGCTAACTTTTCAGCCAGCTGCTCCTGGGAAAGGCCTGCGACTTCACGTCGGTGCCGAATACGCTTTCCAATTAGCTTTTTATCAACATCCATATCGATCACCGTGGATAAAATACCATGTTTTTCAGGAAACGAGAACAAACTACAATAGAACATATCTGTGAAGCAATTAGTTTGTGACGATTTTATAGATATCTATAACTGCGAGTGTGAATCCTTGCAGTTTTGCGCAAATAATCTGCACTTTTGATTGGGCTATTGAAAAACTGCAAAAGACATGTTATTTTGTCGCCAGGAGGAGGTGAACGCTATGAAGAGCAATAAAAATCTGATTGCAGTCGTTGCCAAAAAGGCCGCAGAACATGCGCTGCGCAGAGATGCAAACAGGACGACATGTACAAGCATCTACCAGCCGAAAGCCCCTGAAGCATTAAAGCGCTTCAAAAATACAAAATAATGGCAACGGTGCTGGCAGAGCGCATTGTAAGTAAATTGATTGCATCATCCGCTGTGAAGGAGGCTGATAGGGAGTTATACGTTTATGGCTTTTTCTTGCTGATTACTCGTTCTTTCTTTTTCCTTGTGGCAGTTGCCTTTGGGTCTATTCTAGGTATTCCGTGTGAAAGCGTCATTTTCTATATCGTGTTTATTCTTTTACGCAGTTATGCGGGAGGTGTACACGCAAAGACAGAAATGGCCTGCACATTGTGGACGACACTGGCTATTGGCGTGGCTGTCGCAACAATCAAAGAACTAGAAACCTCGAATGGGGAAGTACTTCTGTTGCTTATTATGAGCAACCTTTCTTTCCTGTTATTTTGTCCATTGGACACTACCGAAAAGCCTTTGAAAGTTGATGAAATGAAAAAATACAGGAAAATCTGCTGCCTTCTACTTCTTATTTGTGATGTGGTTGCCATTACATCAAATTGTCTCGTATTTCCAACGTTGTACTATTCCGTGACGTGCGGCATTTGCCTGGAAGCTACTCTATTGAGTATTGGAAAGTTGTGTAACGTATTGCAAAGAAGATCATACGCATGAATCTGCTGATTAGCAATTCGAAATTGCCCTAGATTTTTAGAAAAGTGCACACCCAAAATCTGAATTATTTTGCCATAGACTGTCAGTGGCAAAGGGCAAAAGCTGGCAGAGAAACGATACTTGCAAAAGAAAGGATGATAATATGCGAAGTTCTCGTATTACAAGATGCCTATCTATTATGGCGTTGGTGACCATTATGGTTGCCTCCTTGGCAATCCCCGCTTATGCGGGCGATTTCCCATTTTCCTATATTGGTTGGACAAAATCCGAGAAAACCTTCTCCGTCTATACTGGTGCAAGCAACAGAAAGGATTATAACGGTCAAGAAGCAACTATCAAGGGAACAAGTGTAGAGTGTGATAGCAAAACAAATGGCTGGGGATTCCGTGTAGTATATGAAGGAACCGGAAGCAATCCAGTTGATCTTACCCCATCCGGGTACACAGATGTCACACGGCGTACATTCTGGCTCAACGGAAATTACACAATTCATCCGCAATATAAAAGCGGATACGGAGGAGCGGGTACTTCCCATACGTTGGCAGCCCGCTTGGATGATGAATCCGATGATGGGCAGTACACATTCCGTGGCGCTTTTAATTCCGACTACACGTAATATTTTTTAACTGTACAGGAGCAGACTTTGATTCTGCTCCTGTACTTTAAAGGAGTAAGATATGCACAGAAAAACATTCCTTATTCTTGTGATGATTCAGATAATTGCTTGCCTGTCAGCCTGTTCATTGCGCAAGCCTACAAGAGAAAACATACCTTCGGATACAACATTGGAATCCATACAAGTCAAAGATAATTCGGAAAAAACACAGGTTTGTTCTGTCGTTCGAAACGAGGAAATAAACGGGAGAACTCTTCAGATAGACGTAGAAGTCGTATTTCCCGATTTACATATAATGAAAAATATTAAGTTGGGGGCGAATACTGAAAAACGGGACCAGCTTGTCGAGGACTGGATTTTGTCGAAGGTACCCGAAACGAAATCAGTAAGTACCCCGTATCAAACCATGTGGGATGTGGAAGTGGACGGAAGTTATTACGAAACCCTCTGCATAGATGCAGACAATATAAGAGTAAACTATTTAAATGTAGCAAATGACATAAAGAGTGACATTATGGAGGAAGATGAAATGTTATGGTTTTCTCCACATTACATCACTTCGTTATGCCCACCGCTGCTGAACATTACAGCGGTAGAAGCAGCAAAAGAAGCCTCTCAAATTTTGGCGCAGTATTCCTGCTTTACTTATACGCCATGGAATATTGTCGCCTACAATGCGGAAACAGAATTAGAATCCGGCGCATACTGTATGGAGCTTCAACCTCTATTCAATGATGCTCCAGTATTTGACCAATATCAGCCAGGCAGAGATGAGCATGTACAAAGTGCGAAAATTATGACTTGGATGTCTGCAGACGGAATATTCAGCTTTCAAGGAAACCTTCTTCTGAAAGAAACAGGAAAGACGGATATCTCACAAGTACTTTCGCTCGAATGTGCTGTTGAAAAGCTGATAGAAGATTTCCCTATTTATGCGATTGGGAAATCGGTATATGTTACAGAGATTTGCGCTGGATACTATTTGCAAGGGAATGCAACAGACGATACATGTACGCTGATTCCCGGATGGGCATTTGAATGTCGCGACTCCGCAGAAAAATCAAGCCATGAGCGGCAATATACCTGCTTTTATGATTTTGAAAGCGGAAAGTTACATTTGCTAGAATACTAGAATACAATTGAGGAGTTTATATGCAAAAATATCATCTTCTCCGTGTTGACTTAAAGCGTATTTTTACCGATCCTAAACTGTATGTTTCGATTATCATCTCCCTGGCGATTCTGCTACGTCCGCTGATAGAAACCATTTCTGACGGCGGAGCTGGAACATTTTTGACACTTCAAACCTTACCTTTTGGTCTAAGCGATTATTCTCCGTTTGCGGCAATTTTCTGTGTACTCCCCTTTGCAGACAGCTTTTGTGAGGATTATAATTCTGGTTTCGCTGCCCCAATTGTTCAGAGAATAGGCGTTAGGCGCTATGCTCTTGGAAGATGCGCTTCTGTTGCTTTGTCCGGTGGAATCGCCATGGGGGTAATTGTACTAATTACCTTGGGTACGTGTTTTGCCTTGGCAAGTGAACCGGACACTTTCGAAAGTGTTCAATTTTGGATTGAAGGAAACAGCCTTTGGTATCGTATGGACCTGCTTTTTCGGAATCATGGCTTGGACATAATGGCATATCGTGTTTTGTTTGGCTTTTTGTTTGGATGTGCATGGGCCATGGTCGGGTTGGCAATATCAACCATGGTTGTTAACCGGTATATTACATATGTTGCCCCATTTGTAATATATCAGGCAGGGTGGTTTTTGATAAAGGGAAACTGGAATCCGGTCAAGCTTTTGCGTGGAGACTACGCATCATCTGTTTTCTATGTTGTTTTCGTTCAATTGACCGCTGTTGGAATATGCGGTGCATTTTCATATTTTCGAATCAAGAAAAAGGTGACTGTATGAGATGGCTTGGAATGTCGCTTATAAATAAGTTTCTATCCTGGTTAAATAGTTTACACGTACTTGCTGCATTTCTTGTCGGAATCACACTTGCTATCCACTTTGAGGAGAGGCTCCTTGCTTATAGCAACCAACTACATAATGTGCTCCAGGTATGCGAACCCTATTTGTACATTACATCGGAACCGAAAATGGTCGCAGCAATCATGTTGGGCGGTTTGCTGCTACTATCTGACTGCCCGTTTCTTACTCCTTTAAGCCAAGATGAAATGCTGCGGATAGGACGAAAAAAGTGGATAAGCAGTCAAATTTACTATATCTTTTTGGCAAGCTTTTTGTATTTTACTATACTGCTTTTTACCACAGTGGTTGTGGGCTGCTTTGGTTGCGGTGTGTATTTTGCAGGTGGCTGGAGCGATACCATGGAAATCCTGTCCTTCACAAGCCCAAGCGCTGCGATAACCAACTTTCATCTCAGATTTGATGCGCCGGAAATGCTTCAGGCCATAAGCCCCACCGCAGCAGCCTTGGAAGGTATTTTCTTTCAAAGCCTTTATCTTGGGATGATTGGATTAATCATACTCTGTGTCAATATGAACACCAGCCGGAATTATGGCTGGATTGTGGGAAGTGTGCTTCATTTTATGGGGTATCTGATTTATGCCAACAGCGGTTTTGGAATGCAGGCGAAGCACTCACTACTGTGTTTCGTCATACCTGAATACCATTATATACCGAGTATGGGCATGTCTAGAATCTACTGTTTTCTACTCCTGATTTTGCTGATTGCGTCTGTTGTGCAAATTTGTATGCGAACTGCACACCGAGTAGAACCATTCCTTTGAAAGAAAGAACTGGATTAGACAGCAGCACGAAAAGGTTGTGATAAGATGCTTAGATATATGTTGTGCCTGCCGAAATGGCTATTGATTTGCGTAGTGCTTGCAATCGCATTTTCTTTCCCACCAGAACAAAGAGCTATTTTTGAGGGTATTTCTATAGCAGCACTGGAAGGAGAATTAGATTTGCTTCAAATAGGCAAATGGACAGCATTGTGTAGTATCCCTTTATTAGCAGACGGCGTGATATTGGAAAGGAGCCGCCAGATTGAGCTATTTTGCAGATTGAGAGTCAACAAAGCACAACTACGGCTGGGCATCGTCAGTACGTGTGCGTTTTGTGCTACTGTGTGGGCAATATGTATATGCGGTACTGCTGTTTGGCGACTTGGAGTGAAGAATGGAATTCAATTTTTCCTGCTATTCCTCCCAAATCAGCTGCTGTGGAGTGCGGTAGGTTTGGTTGGTTATACGCGAAGTAAGAAAGCAGCTTGGTCGAGCTGTATTCCAATTGCACTAATTGGAGGATTTTGCTTGATCGGATCTTATTTTCCGAAACTTTTGCCTTACCTCCCTAGCACCTGGGGAATGCTGTCTATCGCGCTGCCATGTAAAGGTTTGTGGACTATGCCATTTGCGAGTTTTTTATCAGCTATTGTGTTTTATCTTGTCTTCATAATCTACGAGGAGAAACAGAATGGAAATTATTAAAATTGAGAATGCCGGAAAATGTATCAATGGCAAGTGGATATTTCAGAATGTTACCATTTCCTTTTTCGCTGGAACGATTTATGGACTGATTGGTCATAATGGATCAGGAAAAACAATGCTTTTGAAGAGCATTAGCGGCTTATGCCGATTGACAGAAGGAACTATTTTAGTTAATGGAAAGCAAATTGGGAAAGAAATTGATATTCCGGATTCTCTTGGCGCAATTATCGAGGTTCCAGGATTTTTGCCGAATATCAGTGGCTTTTCCAATCTAAAATATCTTGCAAGATTGCGAAATAAAATATCCGATAATGAAATATATCAGGCAATCCGGACTGTTGGCCTTGATCCAGACAGTCGCAAACATGTCGGGAAATACTCTCTTGGTATGCGGCAGCGCTTAGGAATTGCACAAGCCATCATGGAAAACCCTGACATTCTATTGCTGGACGAACCAATGAACGGGCTGGATACCCAAGGCGTGAACGATATGAAGATATTGATTCAGAAATTGCGTAAAGAAGGTAAAACAATTATTCTAGTGAGCCATCACTTAGACGATATTGATGAGCTGTGCAATGTCGTCTATAAAATGGAAAATGGAAATCTGATGAAATGCCGTGGTGAAGATATATAATTCCCTTGTGGAAAGCTGCTGGTGCGAATCACTTGGATTGCTAGAATGCTTGTCAAAACTGAACGCAGATCCGCAAGCTGTTATTTTTGCGTTAATTGACAAGATGTTAAAGAACCGCCAGTACCGGCACCAAAGGGTGCTAGCACTGGCGGTTCTTTGTTAGTTCAGAGGATTGCACTCTGTGACAATTCTTAGATAAGCCTCCGGGTCACCATTCAAGATCAGATCAGCGTATGCGGCGGGGTCATTATCAATCAACCAATCCAGTTCTGACCTCTGATACAGATTTTCAGCATATTCATCTTCAATGGCAGGCGTATAAATGGAAATCACCCGTCCATCATTGCACCAGACCTCTACACAAGCCGTATCAATATTGAATTTGCAAAATAGGATTTTCATTTTGTCCCCCTCCTCAGATTCTTTGTATTTCTCTTTGCCAGTGCACTCGCCGCCTGTTTTCGCTCCTCGCTATACGGCGGCGTCAGCCGAAAGCCGAAACGTCCCTTTCGGACTTCAAAGGTCTTGCATCCGTTACCGTCATCGTCCAGTTGACGGCACTCTGTGGGATATTTCTCTGCAAAGGCCGCCAGGCGTTTTTTGAGTTCTGTGTTGTATGTGCAGATTTCCAGAAATTCATCTGCTTCTGTAAAATAAATGCTGGTTCTCTTTTGCTTCTTGGTAAGTCCTGTTTTCATAAGTACCCTCCTATTGTTGAATAATTTTCCCGGCTCTGCACCTGGGAAAGTTTGGCATTTTTCTGATGGGAAGCGCCTGAATGAAGCGCTGTTCTATTCAGGCGCTCCCATTGCATGATTTATGACTTTTCCGGCTCTACACGGGATTTACCGTGCATCGTCCCTGCTGCGCCCCATATCCCTGTTTTTCCCAAAGAATCGCCCCAAATCGTACCGGTCAATGATGGCGTTATAGACCCGAAGCTTGTCCCGGAGATCGTTGTTTTCCTTTTCGACCTTATGGAGCTTCATCTGGAAGCGGGGTGAACGGTAGTAGGACAGTTCTTCTCGCAGGGAAGCAATCTCCGCTTTCAGCTCGTTAATGAGACTCTTTGCGGCATCCAGCGCCCTTTGGAGCACTCCCTCCCGCTTCTCCTGGGCAATGTACTTCTTCGCCGTGGTTTTCAGCGCCTCATACTCCTTGCGTTCCAGGATCACCTTGGTAGCAGACAAGGGCACCGGCTTGGCTTCAATCTCGTCCACCTTTTGGATGGCTACCTGCTGCTTCTGGTAGCGTTCGATTTTCTTTCCGAGAGCTGCGGCTTCCTGGGCTTTGGCAGCCGTCTGCTCTGTCAGCCCTTCCAGGCGCTGCTGCTCCCGTTCCACCTTGAACTGGGTCACGGTCAGATGCTCCTCGGAGCTGCCACGCTCACCACGTTCCAGGTCTGTGTAGCCTGCCGCCCGCATGGCGTTGTAGAAATCGTCCTGTAGGACGGAGTAGGATTTCCGCAGAACCGGCTTGCCGGTCTTTGTGAGGAGGGGCTGTCCATCCTCGCCAATTGCCGGTTGGGAGGCCCACTTTTTGCTCATGCTCACCTGATGGATTCGCTCCTTCACCGTTCCCACCAGAGCCGGGTCTTTACAGCGTTTTGTCCAGCGGACTTCCTTTTCCACCACCGGGATGTAGACCACATGAAGGTGGTAATGGTACACATCCTCCCCCAGCTTTTCGGACATAGCCCGGTTCCGTTCATCGGCATGCATCACTGCCGAGAGAATGTACTGCTCGCCGCCCACTATGCTTACGGCGGCTTGGTAAGCGTCCTTATAGAACTGCTTGGCAAATTCATAGCCGCCGTGGTTATAGAAGTAGGCGGAGTTCACATCGAAGACCAGTTCTCCAAACTTCTCCGCATCCGCTTTCAGGCCGCGGGTAGAGATGCTGCCGGAGGCGACCATTTCATCGAACATTGCGGTGTAGTCACCTGACGGGGATTTGAAATGAACATTCATCGGTGTCCGCTCTGGGACAATATCTTGATTTACATAACTTTCTTTCTGCCGTTCATTGTGGGCCTGTGCGTTGCCCACCTTGGCGTCTGTCATCTTTGCATTTCTTGCGCTGGTACGGTCAATACCGTCGCCTCTTGCCATAGGCAAATACCTCCTGATTTTAGATTTTTGAAAAACGTAGTTTGCGGGGGAACACTTCTGCGGAAGTGTAATAACCCACTATGATACTTTCATCCTGCGGCTGCAAAGTATCGTGGGCTCTCCGAGGGGGAACGGGGAATGCGGCTCCTGCGGGAGCCTTGGCCGTTGCCGACGATGTACCACATCATCAGCAGCGGCATGGACACCAGCGTTTCCGTACTCCCGTACTGCACCGCTGCCGTCCACAGCCTGGAAGATGTTTTCTCCCAGGCTGACCGGCCCCAATCTGCGGATTGAGTGCCGGGGACGGGGGATGCGTTTTGGGGTGTGTGACGGTTGTGACGATTGTGACGGTATTTTTGATACCGACCCCACTGCCAAAATAATCGTCACAACCGTCACCAATCGTCACACCCCCTGCTTTCGCAGTCGGATGAAGCTGCCATTCCGTGTCCGCTTCATGGTGTATTCCACCCCATATTCGTTTTGCAGCTCCCCCGCTTTCACGTTGAGCTGCCGGGTCAGAATATTGGGCGGCATCTCCTCTTGCAGGGCCGCTGCCAGTTCCGTGGCGCTGCCGCTCCACTCTGGGGCATCCTCTGTCAAAAGGCTTGCCACCTTTTGCAGCAGTGGATCGGGCGGCTGTTTCCAGAGCTCTGTTTCCGCATGGTCTAGCTCCCAGGTGAGCCTTTCCATATTCCGGGTCAGGTGCAGCCGCTGATCCGGCTGGTCACGCCCTACAATGTCCAGTGTGGCGTCCTGGTCTGTGCGTTTTTCCTTTTGGAGCAAAAACGCTCCGTCCGCACAGCCCAGCAGTCCTGTGGTTCCGGAGATCATTTCAAACTTATCCCCGGAAGGCTGCTTCCGGGTGTGATGTACCAGAAGCAGACACACGCCGTTCTTGCCCGCAAACTGCTTCATCCTGCCGACAATGTCATAGTCGTTGGCGTAGCTGTAAGCGTCTGTACTGACTTCCCGGATTTTTTGCAGGGTATCGATAATAATCAACCGGGTGTCTGGGTGCTCCCGAATGAACTTTTCCAGCTGTTCATCCAGTCCCGCCCCCAGCTGCTTGGCGCAAATTGCGAAATGGAGCTTGTCCGTGCCCTCCACGCCGAACATCCGGGACATTCGCTCCTGCAATCGCTGGTAGTCATCCTCCAGCGCCAGGTAAAGCACCGTGCCCTGGTGGACATCATACTCCCATAGCTTTTGCCCGGTGCTGACATGGTAGGCCAGCTGCGCCATGAAGAAGGATTTGCCCACCTTCGGCGCACCAGCGAACAGGTAAGTGCCGGAATAGAGCAGCCCCTCAATGACCGGCTGTCTGCTCTGATACACTGTCTCGTACAGCTCGTTCATGGAAACCGTGTGCAAATAGGCCGGGTCTGCCATGCGCTGCATCTGCTGGAAAAATTTTTCTTGAGAAATGTCCTCCAGGTCATTGATTTCCGGGGATTCAGCTGTTATAATCTCAGTAGTTTTTGATTGGATTGACTGCCCTGCATCTGCGCCAACAGATGCGTTAAGGGCGGTCTTTTCTTTTGTTTCATTCATTCGCATCTTCTCCTTTCAGTCCTTGCATGGTGACGGCAATAAGATCAATGGTACGCAGCAGTTCATCGGGAACGCTGCTTCCTGCAGCAATGCGCTCCAACTCTTCATGTATCGCCGCCATCTGCGTTTTCAGCGCCTTATACACTCTTGGATTCGGTTGCACGACCACTTCTCGTTCCATGCACTTTCGATAACAGTATTCCTGCTTAGGAAGTCCGGATAGGACAACAGCTCTGTTCAGTTCCTCCTGTTCTTCGGGGGATACCCGGAAGCCAACCGTAATACTACGGAAGCGATTGTTCCTGTCTACATTCTTTGCTGACATAAAATCAAACTCCTTTTCCAATGTCATCTAATTTGTTTGCCATTTCTTTCTGTTTGGATGGGAACAGGTGGGCATATCGATAGGTAATCTCAATGCTTTCATGCCCTACCCGGTCGGCAATGGCAACCGCCGAGAAACCCATGTCAATTAGCAGGCTGATGTGGCTGTGTCTCAAATCATGAATCCGAATGCGCTTCACGCCGGCCGCCTTTGCGCCCCTGTCCATCTCGTGATGAAGGTAATGCTTGGTGACAGTGAATATCCGGTCTTTCTTTTTTAGACCGTACTGCATTCCGAAGAACTCTTTCATCTCTGTACAGAGAAAATCCGGCATTTGAATGGTACGATTGCTTTTCTTTGTTTTGGGTGAGGTTATGATGTCTTTTCCTTTGAGGCGCTGATAGGTCTTGCTGATTTTAACGGTACCATGTTCAAAATCAAAATCCGCAGGTGTCAGCGCCAGCAGCTCTCCTTCTCGGATGCCCGTCCAATAGAGCATCTGAAAGGCGTAATAGGAAACGGGCTTGCCCATCATTTCTTCCGAAAATTTCAGATACTCCTCCTTTGTCCAGAACAGCATTTCCTTTCGTTCTTCATTGCCCATATTCCCGGCTTTGGCTGCCGGATTTGCGTGAAGATCGTAGAATCGAACCGCATGATTGAAAATTGCACTGAGCTGATTGTGCAGCGTCTTAAGATAGGTTTGGGAATACGGCTTGTGGTTTTTGTCCCTGTAGGCAAGCATCTCATTCTGCCATGCAATTACATCTTTTGTGGTGATCTCACAGATTTTCCGCTTGCCGAAATACGGCAGCAGCTTCTTTTGAATAATATTCTCCTTTGTTTGCCATGTACTTTCTTTCAGCCGTGCCTTGAGATCTTTGGTATAGATTTCGCAGAAGGCTTCAAAGCTCATGTCCAGGTCTCCCGCACTTTGCTGCTGGAATTTCTGTTCCCATTCCTGCGCTTCACGCTTTGTAGAGAATCCTCGTTTGCACTTGGGCTTGCGTGACCCAGTCCAATCTGTGTACTGGGTAACCACATACCACGAACCGTTTTCCTTGTTTTTATAAGCTGGCATCTGTGTTCGTCCTTTCTGTTCCGAAGAACCGTTCGTTGAAATACTGTCTGTTAACCCGCCCCGCAATAGTGAGGAAGCCTTTTTCCTTCAGCTCTTCATTGAGCTTACGAATAAGCTTGTAGGCGTAGGGTTTCGATACATCCAGTTCCTCTGCGACTTCATCCACTCGGATAAATCTGTTGTCCATAAAATTCCTCCTTTCTGATTTTTGGTTATACTTCTCCTTATTTAGTGTCGGATACTTTCTGGCCGCCTCCGATTTGCCCGGGCGGACACATCATACTGTGATGTGCGGCAGTTATTCAGTTGTTGAGCTTAACTGTTTTTGTTTAAGCTCGTGTCAGCATTATACTAAACAAATTCAGTTATGTCAAGAGGCTGCAGAGAAAATACTAAACTTTTTTGTTTCTGCTATCTTGACATGTACTAAGCATTTAAGTTATAATCAAGGCATCGACGCAGAAGGAGTGCAAAACTATGGCAATCGGTGAGAGAATTCGATTTATACGCAACTTGCGCGGCATGACGCAGAAATGGCTTGGTCAGGCCGTTGGCTTTCCTTCAAAGACAGCAGATGTCCGGATGGCGCAATACGAATCCGGCTCCAGGACACCAAAGGAGGACCTGGTAAAGGCAATCGCCAACGTTTTGGAGGTTTCCCCTCTGGCCTTGCAGGTTCCCGACATTGACAGTGACCTTGGTTTTATCCATACTCTTTTCGCCATTGAGGACATTCACGGTATACGGGCTGAAAAGCAGGGGGACGAAGTGCATCTCATCTTTGACGGCAGCAAGCGAGCCATGGATGAATCAATCTTTACCATGCTTTCCGCATGGGCAGAGCAGTCGGAGAAGCTGCGCAGCGGCGAGATCACCAAAGAGCAGTATGACCACTGGCGCTACACATTCCCGGAGGAAGACACCACCCAGCGTTGGGCAAAAGTACCGTCACAGGGACTCAGTGATATGCTTGTCGGCGCATTCAAAAATTATCTGGAAGATATCTGAGCATAGCAAAAGCCCGTACTGACATCCAATCAGTACGGGCTTAAACGATAATATGGTGAGCTCGTGGGCCAGGAGCGATTACTCCTTACTCACAAGCCACTGGCAACGCGGAATAACCGCGTCTCCGTGGAATCTTATCAAAATCTTATCAGAAGGAACGGGCAAAATCCAAAAGCCGTTGGGATTCCTGCACTTTTGGGCTTTTGTGATTCATTCCCACTCCACCGTTGCGGGCGGTTTGCTGGTGACGTCGTACACGACCCGGTTGATGTGCTTTACCTCATTGGTAATGCGGTTGGAGACGGTTGCCAGGATGTCGTAGGGGATGCGGGCCCAGTCGGCGGTCATGAAATCGTCGGTGGTGACGGCGCGGATGGCCAGGAGGTGGTCATAGGTGCGGTGGTCGCCCATGACGCCGACAGTGCTGACACCGGGGAGGACGCAGAAGAACTGGGCCATCTGGCGCTCATAGCCATTCTTGGCCATCTCATCCCGGAGAACCCAGTCGGCCTCCTGGAGGATTTTCACCTTCTCTGCGGTGACCTCACCGATGATGCGCACGCCCAGGCCGGGGCCGGGGAAGGGCTGCCGCCAGACCAGCTCATGGGGGATGCCCAGCTGCTCGCCTACCCGGCGGACCTCATCCTTGAAGAGGCTGCTCAGGGGCTCGATGATATCCAGGAACTTCACATCCTCCGGCATTTTGACCTTGTTGTGGTGGGTCTTGATCTTATCGGCGTTGCCCTTGCCGGACTCGATGCAGTCGGGGTAGATGGTGCCCTGGGCGAAGAAGGCATCGTCGCCGCCCTGGCGGCGGACCTCGTCCCAGAAGACCTTATAGAACTCGGTGCCGATGATCTTCCGCTTCTGCTCCGGGTCGGTAACGCCCTTGAGGCAGGACAGGAAGTGCTCCTGGCAATTGACCCGGACGAAATGCATGTCAAAGAGGCCGGTGAAGGTCTTCTCTACGAAGTCGCCCTCGTCCTTGCGCATGAGGCCCTGGTCTACGAAAACGCAGGTCAGCTGGTCACCCACGGCCCGGCTGATGAGGCCCGCAGCCACGGAGGAATCCACGCCGCCGGACAGGCCCAGGATGACCTTCTTGTCGCCGATGCGCTCCCGCAGGGCCTTGACGGTATCCTCAATGAAGGAATCCATCTGCCAGTCGCCGGTGCAGAGGCAGACATTGTACAGGAAGTTTTTGAGCATCTGATTGCCGAACTGGCTGTGGGTCACCTCGGGATGGAACTGGACGGCATAGAGCTTCTGCGCCTCGTTCTCCATGGCAGCCACAGGGCAGTTATCGGTGGAGGCGGTGACCTCGAAGCCCTCCGGCAGCTGATCGACCCGGTCCGTATGGCTCATCCACACGATGCTGCTCTCGGGCACATCGGCAAAAAGCTTGGAAGTTTGCTTTTTCAGGTTCAGCTGAATCTTGCCGTATTCGGAAGTCTCAGCGGTGATGACCGTGCCGCCGGCCATCCAGGCGGTGAGCTGGCAGCCGTAGCAAATGCCGAGAACGGGAATGCCCAGCTTCAAAACCGCAGGGTCATAGTGGGGGGAGGACATATCATAGACGCTGTTGGGGCCGCCGGTGAAGATGATGCCCTTGTAGTCCCGGGCCTTGATTTCCTCGGGGGTAATGGCATCGTACTGCTCGATCTCCGCATAGACATGGAGATCCCGGACTCTGCGGGCGATCAGCTGGTTATACTGTCCGCCGAAGTCCAGCACAAGAATTTTTTCCAATCGGGATACCTCCGTATTGTATTATAAACATTAAGACATTGAATCTATATCGGGAAATATAGGGGGGCTCTGAATAAATCGGCAAGAGCTGTCAGCCGCAGGCGATTTGTTCAGAGTTTCCCGAGAATCAAAGATTGATTTCCGCGGTCTCCCGCTTGACGTCGCCAATGAGCGGCTCGATTTCCTTCAGGAAGCGGTCCACCTGCTCTGGGCAGCGGCCCACATAGAGCTTGGGGTCCAGCAGGGCCTCGATCTCGGCAGGGGTCATGCCGAATTCCTTCCGGGCGGAGAGCAGCTCCAGCAGATTGCAGCTTTCGCCGTTCTTCATCCGGGCCGTGGCCTCCATGGAGCAGGAGCGGATGATCTCGTGGAGCTCCTGGCGATCTCCGCCCCGCTTGACGGCCTCCATCATCAGATTCTCGGAGGTCATGAAGGGCAGATACTCCCGAACCGTGCGCTCCACGATCTTCTCGTTCACGTGGAGGCCATCGGTGACGTTCTGAGCAAGCCTGAGCACGGCATCGGCGCACAGGAAGCCCTCGGGCAGGGAAATGCGGCGGTTGGCGGAGTCGTCCAGGGTCCGCTCCAGCCACTGGGTGGAGGCGGTCATGGGGGCGTTCAGAGCGTCCGCCATGAGATACCGGGACAGGGAGCAGATGCGCTCGCAGCGCATGGGGTTGCGCTTATAGGGCATGGCAGAGGAGCCGATCTGGTTCTTTTCAAAGGGCTCTTCCACCTGGCGGTCATGCTGCAGCAGGCGGATGTCGTTTGCCATCCGGTAGCAGCTCTGGGCAATGGAGGACAGGACGTTCAGAATCCGGCTGTCCAGCTTCCGGGGATAGGTCTGGCCGCAGACGGCGAAGCACTTGTCGAAGCCGAAGTCGGCGGAAATCATCCTGTTCATCTCGTCGATCTTGGCGGTATCCCCGTCGAAGAGGTCCAGGAAACTTGCCTCGGTGCCGGTGGTGCCCCGGCAGCCCAGGAAGCGCATATTGTCGATGACGAAGTCCAGCTCCTCCAGGTCAGAGGCCAGGTCCTGCATCCACAGCGTTGCCCGCTTGCCAACGGTGACCAGCTGGGCGGGCTGGTAGTGGGTGTAGCCCAGGGTGGGCATGGCCTTGTAGGTTTCGGCAAAGTCCCGGAGGTTGGCCAGGACCTTTTTCAGCTCCTCTTTCAGGTAGCGCAGGCCATCCCGGTAGATGACGATATCGGCATTGTCCGTGACATAGCAGGAGGTCGCGCCCAGGTGGATGATACCGGCGGCAGAAGGGGCCACCTGACCGTAGGCGTACACATGGGCCATGACGTCATGGCGCACCAGCTTTTCCCGCTCGGCGGCCACGGCATAGTCAATGTCGGTGATATGCGCTTCCAGCTCCTTGACCTGCTCCTCGGTGATGCCGAGGCCCAGCTTGTGCTCGGCCCTGGCAAGGCTCACCCAGAGCTTGCGCCAGGTCTGGTAGCGCACATCCTGGGAGAACAGGTGCAGCATATACTCGGAGGCATAACGGGAGGACAGAGGGGATTCGTAGCGGTCTGTCATATTGGCCTCCTTTTAGCGGTAGATGATGCTGTCACGCTCGGGGCCTACGGAGACGTAGCCGATGTGGCAGCCGATGTTCTTTTCCACGTACTCCACGTACTTCTTGGCGTTCTCAGGCAGCTCGTCCCAGGTACGGCAGCCGGAGATATCGCACTTCCAGCCGGGCAGGTACTCCATGACGGGCTTGGCGTCCGCCAGCACTGCGGGGAAGGGGAACTCCTCGATCTGCTTGCCGTCCAGCTCGTAGTGGGCGCAGACAGGGACCCGGTCCATATAGCTCAGTACGTCCAGCTTGGTCAGGGCAATGGAGGTAGCGCCCTGGCAGCGGATGCCGTAGCGGGTGGCCACGATATCGATGGGGCCTACCCGGCGGGGACGGCCGGTCTTGGCGCCGAACTCAAAGCCTGCATTGCGCAGCTCGTCCGCCTCCTTGCCGAAGAACTCGCAGGTGAAGGGGCCTTCGCCAACGCAGCTGGAATAGGCCTTCACAACGCCTACGATGGAATCGATCTTCACATTGGGTGCGCCGGAGCCCACGGGGGCATAGGCGGCGATGGGGTTGGAGGAGGTGGTGTAGGGGTAGATGCCGTAGTCCAGATCCCGCAGGGAGCCCAGCTGGGCCTCAAACAGGATGTGCTTGCCCTCGGCCTGGGCCTGGCGCAGGAAGGCGCCGGTGTCGCAGATGAAGGGCTTGATCTTCTCGCCAAACTCCGCTACCCATGCCTTCAGGTCATCCATGGTGTAGGGCTTGGCGCCGTAGACCCGCTCCAGCGTCAGGTTCTTCCACTCCAGAATGCCCGCCAGATGGTCCCAGAGCTTTTCCGGGTACAGCAGCTCGCCGGCCATGATGGTCTTCTTCTGGTACTTGTCCGAATAGAACGGGGCGATGCCCTGCTTGGTGGAGCCGTACTTCTTGTCCGCCAGGCGGGCCTCCTCCAGGGAGTCCAGGTCCCGGTGCCAGGGCAGCAGCAGGGACGCCCGGTCGCTGATTTTCAGGTTCTCCGGCGTGATGGCCACGCCCTGGTCCATGACGTCGGACATCTCGGTCCACAGGCTCTCGCAATCCAGAGCCACGCCGTTGCCCAGGATGTTCACCACACCCTTGCGGAAGATGCCGGAGGGCAGCAGGTGCAGGGCAAACTTGCCGAACTCGTTCACCACGGTATGGCCGGCGTTGCCGCCGCCCTGATACCGCACTACCACGTCATAATGGCTGGTGAGATAGTCCACCATGCGGCCCTTGCCCTCGTCTCCCCAGTTGATTCCCACGATGGCACAATTTGACATATCCAAAAACCTCCCGGTTTTGATTTACAGACACTCCGGTCAGGTCGACCTTTTCTCCAAAGATGCCCAACCTTAGTTATTATATCGGCTGATTTTCCATAAGTAAAGCCTGAACTTGTAATAATAAGCATTATTTTTTCTGATAAGGTCGACCTTTCAATTCTGGAAATGCCTCATCCCCGGGGAGCGGCGGGGATCCCCACATAGGCCACAGTCTCGTTGGGCTGAATCAGTTGCCCGCCGGAGGCGAAAGTGTCGAACAGCGCCTCCAGCGCCGCCCGAAAGGCTTCGTAATCCGCGTCTCCCTCCCGCAGGGCATAGGAGCTGGAAAAGCACCGCCGGAGGAATTGGTCCCGGTCCAGCGTCAGGGGATTGGGGAACCGCCGCTTTTCATACGCCCCGCCGAAAAAATCCCGGATGCGGGGGTCGTCCTCCCCCATCCCGCCGGTGAATCCGTGAAAGCTCGGACAGTGCTCCCGAAAGACCTGGGCCAAGGCCTGGTTCACCGGTGCAGACCCACGGACGTTCCAGACGAGAACGGCCCGCCCGCCGGGACGCAGGATCCGGCGGCACTCCCGCGCAAAGGCAGGACCGTCGAACCAGTGGAAGGCCTGGGCCGCTGCGACCATGTCCACGGACCGGTCCGGCAGCCCGGTATCATGGTCCGTTCCATTTGAGGAGGAGAACCGGGGATCGCCGCCCAGAAGCGCCTCCGCCGCCCCCCGCATATCCGGATTCGGCTCCACGCCGCAGACGCGGAAGCCCGCTGCCAGCAGCTGGGCGGAGAGCTTGCCGGTGCCGGATCCGATGTCCGCCGCTGTATAGCGCTCCGGCGGCGCGTACAGCTCTCCCAGCCAGTCCAGGAATTCCTGGGCATAAGAAGGTCTGGCGGCCTGATAGTCCTGGTGCCGGCCATTGAAGCGGTCAAAGGTGTTGCGCATCTGGATCCCCTCCCTGCAAATTCTCCGCTGATTGTACCATGGGAGCTGGCCGCCTGCAAGATGCAGGGCGCAGCGGAAAAGCCTTGGTTCTCCACTTCCAAAACGGGACAGGGTGTGGTATACTATCACCGAATTTTGAACAACCAGAGAGAAAAGGGGAAGATCGTATGCCGGCCATCGGTTTTGACAATCAGAAGTACCTCACCACCCAGTCCGAGCAGATCAAAAAGCGCATCGCCCAGTTCGGCGGCAAGCTGTATCTGGAGTTCGGCGGCAAGCTGTTCGACGACTACCACGCCTCCCGGGTGCTGCCGGGATTCGAGCCGGACAGCAAGATCCGGATGCTCCAGCAGCTGCAGGACGACGTGGAGATCCTCATTGCCATTAACGCCGCAGACATCGAGAAAAACAAGGTCCGGGGGGACCTGGGCATCACCTATGACGACGACGTGCTGCGGCTGATCGACATCTTCCGGGGCATGGGCTTCTATGTGGGCGGCGTGGTGATGAGCCGGTACAGCGGCCAGGGGGCGGCGGACGCCTTTTTGAAGCGGTTGACCACCCTGGGCATCCGGTGCTACCGCCACTATCCCATCGCGGGCTACCCCTCCGACGTGCAGCACATTGTCAGCGACGAGGGCCTTGGAAAGAATGAGTATGTGGAGACCACGCACCCGCTGGTGGTGGTGACGGCGCCGGGCCCCGGCAGCGGCAAGATGGCCACCTGCCTGTCCCAGCTCTACCACGAGCACAAGCGGGGCGTCAAGGCCGGTTATGCCAAGTTCGAGACCTTCCCCATCTGGAACCTGCCCCTCAAGCACCCGGTCAACC
>ERZ772897.1204-NODE-1204-length-28413-cov-4.252733_pt1 | contig 28413 bp, 22 predicted proteins | sample MGYA00512125_ERZ772897 | MGnify/ENA primary metagenome ERZ772897 (study PRJEB29015, sample SAMEA2737660) | human gut metagenome | biome: human gut; feature: human-associated habitat; material: faeces | place: China | collected 2012 ... | reverse complement strand
ATGCCGGAAACAGCGGCAACGCGCTCTACTGCCCGACGGGCTATCTGGAGCTGCTCAGATTACAGGATCGCTTCGTCTATCTGCCCGAAATGCCGTACCGAGAGGTCGATCTCGATAAGGCCGCGCGGAACGTACTGACACAGGAACAGTTTGAGCAGGCCGGCGGTGAAGGTACGGTCGCGAGCTGGCGCAATACTGTGACGGTCGAAAATGTTCATCCCAACACGACGGTCTCGTTCCGGATGAACAATCTTTCCGGAAGCGCCGCTGATTTGAAGCTCTATGCCTACGGTGCAGACGGAAAGCTGGCGGAGGTCAGCAAAGAGCTGTGGACGATCACGGATGAAGCCGGGACTGGCGTGGATACCCTGGCCGACGGCACACTGTATGAGCTGCGTGTGAGCGTCGCGGACGGCGGCGCGTTCGACCTGAGCGAGGCGGAAAAGGAGATCAAAATTTCCGTTGTACTTGCGAAGTAAGACTCAAGTCCACAATTCCTACCGCAGCCGGATCGCGGAGGCGATGGGAAGATATCTATGCGGGAGTGAATTTGCGCGCTATTCCGCCGAAACGGGGACCAAGTCCCGGATTGATCAGGACGCTGTCCGGCAGCGCTGATTGAGTCCAGCCAGAATGTAAAAGCGAACGGATCGTGGATGACCCGTTCGCTTTTTGGCTGTATCGCAGGATGTTTCAGATCTCAGCATCCAGCAGCTCTGCCTGAGACAGCCGGCAAAATTCCAGCCCATCCTGGGTGCAGATCTCGAAGGTTCCGGTGACGGTGATGGGGTCTCCCAATTCCGGATAGTCCTCAGGGTAGGCGCGGCTTTCGGCGAGGTCAAAGGGAATTCCCTGGGCGCAGCAGGCGGCGGCGTCCTGGATGATGCAGGCGAAAACCGTGCCGCCGTCCTCCAGAGTACCCTCCTGGGCGTAGAGCTTGCCGGTGCTGAAAATGCCCTGCATCTTTACGGTTTTGCCCACATAGTCCTCGGGGTGTGTAGTCATGTTGAACACCTCCGCAAAGACCAAGGTGCTGCTCATGGCGGTCAGGTCGATGAAGTCTCCGGTGGAAGCGCCCGCGTCATCGGCAGCGGTTTCTTCGGCAGCCGGGGCGGGCAGGGTGCTGCTCTGGGCGGCGGCGGATGGGGAGGTGGGCATCTGGGCTTCCGGCGCTTCGGCGGACTGACGGCTGCAGGCGCTGAGGGCCAGCAGGGCGGCCAGAAAAAGGGGGAGCATTTTTTTCATTTGGTTTTACCTCCAAGGAAACGCCCCAAAAGGGAGAAGATGAGAAACATTCCGATATCCGCGGCCACGATGGTGGAGCCCACGGGGGTGCCGGCCAGAATGGCAATCAGGATTCCCAGTACGGCGCAGAATACCGACAGCAGCACCGCGCAAACCGTCACCGACCGAAAGCTCCGGAACAGCTGCATGGCGGACAGGGCGGGGAAGATGATCAGGGCGGAGATCAGCAGAGAGCCCACCAGATTCATGGCCAGAACGATGACAATGGCCACCACAACGGCGATGAGCAGGTTGTATAGTTCCACCTGGGTTCCGGCTGCCTTGGCAAAGGCTTCGTCGAAGGTCACGGCAAAGATTTTGTTGTAAAACAGGAAAAACAGAGCAACCACCAGCGCGGACATTCCCACGCAAAGCCATACCTCGCTCCGGGACAATGTGAGAATGGAGGTGGAGCCGAACAGGGTGCTGCACACATCCCCGGAGAGGTTGGAAGAGGTGGAGAAAATGTTCATCAGCAGGTAGCCAACGGCCAGCGCGCCTGTGGAAATCATGGCCATTGCCGCGTCGCCTTGGATTTTGGTATTCTGTCCGGTGCGCAGAAGCAGCACGGCGCTGAGCACCGTAATGACCATGACCAGGGGCATCTCATTGGAAATTTGCAGTACCCCGGCAATGGCCATGGCCCCGAAGGCCACGTGGGAAAGACCGTCGCCAATGAAGGAGAAGCGTTTCAGCACCAGCGTCACCCCCAGCAGGGACGAGCAGAAGGCGATCAGCACCCCAACCACCAGCGCGTAGCGGACAAAGGGATAGGTCCAGTACAGGGCGAGTTTTGCAAAAATTGCCGTCATAGTGCGCAGGCCCCTTTCCCGGAGCGGAACAGCTGCCCCTGGGGGCTTTCCAGGTAGGCCTGCTTGGTTCCAAAGAAAACTGCGTCGCCGATGTGCAGAATGTGGCTTGCGTACCTGAGGGCTGCGGCAATATCGTGGGAGATCATGAGAATGGTGATGCCGTCCTCCCGGTTGAGCTGTTCGATGAGACCGTATAGCTCCGCCGTGACCTTGGGGTCAAGGCCGGAAACCGGCTCATCCAGAAGCAGCATTTTCCGGGTCGCGCACAGAGCCCGGGCCAGCAGCACCCGCTGCTGCTGGCCGCCGGAGAGTTCCCGATAGCACCGCCCCGCGAGCGCATCCAGCTGCATTTTGCGGATGTTCTCCGCCGCAAGGCGTTTTTCCGCCCTGTTATAAAAGGGCCGCAGGCCGCAGCGGCCCTGGCAGCCGGAGAGAACGATCTCCCTTACGGAGGCCGGGAAGTCCCGCTGCACCTGGGTCTGCTGGGGCAGATAGCCGATTTCGTTTCGTTGCAGGCCGTCGCCGGTGAGAATGCTGCCGCCGATTGGGGGCTGCAGGCCGAGAAGGGTTTTCATAAGGGTGGTTTTGCCGGAGCCGTTTTCGCCGACAATGCAGAGGTAGTCGCCTGCAAAAATTTCAAAGCTGAGATTTTGCAGAACGGGCTTTCCCTCGTAGCCGACGCTGAGATTTTGACAGGAAAGCAGCGCCATCATTCCGCCTCCTGTCCCAGGGCCTTTTTCAGCACGGAAAGGTTTTTCTCCATAATGGAGAGGTAGCTTACGCCGCTTGACGCGTCGTTTGCGGTGACGGCCTGCATGGAGTCCATGGTCAAGATCTGCTGATTTTTCTGGGCGGTATTCTGCACGATGGTTTCGGCAATCTTGTGCTGGGTGCCCTCTATGGTCAGCACGCAGGGCAGCCCCAGCGCGTCCATCTTCCCGGCAAGGAAGGAGACGGTCTCAAAGCTGGCCTCTGTTTCGGCAGAGCAGCCCGGGAAGGCGGCATAGTAGTCGAGCCCGTAGTCATCCGCCAGATAGCGGAAGGGGAAGCGGTCACCGAAGAGAAGGGTTTTGTACTTCCCGCTGTCCACAGCCGCCCGGTATTCGCCGTCCAGGGCGGAGAGCTTTTCCGCGTAGGCTGCGGCGTTTGCAGCGTAGGTATCCTTCCGGGCCGGGTCGGATTCCTGCAGGGCCTCGGAAATGGCGGCCACCAGCACCTGGGCATTTTTCAGAGACAGCCAGATGTGCTCGTCATACTCCGCTTCTTCCTCGTGGCCATGCTCCTCCTCCTCGTGGTCATGTTCCTCCTCCTGCATACCCTCTACGGTTTCTTCTGCCTTTGCGGAATCGCCCAGCACGTCCAGAAGCCGGATGACCTTCCGGTCCTTGTTGGGCGCATTTTTCAGAGCGTCATCCACCCAGCCGTCGGACTCGCCGCCGACATAGAGAAAGAGATCGCAATCGGAAATTTTAACAATATCATCAACGGTTGGCTGATAGCTGTGCAGATCAACGCCGCTGTCCAGCAGCGTGGTTATCTCAGCACGGTCAGTTTCGTCACCGAGGATTTCCCTGACCCAGTCGTAGGCGGGGAAAATGGTCGTGACAATGTTCAGCTTATTGGATGCTGCGGAATCGTCCTGGGGGGCACAGCCGGAAAGCACAGCTGCCGGAATCCAAAGCGCCAACAGCAGCGCAAGTATTTTTTTCATAAGGTTTTTACCTCCAAATCGTAAAATGGGCGCAAAAATACAAGGGCAGCGGCAGCACCGCAAAAGCCTATCCGAAAACAGATAGACTGCACCCTTGTAAAAAGCACCTATTTAATTGGAGAGCTTGACCTTGAGTGCTACAAGCGTAAAAGAGGGAATAACATCGACCCAGGCTGAAATGTAGTCATACAGCGCACGCCGGACCGCAGCAGCAAAAACCAGAGCGCACAGCGCCGGAGCAAAGCCCTTCAGCGTATTCCGGCAAATACCCATCTGAAGGCAGACGGGGCAGCCCTCGCCGATGCAGTCATGACCGGCCTCTTCGATGAGAAAAAGGGCGGCGCCCAGCAGAACCAAAAGCATGGCCGCGGCAATCAACGCCGCCGCGATCCGTTTTTGCTTTGCCATATCGGCGCCCCCTTTCGAAACCGGAATTGGGGTTAGTATATTGGATTTGCGAAAAAATGTCAATACAAGAGCCAAAAGCAAATTGTAAACAATTTTTCCTCATTCGCCGGAATACACCAGATCAGCGCGCATATCCAGCTCTATGGGGGCGTATTTAGCTTGAATGGCCTCATACTCCGCCTGGGTGATGGGCCGCAGGGTGGCGTCCTGGCCGTCCGGGCTGCAGAACCAGGGATTTTCGGCGCTTATTCCTGTGTCATAGCGCAAGTAGTCCACAAGAATTGCATCTCCGTGTTCAACTCGGTAGAATCCGGTGGCGCTGTTGCCGTCCAGGTATTGCCGGGTGTGGGCAAAGCCTCCCTGGCAAATGTGTAAGTTTCTGCCGCATTCCAGAAGCTTTACCTGCCCGTTTTTCATAGCAAGCAGACCGTTCCAGTCTCTGTGGCTTAAGAAAAACTCGTCCTGACCGTCGCCGTCCAGATCGATCAGGCAATAGTGCCAGTCCTGGGCATCAGCAAGGCCCGAAAAACTGGTGCGCAGGGCGTCGAAGCTTGTGTAGACGGTGTCCTCGCCTACGTTGCTGGTGGAAGAAGCATCCAGGGGGTACTGAGAAATGGGCGTGAGCGTTACGGGAACCCGGGTATAAGACCGGATGATTGCGTTGAATTCCTCCTGCGTGATTGGAATTGCATTGGAACCGGGCCCGTCTTCGTACAGGTTCCAGGGGTGCTCCCGGTAATATTCAATGGTGGAATAAAAGACGCACTTGTCCCAGACATATTCCCCGTTTTCCGGCTTTGCAAAATGGTAGGCGGTGCAATCCCGGGCCACAAACACGTAGGCAAGGATATTGTTTTGACAGAGGTACATATAGGATGGGTGGAGGGAATAGTCAGAGGTTATGTCGGAAAGATAGCGGTTGGATTCCAGAAAGGCCCCGTAGTACATGACCGTGGGCGGCATGATCCTCTGCGTTCCGTCCTCCGTCTTGCAGTAAGCCTCCTGAATATACCCGTTTTCTCCGAGCAGCAGCTCCTCCACGCCGTCTCCGTTCAGGTCCGTCAGGCAGAAGCCCAGCTGGTTCGGATGGGTGCTGATCGTTAACCAGTCTTTGATTCGGGAATCGTAGCCCAGCTCCGCATAACCGTGGAGGCGTTTCTGGTACTGCTCTGCCCACGCTTTGTCATAGGCGGCCTGCCGGGCATCCGTCTGCGCCAGCGCTTCCGGAGAGACCTCCTGAGGCTGCACGGTGAAATCGAAGGCCTCGGCGTAGCTTTCCAGGGCCTCCTTTGTCCAGGTCCGGTCGTATTCCGTCAGATTTAAGTGGATCATATAGTCGCCCCCGTCTGCAAAGAGGGACGCACCGCTGACCCAGGTGCCATCTTCCGTTCCCTCTACGGAAACGATCAATACATCCGCGCCGTAGGAAGTCCTGTAGTTCCACTCCGTGAAATTCTCCTTCGGAATCATGGAATACACGTCGTTGAAGCTGTTCTTTCGAAAGGCGGAAAAGCTGAGCACCTCGCCATAGGGCCAGACAGCATCCGGCCCCGTCAGGGTCACGGTCCCTTCCGCGGTGAAGGAGCCGTCTGCGTAGTACCGAAAAGCAAGGTCCGTTTCTGCCGGAACGCGGAGGATGCCCCGGATGCCCAGGGCCTGGCAGGCTGCCTCCGGATCGGGGTCACGGTGCATTTTTCCCAGCAGATTCAGGTGATATTTGGCACAGATTTCGTCCAGCTTATCCTTCATAGCCCGGGTGTAGAGCAGGTAGGCTTCGTATTCCGCTCCAAAGTCCTCGGAGAAGGCCTCTTCGGAATGGTAAATTTCATCGTTGGGGTCATAGGTTTCCAGCCATTCGTGCCATTCCTTCTGCGCCAGATACCCCGGCGTTCCTTCCACACCCTGCAAGGACAGCTTGAACCAGGTTTCGCTGCTTCCACTGCTGCCTGCTCGCTGCGCCTCACCAAAGGCCATATCCTGCAGATGGAGCACATAGAGGGTGGCGCACCCCACCAGAAGCAGAGCCAGGGCAACGATTGCCGCAATCAGCCACAGTCTTTTCCTGGGAAGCTGTCGCTTTTTCGGCGTTGCCTGTCGGAAGGCTTCCGTGTCAACGATGTAGCGGTCCCGCACATCGTTGAGCCCTGTGAGAATATCCATTGCGTTCATACGTACCCCTCCTCGCTGAGCCGTTTCCGAAGCTTTCCTCTGGTCCTGTGGAGCATAGAGGCCACCTTGCTCTGGGTGAAACCGGTGGCGTGGACAATGGCCTCAATGGAATCCAAATACCAGTACCGGCACAGGAACACATTGCGCTCCGTTTCGGGCAGGTTTTCCAGAAAATCATTCAGAATCCGGGCAAGCTCCCGCTGGGCGATTTCTGCTTCTATATCCGAAGAAGCCGTGCATTCCCCCAACTCTTCCAAGGCCAGGACCGTTTCCTTTCCGCCCCGCTTTTGGGCGTTTAACTTGCGCCAGCGGTCTATGGAGATATGGCGGGTGATTTTCCCCAGAAACGCATTCAGAAAATTGGGCTTTCTGGGCGGAATCAGATTCCAGGCCGCCAGATAGGTGTCGCTGACGCTTTCCTCCGAATCCTCTTTGGAAGAGAGAATGTTGTAGGCAATGCTGTAGCAGTAGCCGCCGTACTTCCTGTCCGTCTCTGCAATGGCCTGCTCCGAACGGGCAAAGAAGAGCTCGAGAATTCCTTGATCCTCCATGGGATCACCTCCTGTGGTTTGTCTTTCACCTATATAGGCGTAAAAGGGGAGGGAAATATTGCATGGGGAGAAGCTGGTTTTGAAAATATTTTACCATGGGGCAGGCCACGCTTCAAGTGGGACGGGGATCACTGCGGCTGACGAAAAGACTTTCTTTTTTTGTCGGTCCATGGTATACTTGGACTGCGGTTTCCGAAATTTGGGAATACCGCCGGATAGAGAACTTATACAACCGGGAGGAACAACCATGCGGGAGTACGCCTATTACACCCAGGTCCTGAAGGACCAACTGATTCCGGCCACCGGGTGCACCGAGCCCATCGCCCTGGCCTACGGCGCGGCCATGGCCTACAGGACCTTGGGTGCCGAGCCGGAGAGAATCACGGCGGCGGTCAGCGGCAGCATTATCAAAAACGTTAAAAGTGTGGTTGTGCCCAAGACCGGGGGGATGAAGGGCATCGAAACGGCCATTGCCGCCGGTGTGGTGGCCGGAAACCCGGATCTGGAGCTGGAGGTGCTGTCCGGCGCGCCGGAAAACACGGGGGCGCTGGCGAAGAAATTCCTGGAAAAGTGCCCCGTTACCGTGTGCCTTGCGGATTCGGATCGGATTTTTGACATTCAGATCACCATGTACGCCGGGAAGCACAGCGCCTTTGTGCGCATCGTGGACACCCACACCAATGTGGTGTCGGTCCGCCGGGACGAGACTGTCTTGAAGGAGCGGGAAATTCCTCGGCTTGCGGGGCAGGCGGAGAAGACCGCCATGCTGGAAATTACCAAAATTGTGGAGTATGCCAGAACCTGCCGCCTGGAGGACGTGGCGGAGACCATAGAATATCAGATTTCCTGCAACCAAAACCTTTCCCAGGAGGGGCTGAAGGGCAGCTGGGGGGCGGAAATCGGGCGGACGCTGCTGTCCGGGGAGAAAAACCCGGATGTAAAGCTCCGGGCCATGGCGGCGGCCGCCGCGGGCTCGGATGCCCGGATGAGCGGCTGTGAGCTGCCCGCCGTGATCAATTCCGGCAGCGGCAACCAGGGCCTGACCATCACCCTGCCCATTCTGGAATACGCGAAGGAATTAAATGCTTCCCATGAGCAGCTGATCCGGGCCCTGGTGCTGGCCAATCTGGTGGCGGTGCGCATCAAGCAGTCCATCGGCTACCTGTCCGCCTACTGCGGAGCGGTCTGCGCCGGTTGTGCCGCGGCGGCGGGAATTGCCTACCTGCATGGGGCGGACGAGGTCCTCATCAATCACACGGTGGTAAACGGCCTGGCGATTCTCTCCGGCACCATCTGCGACGGCGCGAAGCCCAGCTGCGCGGCCAAAATTGCCATGGCGGTGAACGCGGGCCTTTTGGGCTTTGAAATGGCCCGGAAGGGCAAGGAGTTCTCCGGCGGCGAGGGCATTGTCAAAAAGGGTATCGAAAACACCATCGAAAAGGTGGGCGTCCTGAGCCGAGAGGGCATGGGCGTCACCAACGAGGTCATTCTGGACATTATGGTGAAGGATTAAAAAGCGAAGAGAAGGGGGCTGTTAGAAAAGTATGTCGCTGCGAACCAGTGACCGACGTCACTACTCCGCGCTAAGAGCCGGCTTCGCCGGTTGCGCTATGTACGTGACTGCGGTCACAGTGGTGTGGCAGCCCCCCGGTTGGATGGAAACAGCTTGGTTTTACGGCCAAGATGTTTGAAAATCCGGGGGATTGTGCCCGAAGGAAATACCCTTGGGGTACCACACCAGCGTGCGCGCTGGTTCGCAATGACAGAGCGTTTTCAAACAGCCCCCTTTTTATCTTATCTGATTATCTGAAAAATAGAAAATGGCTTAGTTTCCTGGTACAGGAAGCCTTGTCCCGTCCGCCAGGAGAATGTAGTCCAGCTTCTCCAAATCGATGGGCTCCACAAATTCGCTGTTCAGGATTTCAATTCGACTGCCGTCTTGCATGACGGCGCAGGAGGAGTTGCCACCAGAGTAGAGGAAATCAGCGTTTTCTCCCCCGTCGCTGGCAAGCTCGATACGCACTTTACCGTATGCATGTATTTAAGTTGCGTTCGTTTCAGAAATGTGGTACACTGACACTAATGATGCGCAGCCAATACTTTTTCTTATACTTTTACTCTGTTGCGAGGAATCTTTCATGGCGGATACATATCAAATCCTGGTGGTTGACGATGACTTCTCGATTGTGAATATTATCGAAACCGCATTGAAACAGGCAGGCTATCAGGTGCTCACCGCCTATAACGGTGAAGCCGCCTGTCAGATCGTAAACACCAGGCACCCACATCTCATTATCATGGATGTGATGATGCCCCAGTGCAACGGCATCATTGCCACAATGAAAATCCGGCAGAACAACAACGTCCCAATTCTGATGTTGTCCGCTAAGGCGGAAGGCTCGGATCGGGTACTTGGGCTGGAAGCCGGAGCGGACGATTATTTGGTAAAGCCCTTCTATCAGCAGGAACTGCTTGCCAGGGTGAAGGCGTTGCTTCGCCGTTATGATGCCCTGGGCTCTATCCGGGAAACCAAATCCGAAAATCAAATTCAGGTCGGCAATATCGTACTGGACACCGCCAAGAAGCAGCTTGTCGTCCGGGGAGAAGCGGTTCGACTTACTGCAACGGAGTTCAAAATTTTGCAAGTGCTGATGTCCAATCCGGGGCGGGTGTACTCTGCAGAGGAAATTTACGAACGAGTCTGGGAAAGCGATGCCTACGCCGTGGAAAATACCGTCATGGTACACATCAGTCGTATCCGCGAAAAACTGGAGATCAATCCAAAGAAGCCGGAATATCTGAGAGTTGTTTGGGGGATTGGATATGTCTTTGAAGCGCCGTAATGGCATCGCCTGTTGCCTGCTCCTACTGGCAGCAATCTGCTGGACCTTTGGGTATCGGATGGTACAAAGCGGCTCAGGGGAAAGCGGTATTGTGGCAGCGTCCTACTCTCCTACAGAAGCTACAACTTATCCTACCAGCACACCGGCTACCCTTGCTACCGAATACATACCCAATGAAACAACTCCTGCGGACGAGACCGTGGAGGAGACGAATGGCGGCAATAAGTTCCTTGGATTCCTGCTTTGCTTTGTGTCCGCCGCGTCCGCAGGTATCGCCGTTATTGGTTTCTGGCAAACTGCGCCGATTCTCGGACCTGATGGCGTCAGCATGCTTGCAGCCATTGAATGCACAGCATATGACACGCTGCAAAATGTGGAATACATTTTGTGGACTTCTACCTTTCTAACCCTGACCACTTATGCAAATATCCTCACGGGTTTCACTGTTCTGTTCGCCCTTCGCGAACTGTGGGGGTGGATACGGGCAAAGTTCTCCTTGTCCTGGTGTTTGGCGTATCGCATTGCGAAATGCTCGCCAAAACCACAGCTATCCTTACTTGTTTTCGTTGGATGGATCATTCTGGCGCTGAGTGGCATCGGTTATCATTTGATTTGGTTCGCAAAATACGGAAGACGAAACGAGATTTCCTTTTGGAGTCTCATTGCTGCCACGGTATTTTGCTTCCTCTGTTTATGGAACTACGGTGCTGACCTGGAGCATTTCAAACAGCAGCTTAACAGCTTTCAGCGAGGTTTGCCGATCACTGTTGGTGATGGTGCTTTCGCTCAAACGGAAGCCCAACTTCTTGACGTGCAGACCCAGCATGAAGAAGCAGTCCGTACCGCTGTTACCAGCGAACGGTTCAAGGTAGAGCTGATTTCCAATGTTTCCCACGATCTCCGTACTCCATTGACTGCCATTCTTGGCTACAGTGAGCTTTTGCAAAAGGAAGCTTTGTCACCGGAGGGACAAGAGCAACTGAGCCGGCTGCATCAAAAAGCGGGCTATATGAATGATCTCGTAGAATCCCTGTTTGAACTCACCAAGGTTTCCAGTGGTGTCATCGAAGCGAAGAAGGAAGAGATTGACCTGATCCGCCTGTTGGAACAGACCACGGGGCTGTTTGACGATCAGCTCACCCAGGCTGGGCTGTCTGTACGGCGCAGTTATGCATCCGATTCCATCCCCGTTGTAACGGACGGAGCCAGGATGCACCAGGTGTTTGCCAACCTGCTTGGCAATGCGATCAAATATGCGCTTACAGGCACACGGATCTATTTGGAGGTCAAGGAAACGGAACGCAGCTACCTTATTCGCATGATGAACACAGCCTCCTACGAGATGGACTTCAAGCCTGATGAGATTATGCAGCGTTTCGCCCGTGGTGATAAGGCTCGGTCAACAAAAGGAAGCGGTTTGGGTCTGGCAATTGCCCAAACCTATACGGAATCCGTGGGCGGCAAATTCCATGTAGCTGTAGATGGCGACCAATTCAGCGCCATCGTGGAGCTGCCAAAAACTGAAAGAAACTTGTAAGAATTCTGTCGGCTATTTTGAAAGATACCCCCTGTACTATGGTCGGTACAGGGGGTGCTATTATGCTTAGAGAAAAATCTCTGTCTCTGCAAAAGAGATATGTTTCAGGAGTCGTTCGTCAAATAATCCTTTCTTGGCTAAATGCGGTAATGCTTGAATATCTACGCCTGCCAGGTGCACTGCGGGATTTGGCAAGGCTGGACGGACTGGCGCAAATGTCTCTTATCCGGGTTATTGCAGTCTTCTGTGGAGGAATGCTTCTTCTGTCCGTAATTTCCCGATTTGTGAACACTGCCAAAGTCGAGCGCTGGGCCGTGGTTGGCATATTTGGAATCCTGTCGATTGCCGCATTGCGGGCATCTTTTACTTGGGCATTCCTTGCGGTATGCATATTAGCCTTGATTTTCCTTGTCGTATTTGGTTTCTGCGGATGGGATGGGCAGCCGGAGCCTGCTGTCAAGCAAAAGCAGGCACATAGAATCTGGCTGTGGATCACCGTGGGATTGTCCATTGCATTCTTCCTGTTCGTCAGCGCCTGGACGGTGGGGCGGGTTTACAGCTTCAGTACGCCGACCTTCGACTTCGGAATCTTCTGCCAAATGTTTTACAATATGAAGGAATCCGGCCTGCCCATGACTACGGTGGAGCGGGACGGTCTGCTATCCCACTTTGCTGTTCATGTGTCACCAATCTACTATGTGCTGCTGCCGTTCTACGCTCTGGCTCCCACACCTGCTGCCTTGGAGGCTCTTCAGGCTGCGGTCATAACTTCAGCGGTGATTCCTCTTTGGAAAATCGGAAAGCACCATGGTTTGACCGGTGCACAACGGATGCTGGTATGTGCTGTGTTATTTCTATACCCGGCATACTCCGGCGGCACCAGCTATGATATTCACGAAAACTGCTTCCTCACGCCTTTGCTCCTGTGGCTGTTCTATGGCATTGATCGAAAGAATGCGGTTGTCACCGCAATTGCCGCGATCCTGACGCTGATGGTTAAAGAAGATGCTACCGTTTATGTTGCTGTGATTGCCCTGTGGCTCATCGTGAAAACTGTTTTACAGTCCCAGATAATAGATATACGGAATCTCGTCACTGGAATCGTAATGCTTGCCATCTCCCTTGGTTGGTTCTTCCTGGTCACTGGGTATCTGGCGAAAAGCGGTGACGGTGTGATGACCTACCGATATAGCAACTTCATGTACGATGGATCATCCTCACTGCTGACCGTTATCCAATCGGTGATCCTGAATCCGATGAAAGCTGTTTATGAATGCGTAGACACCGAAAAGCTGTATTTCATTGCCATGACGCTCCTTCCGCTCCTTGGGCTGCCTCTGCTGACAAGGCGATACGAGCGATATATCCTGCTGATTCCCTATATACTGGTGAATCTGATGTCTGACTACCAATACCAGCACGATATTTTCTTTCAGTACACCTTCGGCGCTGCTGCATTTCTGGTGTATCTTGCGGTGGTGAATCTGGCGGATATCAGGATCAATTGGCAGCGGGTGACTGTCCTCGCAGCCGCGTTTATTGTCAGCGCGGCTTGCTTTTACAAGGTCGTTGTTCCGAAAGCAATCCATTATCCGGTTCAAGCTGTTCGTTATTATGACTTCTATCAGAATATCCGGGATGCGCTATCAGAAATTCCGGATGGAGCTTCTGTGACTGCTGCAACATTTTACACAACGTATCTGTCTCAACGGGAAACCCTGTACGATGTGCGATATTGCTCGCTGGAGCATATGCTGGAAACCCAGTATGTTGTTTTGAAAATGTCTGCTGACAGCGATTTCAAAAAGTATGCAGCGAACGGAGAGGGCAATGGTTTTGAGAACCTGGTCAATCTGTTGGAGGGAAATGGCTATGCGCCATACAAGTCAGTTGAGGACACACTTGTGATCTACCGAAAGAAATAAGCAGGAATGGCATTTCTCCCTAAATTGTATCAATACCCTCTGCCATTTTACGCATTCAAATTGCAAATTTCATACCATAACACAAAAGGAGCAAACCGGCGGAATTGGCCGGTTCGCTCCTTTTTACAATTTATTACCGATTACTGCTTCCGCACGCTTTCCGCAATCTGTACCAGCTCCTCTACGGAATAGTCCGCGCTGCTTAAGAGAAAGCTCAGGCCATTTTCCTGGGTGCCCTGAATCCAGACAACATCCGAGTGGGGGGCCAGCTCGCCGACCACCGCCCCTGCGGCGGGGCAGCCCTGGATGGTGTAGGCCTGGGCCGGTTCGCTGCTGCCGATGTGCATCTGGGCCAGCTCTTCCAGAGTGATGGTGCCGTCGGAGACATAGGTCTCGTAGGAGAAAAAGAGTTCCTTGCCGGTCTCCTTGTCAAAGTACCAGCGGCGGACATAGGCATACCAGCCGTTTTCCAATGGCCAGCCCGTAAAACTGTCCTCCTCCATTCCGGCGGGCAGGGCGGTGATGCGGTAGTCCCCCAGCTCTTCCAGGGCCTCGGTGGCCTTGGAGGCGTTGGTGGGGGTCAGCTCCGGGCCGAGGCCCACGCTTCTGGCGATGGCAACCAGGTCAAGATTGTCATCGGTGGCGAGGGTATAGGCGTAGCCCTTTGTTTCGTCCGTCCAGAGCAGGGAGTTGCCGTTAAGATACCCCGTATTTCCGTTAATATCCACCGTTTCCGGCTGGCCCGCTCCGTCAAAGCTGCGGCCATAGGGGCCAAGACGGTAATAGAAGGTGTAGTGCAGGAAATTTCCGGCGGCGTTTTCGTAGCGGATTTCCTGCTGGCCGTAGGCTCTGTCGCCGACGAAGGTAATGCGATAGCCCTCCGGCGTGGACTGGGGGTAAATGGACTCCCAGCCATAGTAGGTTCCCGAATCCTGGGAAAGGTCAATGGAATAATCCGGTCCCAGGTAATCCGGGGTTTCGCTGAGGGGCTCTCCGGCGGCGGTGCTTTCCGCCATGGCGAGGATATCCACGTTTTCGTCCATGGTGGAGAGGTAGGCGTAAAAGCCCTCCCGGGTGTTTTCCCAGAGCAGAATCCGCAGGCCGCCGCTGGTGGTCAACATTCTGGCGGCATCCTCCCCCACAGTCTCGTCCGTCCAGACAAAGGAATCGTGGGGCGGGTCGGAAACGGTGTCGCGCAGGTCATAGGTCGGGGAAACCACATAGGTGATTGCTTCGCCTTCGCTGCTATAGTCAATGATCACAACGTCCGAGGCAAAGGAAACACGATCTATCGTGTAGCCGTCGGGAAGCTGCTGGGGGTAGTGGGGGGCCCAGATGGCCCCATCTTTGCACAAAAAGCTCAGGGGAAGCGGCTGGCCGAAGGCCACGCTGTCCGCCATGGCCTGTAAATCGACGGCCATGTCCTCGGTATCGAGCCATGCGTAGTAGCCCTCCGTCTCATTGTGCCAGGCGATTGTCTGGCCTTCATCCGAAACCTGCATGGTTCCGCTCTGGCCGGAGACGGCGACTTCGGAACTTTCCGCGGAAGCCAACGTGATGTCGTCTCTTTCTGCGGTGGAGATAATATAGGTGATGGTCTGTCCGGCGTCATTGGCAAACTCGATGCTCTGGGTCGTCCGGTCTATAGGGGAGCCGCCGACCATCCGGTATCCGTCAGGAAGCGCCTGGGGATAGCAGTCCGTCAGAACGTTTTTGGCCTCCACGCTGCCGTCCGGGGAAACCGTGGCGGTGGGGACATCATACTGTTTGACGTTTGTATGGATTCTGGCGTAGACCGCCACGGCGCACCCCACCAGCAGCGCGGCCAGGGCAATCACGGCGGCAATCAGGACAAGACGCGGTTTCGGGCGCTTGACCGAACGGGGCGTTTCCTCGGTTTTTGCCAGTCTGGCAGATTCCAGTCCGCCGATGGCAAGGAACAATTCTTCACATGGTTTCATACTGCATATCCCTCCTGAATCAGGTGCGCTTTCAGCTTCTTTCGTGTGCGGCATAAGCTCTGGTTGACGGAATCCCGGCGCAGGCCGTAGCGGGCGGCGATGGCTCCGGCGTCCTCCAGAAAGAAATACCGCCGCAGGAAGATGTTCTGTTCCAGCGGAGAAAGGGTGTCCAGAAGCTTGCCAATGGAGCGGGTCAGCTCCTTGGCCTCCAGCGCCGCGCCAACCTCTTCGCCGGTGCCGACGCATTCCGCCAGCTCCTCCAATACCAGTGGCAGCTCCCCGCCGCCCCGCTTCTGGGCGGTGAGATTGCGCCAGCGGGAGAAGGCGAGATTCCGGGTGATCTTTGCCAGAAACAGCCGCAGCACCGCAGGCTTCTTTGGCGGCATGGTCTGCCAGGCTTTCAGGTATGTATCGTTCAGGGCCTCCTCTGCGTCCTCCCGGCTGGGCAGGATGGCATTGGCCAGGGAGAAGCAATAGGGGCCGTATTTGGCATCCGTCTGGGCCAGGGCCTGTTCATCCCGGGCAAAGTACAGCGCAATGATCTCTTCGTCGTTCATAGGTGGATTCCTCCAATCTGTGTAAAAAGGCCTTTGCTATATTAGACGCATTTTGTGGGGCTGCGCTGACAGAAAACTGAAAATATTTTACCATTGAATGGAAATTTCATCAAGATGGGGTGAAAAATGGCTCTGCTGACGCTTTTTCGGTCAGCAGAGCCATTTTTGGGGGTAATGCAGAAAGCGGCTTATTGGGCGGCTCTGCGGGTGGAAAGATCCTCCAGGTACCGGTGGAATTCTTCGAGGGGCTGCGCCCATTCCACCGCATAGGCTTCGTCGCCCCGGTGGTCCTCCAGGTTGAAGATTTCCAGCAGGTCCCGGGCCAGGGCTTTGGAGAAGACCAGAGAGCCCTCCACATTCAGATGGCTGTGGTCATAGTAGTGTTCCCGGAAGGTGAGCCCCAGGCGCTGAACCTGCGCGTAGGTGCAGTAGTTCAGGTAGGGGATCTCTTTTGCCTCAAAATAGGCCCGCATTTTTTCCTCGTTGGCGGCATAGACCGCCGCATCCTGAATTTTCGGGGGTGTGACAGCCACAACTTCAATGCCCTTGCTTTGGCAGAGCTCGATGATGCGGTTGTAGTAGCCTACGCTGAACTCGGAGAAGGTATCCACGGATTCTGTATAGTTCCAGAGGTCCGGGGTGATCTCATCCGTGCCCTCATAAACGGCCTCATAGAGCATGGAACCCTTCTGGTAGCTGGGGTAGGCGTCATCGAGCTGCCGGTCCGGCTGGAAGTTTTCTGCGGTAAGCTCACTCCACATGGTGTGGTAGCGCAGCAGGGGGAATTTCCAGGAAAGATAGGACTGGGTGTCGTCCACAGCGCAGATTTCCCGGATCATCTGCTCTTTCAGGGCCTTGTCCGGCATACACTCCACCACTTTCCGGTAGATGCTTTCCTGCTCGTGGGGCTTCATGTCGTCGAACAAACAGCTGAAATCGCAGAGGACAATATCCGGGGTCTGGTATTCCAGGGCGTAGAGCAGCTGATAGTAGGCCGTCATGGCGCAGCGGAAGGTGATGGCAAAATTGTAGCCGGTAATGCCTGCTTCCTCGTAGGTGACGATGGGGTCATAGGCGGCATAGAGCTCGCTGGTGCCCAGGCACAGAACGTCGATGGAATCCGGGGCAGCCTGGGAATAGCGTATATTCCGGGTGTACAGGTTTTCATTTCCGGACCACCGGTAGTGCAGGATGCTCTGAGCCCCGGAAAAGCACAGGGCGAAGAGCAGCAGAAAAACGGCGGCGCGAATCAGATATTTTTTCATAAACCAATCTCCTCCCTGCCTAGAATTCCTGATAGATGAAGGAAGAGGCGGAGAATTCCGGCCCGTAAATGCCGAAGATGATGATGGCAAACACAGCCAGAAGATAGATGGCAAACCGGGTTACAATGTCCTGCCGGAGAACGGTTTCCCGGAGCTTCACCTTCCGCTCGTGGAGAATATCCACGGCAATCAGCAGTGCAATGCCGAGGTACATCAGACGGATGTTCTTGTAATCCAGGCCGTACCCGCACAGGGTTCCGTCAAACAGGATGGCGGTCTGCCGGAGACTGAAATTCCGGAATGTCCTTGCCATGAGAGAGTAGGCCTGGGGCAGGTCCTTGGCCCGGATGAAGAACCGGCCGAAGGTCAAAATCAGGAAGGTCCGCAGGGCCTGGAACAGCTTCCAGCTCAGAGCGTTCTCGTTGATGTGCAGGGCGGTCCGCACCTTTTTGTACCAGGGGCCCAGCAGAACGGCGGTGGAGACAAAGAGGGCCTGATAGCAGCCGTATACCACATAGTTCCAGCCGGTGCCATGCCAGACACCTACCAGAATGAAAACGATCACCGAGGCCAGGGTTGCGGAAAACACCTTTTTCAGGTACTTATTGGGAATTTTTTTGGAGAACTTCATGACGGACCGGTTGAGCACAATGGGGTAGTACAAATACTTCTCCATGAATTCTCCCAGGGACATATGCCACCGCTGCCAGTATTCCGTGACGCTTCTGGAAACCAGGGGAGAGCGGAAGTTTTCGGCCAGACGGATGTCCAGCATTTCGGAAAGACCCATGATCACATCAATGCCGCCGGAGAAGTCGGCGTAGATCTGGAAGCTATAGAGCACCATGGCCCAGAACAGCAGAAAGCCCCCTGCGGCCTCGTCCTTCAGAATGGCCATGACCAGAATGCCGATCCGGTCTGCAATGACCACCTTTTTGAAATAGCCCCACAGGGAGCGCTGCATCCCCATGATGATCCGCTTGCCCTCGGGCTGGTGGGTAAGCTTGAACTGGGGCGCGGTCCTTTTGTAGAGATTGACAGGGCCCTGGACGATGGAGGGAAAGTAAGTGATGAAGAGAAAATAGTCCAGGAAATTCCGCTCTGCCTTGTGCTTTTTGTGGTAGATGTCGTTGGCGTAGGCAATCATGGTCAGGGTGAAATAGGACAGCCCAATGGGGGAGACCAGCGCATTGACGCAGATCCCCTTGCTGCGCAGAAGGTCCTGCAGGAGCAGGAAGGTGTCCTTGAAGAACTTGAAATAGCACAGAATCGCCAAAGACAGCACGATGTCCAGCCAGAAAATCCGGCGAGCCTTGCTTTTTTGCTCTAAAAGGATATTTTTCTCAATGAGAAGTCCTGCCCCGTAGGAAATGGCCACGCACAGCGTGATGATGAGCAGGGATTTGAGGCCGGATGTGGCAAGGATGAAGAAGAGATTCGCCGCCAGAAGCACGCACCTTTGGCCGTTCTTCACCTTCCGGACGCCATAGTAGAGGGCAACCACCGCCAGGGCGAAGGCCACATAGCTCAGGGATTTCAGCTCCATCTTTTTACCGCTCGGCCAGCTTCCGCTCCACCATGGCGCAGATGGCGTCCAGGCTGTTCAGGTTTTCCGGTTCAATGTCGTCGGCATCGATGGAAATATCGAATTCGTCCATCAGGCTGGTGACGATCTGGATCACGTCAAAGGATTCCAGCAGGCTGTCGTCAATCAGGGCGGTCTCGTTTTCAAAATCGATGTCCGGCTGGATTCCCTCCAGCAGCTTCAAAATGCGTTCTTTCATAGCTCAGTTCTCCTTTATGTATTGGTGTTTCAGCAGTGTTCTGTCGATTTTTCCGTTGAGATTGATGGGCATTTCCTCCAGAGGGACATACCGGTTGGGCAGCATGTAGTTCGGCAGCTTTTCCTTCAGAGCCTCGGTCAGGGCCTTCTGCTCCGTGCTTCCTTCGTAGATGGCAACGATTTTCTGGGTTTTGTGCTCATATAGGCAGCAGCCCCGCCGAATTCCGGGCACGGCGCTGAGGGCGGTTTCGATTTCGCCCAGCTCAATGCGGTGGCCCATGTGCTTGATCTGGGAGTCCTTCCGGGCCAGGAAGACGATCTCGCCGTATGCATTGTACTTTCCCAGGTCTCCGGTGCGGTAGATGCGCTCGTAGTAATTCTTTTGCAGGGGATTGCGCACAAAGGCCTCGTTTGTCTTTTCGGGATTGTTGAAGTAGCCATGGGCCAGGGAGCAGCCCCGAACGCAGATCTCGCCGACGGTGTCCGGCTCGGTGACCAAGGTGTCGCCATCCAGCAGCATGACCTCCGTATTGCTGCAGGCGAAGCCGATGGGGATGGGCTCCGTGTCTTCGAATTCCCGCTCGATTTTGTAGTAGGTGCAGTCGCCGGTGGCCTCGGTGGGGCCGTAGAGGTTGGCATATTTCACCTCCGGCAGGGCCTTGCGCCACATATTGAACTGCTTTGTGGGCATGACCTCTCCAAGGAACATGACTTTTTTCAGGGATTCCGGCTTTTCCTTGTCCAGAGCCCGGAAATTTACGATCATGCACAGGGCAGAGGGCACCCAGTCAATGCAGGTGATGCGCTTTTCATTCAGAAAATGCACCAGCTTTTTGGGCAGGGAGAAGAATTTTCTGGGGACGATGTGCATGGTGGCTCCGCAGCGCAATGTGGCGTAGATGTCCTTTACGGAGGCGTCAAAGTAGAAGGGCGTCTGGTTGGCGAAGACCTCGTTTTCGTCAAATTCGAAGGTTTCGCACCACCACTCCGTGAAATTGATGACGGACCGGTGGCTGACGAGAACCCCTTTGGGCACGCCGGTGGAGCCGGAGGTGAAGATGGCATACACCGGGTCTGTATCAATGGACCGGTGCTGCCGGGCCTGGATTTCCTGAGTCCGCACCGTATCCGCGGCCTTGAGCTCCTCTATGTAGTACACGGTGCAGCATTCCTTGACCGCCTCGGGAAGGGGGTCCTCTCTGCGGGCCAGAAGGTGCTTGGCTCCCAGGGTATCGATGATCAGCTTGACCCGTTCATAGGGCATCTGCATATCGATGGGCACATAAAAGCCGCCGGTATAGGCAACACCCAGAAAGGCCTCAATGACCTCTACGCTTTTGTTCATGTATACCAGCACGGGTGTGCCGATGCTTACGGCATCCAGAAGACCGCTGGCGATTTTCAGGGCGCTGTCCTTCAGCTCGGAAAAGGTGATCTCCCGGTTTTCGTCGCAATAGGCCTTTTTGCCCCCAAATTTCTTTTCCGTGATCTCCAGATAGTCTATAACGTTTTTGATCATGTCTTACTGCCTCCATGGGCCGGGCACGGGAAATGCAAACGTGCTCCGGAATTCTCAAAATCAGGGAGAAAACGCAATTTGTGCCAAATTATCATCCTGATTCTACCACAGCTTCGACCAAATAGCAAGGTACTTATTGCCCTTGCCGGTATCGCAGAAAACACCTCCTGTGTTTGGAAGCACAGGAGGCGTCTGTTATCTCACGAAGCTGTATTCAATGCTGTCGGCGTAGCGGTAGTAGAAGCTGCTGCCCTCGCTCAGGCCGGAGAGAAGCTCTACAAGGCTGCCATCGGACAGGCCGGTCTGAATCTCCACAGGGTCTGTGAGGGTGTCGGTTTTCTCGTTGTAGCCGGTATAGAGCCAGGATTTTCCGGCATCGAAGACGACGGCCGCAGCGGGCACGGTGGGAACCGTTCCGGAGACGCCGGTAGTGATCTTCACGGAGGCATTCATGCCGGAGAGCATTTTTTCGTCCCTGGGCAGGGTGACGGTGACGGTGTACTTGGTGTTGCCGCCGGAGTTCTCGCCATAGGGGTTGATGGAAGTGATGGCGCCGGTGAAGCTGCTGCCGGGCAGGGCGTCCAGGGTGACGGTGGCCTCCATTCCCGTTTCCAGAGTGCGGATATCCAGCTCGTCCACCTGGATCTGCACGGTCATTTCCTCGTCGGCGGTGATGACGGCCGCGTCTTTCTTCGTGGTGTCATAGCTGTCGTAGGCGGCAGTCCTGGCGGCGGTGCCATAGCCGGACAGTCCCCCTGCCATGGAGGCCATGCCGCTCAGGGCGCTCCCGGAGCCCGCAATGCCGGTGGAGATGCCAGGAAATTGGCTGGGGTCAATGGACGGCATGCCGCCGGGGACGCTGGTGCCGGTCTTCTGGTAGACGATGATCCCGGTGCCGATCAAAATGGCATCCCCCTCGGAGATCTGCTCAAAGCCGGATTCGATCCAGGCACCGCCGGTGCTGAGCAGCACGGTCTGCTTTGTATAGGTAAGCTCCTGGGTCTGCACGGGAACGGTGGGGTCTAGCATATCCGCGAAGCTCTGGGTTGCCAGCTCCTCTGCGCGGATGGTTTTCTGCACGGCATAGGTCAGAACGCCCTCGGAGAGTCTGGAGGCATCCGTAACCTGGCCCAGAATATAGGTGGCCGTTTCGGTTTCATCGGTGCCGCTTCCGCCGGTGCCGGGCTGGGGATTTTCGCCTTCGCCCGGGGTCTGGCCGCTGCCGGTGCCCGGGTTCTGGTTTCCATCCGGATTCTGGCTCTGGTCTTCCCCGGAAGGCTGTGCTTGCGGCGTATCCGTGTTTTCCGTTCGGGTTCCGCCCAGGGCTGTGTAGCCGGGGCTGGCCTGGCTGCGGGTCTGGGTCAGCACGGCGGGGTCTGTATAGGAAATCTCGGTGTCCACGCCGGAGACAGTGCCGCCGCAATCGGCGTGGAGAATGCCGTCCTTGGAGAGCCGGACCAGGCTTTCCATCTGGTCTTCCAGTTCTGTCCGGCGGTTTAAGAGCCGGGCGTACTCGGCGGTGTGGCCGGTGTCCTTCAGGGTCAGCAGGGCGCTGCCTGCGGATACCTGCTGGTTCTCCTTGACGCTGATTTGGGAGACGGTTCCGTAAGCGCCGGCGACCCGCAGGCGGCTGTGGATATAGAGATTCCCCGTTCCCAGGGTTTCCCCGTCCTTGGTGGTGACGGTCACGCTGTCGTCCAGGGGGGCGGTTTCATCGGAAAGGGTCACGGTGGCGGTGCCATCGGAAACGCTTTCCACGGTGCCCTCCAATGCGGTGCCGTCGGAGAGGGTAACGGTGACGCGCTGGCCAACCTCTGCCCGGGCCTCCAGGTCCACGGCCATGAGCCCATCCAGGGAAAGCAGCAGCAGCGCGCCGCTTTCGTAGACGGTGTCCGCTGCGGCAGTGCCCTCCCGGGCATAGATCTTCTTCACCCGGCCGGCGGTGCCGGAGCGGATCACGGAATCATTGGTCTTGCTGCTTTCGGAGGCAATGGCCGCATCCAGGGTGTCTATGACCTCTTGCAGCTCAGAGATGGCTGCCTTCACGGCCACAAGGTCCACCTGGGCAATGGGGTCTCCTTCCGAAACGGTCTGGCCGTTTTTTACATAGTAGGTCTCCAGCTCCAGAGCCTGGGGCAGACTCTGGGCGGTGCCCTCCTGGGGGCTCAGGGTGCCGCCGCCGGAGAGCACCGTGGAGATGGTGTTTTCCTCGGGCACAGCGGAGAGGACCTTGCTGTTGACCTTTGTAACGGCGGAAATGCCGGAGGGCAGGGAGGCGACGATCAGGGCAATGGCCAGAATGACGCAGAGCAGCGTCACCCATTTTGCCCCGCTGCCGCCGCGCACCTGGGTATCGTCCTCCTCTTCCTCGGGGATGAGGGGCGGCATATCCGTTTTCTTGCGTTTTTTCATAGCTTAACCTCCTTAGCCGCCGTAGTGCAGGGCCTCAATGGGCGGCAGTTTGGCGGCCTTGTTGGCGGGGTACAGTCCGAAAATCACGCCGATGGCAAAGCAGAAGGCCACGGCAATGACCACCACGCCCCATTCCAGACCAAAGGAAACGCCCATGCTGGCAACCATCACGGAGATGAGCCGCAGCACCACCCAGGACAGGAACACGCCAATGGCGCAGCCGATCATGCACAGCACCACGCTTTCCAGCAAAAACTGCTGCAAAATGACCCCCCGGCCTGCGCCGATGGCCTTTCGAATGCCGATCTCTCTTGTCCGTTCGGTAACGGTTACCAGCATGATGTTCATAATGCCGATGCCGCCGACAATCAGGGAGATGGCGGCAATTCCGCCCAGAAGCACCGTCAAAATGCCGGTGACGGAGCTCATGGCGTCCTCCAGCATATTCTGGGACAGCAGGGAGAAGGCGTCCTCATCGTCCTCAAACCGGTCCAGCAGCAGCCGCTTCATGGCGCTTTCGGTGGCGGCCATATTGCCGCCCTCCGGAGCGCTGACGGAGAAGCTGGTGATGGCGGAGGAGACGGTGGCGGAAAGCCGCATGAGGGTGGTATAGGGAATATAGGCGATCATGGAGTTCTTGGTGAGAATGCCGGTGAGGGATTCGTCATCGTTTTTTAGAATGCCTACAACGGTAAATTTCCGGCCGTCCAGGGAGATTTCCTCTCCCAGACAGTCCGTATAGCCCACCATATCCTCGGCGGTTTTCTCCGTGATGATGCACACGCTGGTGTGGTTTTCCACATCCGCCTGGGTGAGAAACCGGCCCAGCAGCACGGTCTGGCCGTTGATGGGGGCATAGGCGGGGGTAGCGCCGTAGACCGTGACGGTCTTGGTGGTGGAGGAATATTTGCCGGCGGCGGTGGTAGTGGCAGAGGGGGCCGCCAGACCGATCCGGGGGTCTGCCATCCACTCGTCCAGGGTGTCCAGGGTCACGGGCGCGCCCTTGTCATCGGAGACGGTGACGGAGAGCAGATTGCTGCCAAGGCTGGAGATGGTGTCGGTGACGGTGCCGGTGGCGCCGGAGACCAGGCTCACCAGAATGACCAATGCCATAACGCCGATGATAATGCCCAGCATGGTCAGAAATGCCCGGAATTTGTTGCCGGATATGGACTTCATTGCCATTTTGAATGCCTGGATCATGCGCCCACCTCCGTCAGCTGTCCGTCCTTGATGCGCACGATGCGGCTGGCCTGTCTGGCCACGTCGTCATCGTGGGTGATGAGGACAATGGTATTGCCTGCGTCGTGGAGCTCGTGGAAAATGTCCATGATCTCCACGGTGGTTTTGGAGTCCAGGTTGCCCGTGGGCTCGTCCGCCAGAATCAGACTGGGCCTTGTTACAATGGCCCGGGCAATGGCGACACGCTGCTGCTGGCCGCCGGAAAGCTCCGTGGGCAGGTGCTTGGCCCGCCTTTGCAGGTCTACCCTGGCCAGGGCCTTCTCCACCCGTTCCTTCCGCTCGGCCCGGGGAACCTTCTGGTAGATCAGCGGCAGCTCCACATTCTCCTCGGCGGTGAGCTTGGAGATCAGGTTGAAGCTCTGGAACACGAAGCCGATCTTCCGGTTCCGGATTCGGGCCAGCTGATTTTCCGTATAGTCCTCAATGGGGGTGCCGTCTAAGAGATAGGTGCCGGAGTCGGCGGTGTCCAGGCAGCCGATGATGTTCATCAGCGTGGACTTGCCGGAGCCGGAGGGGCCGATAATGCTGACAAATTCGCCGGGATCGATGTGCAGATTGGCTTTGTTCAGGGCATAGACCTTTTCGCTGCCGATCTGATAGATCCGGGAGATATCCTTTAGATCAATCATGCTTGCCTCCTCAGCCGCCCATGTTGGGCATGCCCGCAGGCATCTTGGATACATCGGGCATGGCGCTGCCCTTGTCGCTGCCCCGGTCGCCCCGGCTGCCCATATCGCGCATACCGCCCATGCCGGAGAAGTCCCCGGAGGTGGAGAAAGTCATGCCGCCGAAGGTGAAGGTCTGCTCCTTGGGGGTGTAGTACACGGTGTCGCCCTCTTTTAGGCCGGAGACGATCTCCGTGTAGGTGCCGTTGGTCAGGCCCAGGGTGACCTCCGTCATGCCGCCCAGGGTGTCGGTTTCTGCGTCATAGGCGGTGTAGACATAGGCGGTGGTGCTGGTCTTACGGATGGCATCCGCAGGCAGCAGCAGGGCATTGTCCACGCCCTGGATGGTCACCTCGGCCTTGGCGGTCATGCCGGAGAGCATGCCGGGCTGCTTGTCCAGGGTGATCTTGGCGGAATAGCTGCCGTCGGTGCCGGTGGTGTCGATTTCCGTAACGGTGCCCACATAGTGCTCGTCACCCACGGACTCCACGGTCAGGCTGACCTCCTGACCAACCTCCAGGGAGAGAATGTCCGTCTCGTCCACGGAGACGGTGACGGTCATGCTTTCGCCGGGGTCAAGGGTGGCCAGGGTGGTGTCCGTCAAAGGATCGGTGCCTACGGTCAGATCGTCCAGGGATACCAGGGTTTCCAGGGTGCCGGACTGCCCGGCCACCAGGCCGCCGTCCTTATAGAGCTTCACAAGCTTTTGGTAGAGCTTTTCGTAGTCCTCCCGCTGCTGGAGCAGCTGGTTGTATTTGGCGGAATCTTCGGTGTCGCGCAGGGTGAACAGGGTGGAGGAGGCAGTGACCTTGGCGTTCTCCCTGGCGGAAACGGTGGAGACGGTCCCGGCATAGCCGGTGACCTTCAGGGGGCTGTGAATATACACTTCCCCGGCCAGCGCACCCACGGTGGCGGTGTCGCCTACCAGAGGCCCGTCGTCGGAAATCAGCACCGTGGCCTTGCCGCCGCTGACGGCGTCCACCGTGCCGTCCCACTGCTTGCCGTCGGAGGTGGTGACGGTGACGGTTTCGCCCACGGTCAGAGCATCGGTCTCAATGTCTACAGCCAGGAAGCCGTCCAGGCTCAGCTCTGCCAGGCAGCCCTTGTCATACATAATGTCTGCCACGCTGTCGCCCGATTCCGCATAGACAGCCTTGACCCGGCCGGAAACACCGGCCTTGACGGTGGAGGAAACCTTGTCCTTGCTGGCCTCCTGGAGCTGGCCGTCCAGGTCGTCCAGGGCGTCCTGAACGGTGGACAGGCTGGTCAGCACGGTGCTGGTGTTGGTGGAGGCCAGAAGGGTGCCCGCTTCAACGGTGCCGCCCTGCTCCACATAGAGCTTTTCCACCTTCACGGTGGCGGGGACGGTCAGGTCCTCCACATTGTCACTGGTCAGGCTGCCGCTGCCGGAGACGGTGGTCTTGATGGAGCCTGTGGTGACGGTGACGGACTTGACATTGCTGCCGCTCTGGGCCGTCACGGACCGCTGCACCCGCTGCCGGACATACAGGGTGCCGGCCAGTCCCGCTACCAGGACCACGGCAACAATGGCGATGACCCGCTGAACGGTTTTCTTCCGTTTCTGGGCTTTGGTTGGTTTGGCCATAGAGAATTCCTCCAAAATCAATTGTTAAAGTTTATTTTATAGGGAAAACCTGAAATCAGTCTGAAGAAAAAATGAATAGGCTGTGAACAAAGAAACCGCAGACATGCAAAAAGCCAAAAAAACAGCACTGCGGACCGGCTTTTACCGGCTTTGCAGTGCTGTTTTGGCCTTTCCAGACAACGGTTACCCGCCGTGCTCCTGGAGATAGTCTGCGATAGCGTCCACAAAGACCTCTCCGAACCGCTTGACCTTGACGCTGCCTACGCCGTTGACCTTGGCGAAGGCCTCCAGAGTCGTCGGGGCCTTGCGGGCCATGTCCTCCAGGGTTGCATTGGAGAAAATGATGTAGGCGGGGACGCTTTCCTGCATGGCAATTTTCCAGCGCAGCCGCTTGAGCATGGCCAGCAGATCCGGGCTCTGCTCCCCGCTGACGGGACTGCTGACCGGGGCGCTTGCCTCTGCCTTGGGCAGGCGCATGGAGACGGTCTTGCCCTCGAAGAGCACCCTCTGGGCCTCCTGCGTCAGGCTGACGCCGCCGTGGACCGGGTCTGTTTCCAGATACCCCTGGGATTCCAGGCTCTCGGCCATGGCCCGGAGGTCGTCCTTTCCAAGCTTGCGCAGCATCCCATAGGAGCCCAGCTTGTCCAGCCCCAGCTGCAGCAGCCGCTTGTCCCGGCTGCCCAGCAGGGTGCGGACCACGCTGGTGAGCCCCAGAGAGTAGCCCAGCTTGGCGCTCATCCGCTGGACGCAGGAGAGGATCATCCGGGCCTGATCGGTGATGTCCCGCTCCTCCAATTCGGTACTGCAATTGCTGCAATTGCCGCAGAAGCTTTCGTGTTCCTGGCCGAAATAGTCCAGAATGTAGCCCCGCAGGCAGCTCTGGGTCTTGCAGTAGTTCACCATGACGTCCAGCCGCTCCAGATCCAGCCGCTGCTTTTGCTCCAGCTCCTCCTGGGAAAGCTCTCCGGAAAGGGCGGGGTGCTGGATCAGGTATTTGGCGGTCTGCACATCCCCCGGGGCATAGAGCAGGATGCACTCGGCCTCTGCGCCGTCCCGCCCGGCGCGGCCTGCCTCCTGGTAGTAGCTTTCCAGGCTTTGGGGCATATTGTAGTGAATGACGTAGGACACGTTGGACTTGTCAATGCCCATGCCGAAGGCGTTGGTGGCCACCATGACGGTTTTCCGGTCGTAGAGAAAATCCTCCTGGTTATCCCGGCGCTCCTCATCGGGCAGACCTGCGTGGTACCGGGTGGCGGCAATGCCGTTCAGCTGCAAATTCTCGCAGACCTCCTCTACGGCCTTCCGGGTGGCGCAGTAGACAATGCCCGCCTTGTCCCGGCGCTGCTGCACCAGCTCGATAAGGGCGGGCAGCTTCTGCTTGGGCCGCCGGACCTCGAAGCGGAGATTGGGCCGGTCAAAGCCTGTGACCACCCGCAGGGGATCGCGCAGCTGCAAAATCTGGGCGATGTCCTGGCGCACTGCCTCCGTTGCCGTGGCGGTAAAGGCGGAAACCACAGGGCGTGGGGTGAGAATGTTCAGAAAATCCACAATTTTCAGATAGCTGGGCCGGAAATCCTGGCCCCATTGGGAGATGCAGTGGGCCTCGTCCACCGTCACCAGGGAGACCTTCCGGGTCTGGATGGCCTCCAGAAAGCCGTCGGTCAGCAGCCGCTCCGGGGCCACATAGATGATCTTGTACATTCCGGAGCGAATATTGCGGTAGACCAGCCGGATCTGAGCCGGGGTCAGGGAACTGTTGATATAGGCTGCGGCCACACCGGCATTTTTCAGGGCCATGACCTGGTCCCGCATCAGGGAGATCAGGGGAGAGATCACCAGCGTGACCCCTTCCAGCAGCAGGGCGGGGATCTGGTAGCACAGGCTCTTGCCGCCGCCGGTGGGCATAATGCCGAAGGCATCCTGCCCCCGGAGCTGCGCATCGATCAGCGCCTCCTGCCCGCCCCGAAAGGCCGAATAGCCAAAGACCCTTTGCAGGACCGATTCCTTTGTTTCCATGTTTTTCCTCTCTTCGCATTGTTCCAACAAATAAGGCAAGTATAGCATAAGGGGACAGGGAAAGCAAATCATTTGCACCCTAACCTTCCCCACCGGGGAAGGGGGACCGCCGCAGCGGCGGTGCGTCGCGCAGCGAATCTAATTTTC
>ERZ772897.1178-NODE-1178-length-28850-cov-5.671644_pt1 | contig 28850 bp, 21 predicted proteins | sample MGYA00512125_ERZ772897 | MGnify/ENA primary metagenome ERZ772897 (study PRJEB29015, sample SAMEA2737660) | human gut metagenome | biome: human gut; feature: human-associated habitat; material: faeces | place: China | collected 2012 ... | reverse complement strand
CGAAGAATTTCCCCCTGTTCAGCCGCCGTTCCGACTTCACCGACGACACGGTGATGACGCTGGCGGTGGCGAAGGCGTTGCTCAGCACTCGCGGGCAAAACGATGCCGCCATCAAAACAGCACTGGTGCGGGAGATGCAGCGACTGGGCCGCGCCTACCCTGACCGGGGCTATGGCATCCATTTTGGCGGCTGGCTCTATGAGGATGACCCGCAGCCCTACCAAAGCTACGGCAACGGCAGTGCCATGCGGGTGTCTCCCGCCGCATGGCTGGCAACAGATATGGCGGAAACGCTGCGTCTGGCGCGGCTCAGCGCCCAGGTGACCCACGACCACCCGGAGGGCATCAAGGGTGCCGAGGTGGTAGCCGTCCTGATTTACCATGCCCGCCAAGGCATGGCGATGAAGGAGCTGCACGAGCTCGCACAGGATCGCTACTACCCGCTGGACTTCACGCTCGACGAGATCCGTCCGACGTACGAGTTCAGCTCCTCGTGCCAGGGCTCCGTCCCGCAGGCGCTCGTCGCTTTCTTCTCCTCGACGGACTTCGAGGACGCCATCCGCAATGCCATCTCGATTGGCGGCGACAGCGATACCATCGCCGCCATCGCTGGCAGCCTCGCCGAGGCCCACTACGGCATCCCCGAGGATTTGCGCGAAGCTGCCATGCAGCGCCTCGACGCGCCATTGCAGGACATCGTGACAGCCTTTGAAGCAGCCTTCCCGGCCTGAGAGCAGCGTCTATTCCATGCAGTTTTCATACAGATTCTGTATAATAAAACAAAATTTTAGTTTAGCCAAATGCATGAAAGGGAGATGATCGTGATGAAAAAATGGATTCCTTCACTGGCTGCAGGTGCTGTCCTGACGATGAGCGCCTCGATCTGCGCGGCGGCTGTCCCGTCATCGGCACTCGTCGCTGGCGGCATTGAATACGGAGCTTCTGAGGACTACGTCCGGCAGGTGTACGGCGCGCCGACAGAGGTGGAGACGAAGCACCATACGATGTGGAATGGCGAGGTAACGGAATACGAGTACGGCGATTCCTTCGAGCTGAAGTTCGTCGGCGGTTACGCACGCCACATCGAGATCTCCCGCCACAATGGCATCAAGACTGCCGCAGGCATCGAAGTCGGCTCCACCCTTGACGCCGTCAAGGCAGCCTACGGCGAACCCGACAAGATCCGCGGGGACAAGTACATCTACTACTGCGATGAAGACAAGAGTATCGGGCTCGTCTTTGAGATTGAGAATAGCCGGGTCGACGAGATCGAGATAGGCTATCTGGGCTAATTGCCTTCCCAAATGATAGTGTTTGCAGGTATAGGCGGCTTATGCTACCATCAGACATAGAAAGGTCGGCGGGTCAAAGCGAGGCCGCTGAAAAAGCTGTGATTCTCTGAGGAGGAGTTATCCACAGGCAGAAAGAAAGCGCATCAGTTGATGAATATTCTCATCTTCTGATGCGCTTATCTTGCGCAGGGCTATCTCACCTGGGAGTCGGAGATCCGGTTCCGTTCGGTCAATCGCACGGTGTTTTTCCTGACCGTGATTTCGTCGTTGAGGATATCGGGGAGTATCTCAAGGATCGGAAGGTGACTGCATGATTGTTTATCATGGTTCCGATGTTGTTGTGGATCATCTTGATGTAAATCATTCTTATAGGAATCTCGATTTTGTTTGAGGGTTCTATGTTACGACCGTAGGAGAACAGGCGGAGAAATGGGCGAGGAGTGCGGGGGTCACGCCGGAGAGCCATGAGAGGGCGCTGCTGGCGATGAAGGCTTGTCAGATCGAGGTCGAAAATTAGATTTTTCTAGGAATCCTCTTGCTGGATGATTGCTTGTCTTTTATAATGGTGCTTAGAGATTCGCCTCGTCTTGTCGCCGTGCGGCAGGGGGAGGGCGGAACGGAGCCATTTTGTCCGTCAGGAGGTGCGCGATGCCTTTGTTTCGGAAATCCATGCTCGTCCTCTTGCTGCTCGTAGCCGTGGCGGGCGGCGCGGCGTTCTACGGGATGCAGTCGCAGCGGGACGCCGTCGTGCTCGATGCGGCGGAGACGCCGGCGGCGCAGGAAGCGGCGGGCATCACGGTGTATGTGACGGGAGCGGTGCAGCAGCCGGGCGTCGTGTCGGTCGCGGCAGGCGCGCGCACGGCGGATGCCGTCAATGCGTGCGGCGGCCTCCTGCCGCAGGCGGACGCGGAGAAGGTCAATATGGCGCAGCCGCTCAAGGATGGGCAGCAGATCCGCGTGCCGGAGAAGAAGGCAGCGGGGGCTGCGTCTGGCAGTGCGGCGGCCGGCAAGGAGGAGGACGGTCGCGTCAACCTCAATACCGCCGATGCGAAGACGCTCGATACGCTGCCGGGCGTGGGCCCGGCGACGGCGCAGAAGATCATCGACTACCGCGAGAGCGAGGGCGGGTTCCAGAGCCCGGAGGACCTCATGAAGATCAAGGGCATCGGGCAGGCGAAGTACGAGAAGCTCAAGGACAAGGTCACGATCTGAGTCTTGCGGTGTGGGCGTTCGTGGAGAAAAGCAGGACGGACCAGAAAGTCGAGGATGGGATGGACGCAGTTCGTGCGCGCGCGGCGCGCCTCCGCCGCCGTTTGGTCGCCCTGTCCGTGGAGCCGGGACAGGGACAGGAGCCGTTCCTCGCGCTCCTGCTCTGCATGCTCGCGCTCGGCATCTGGGCGGCGGATCGCCATCTCCTGTCGCTCACGGCGGCGTTCGCCGCGTTCTTCCTCTGCCTGCCGCTCGCGGGCGTGCTCGCCTGGCGCAAGAGTGCCTGGACGTTTTTGGCGTTCCTCGCGCTCTTTTTTTCGTTGGGGGCGCTGCGGCTCTTGACCGCTGCGGCGCTTCCTGCCGATGATATCTCGCACTACGCGCGGCAGGAGGTGCGGCTCGAGGGGGAACTGCGCGCGGCGCCTGTCGTCACGACGGATGCGCAGGGAGGGCGCCGCGTCCGCTACGAGGTGGCCGTCGATGCGGTGCAGCCATCCGCAGGAGCTAGCGGGCGGCAGCACGCCTCAGGCGCCGCCTACCTCTACACGGTGTTGCCGGAGGGGAAGGAGCCGCCGGCGGCGCGCGTCGGCGATCGCATCGCGGCGCGCGGACGCGTGCGCACGCCGCAGGGCTATCGGAACCCAGGACAGCTCGACCCCGCGCGCTTCCTGCGCGCAAGCGGTATCACGGCGACGCTCGCCGCAGGCAAGCAGGGCGCCAAGATCACGTCGCAGGACGGGCATGCGTTCGCGCGCTGGCTCACCGACGTGCGCGCGCACTACCGCATACAGATGGAGCAAGTGATGCCGCGTAAGGACGCCGCCGCCATCTTCGCCCTGCTCTTCGGCGGCTACGAGGGCGTGCGGCAGGAGCTCGTGGCAGATTTCACGACGACGGGCATCGTGCATATTCTCTCGGTCTCCGGGTCGCACATCAGCCTGCTCGCGGCGGTGCTCGCGCTCCTCGGCTCCCTGCTGCGCCTGCCGCGGCTCTTGCGCGCGGCAGGCGTCATCGCGGGCATCGCGGTCTACACGCTGCTCGCGGGCTGTGTGCCGCCCGTCATCCGCTCGGCGATCATGGGCATGCTGACGTTCACGGCGCTCGTGCTCGGGCGGGAGCGGTCCGCGCGGCGCATCCTGCTGCTCACGGGGCTCTTGATGCTGACCGTCTGGCCGCTCTGGCTCTTCCACATCAGCTTCCAGCTCTCGTTCCTCGCGACGGCGGGGCTCTTGTTCCTCTCGCCGCCGCTCACCGCGTGGCTCCGGGCGCACGGCTGCGGCACGTTCCTCGCGGCGGGGCTCGCCATTACGGCGGCGGCGCATCTTTCGACCATGCCCGTCATCGCCTATTACTTCAATATGTTCTCCGTCTCCTCGTTTGCTGCGAACCTCCTGCTCGTGCCCATCGTTGAGCTGCTCATCGTGCTGGCGCTCGCCGCCGGCATCATCGCGTGGCTGCTGCCGCCGCTCGGGAAGCTCGCGTTCGGCTTTGCGGGGCTCCTGCTCGCCTTCGTCGCGGAGGCGGCGCATCTGCTCGCGCGCCTGCCGGGGAGTCAGGTCTACGTGCCGTCGCCGGGGGCCTTGGCGTGCTTCCTCTGGTATGCGGCGCTCGGCGCCTGCCTGCTGCCGGCGCCGCTTCGGGCACAGGAGGGCGCCTTTGTCCGGCGGCACGCGCGCTCTGGCGCAGGTGCACTCGCGCTCGCCTTGCTGGCGCTCGCCATCATGCGCGGCGTGCAGCCAGATGAGCTCACGGTCTCGTTCCTCGACGTGCATCAGGGAGACGCCGCGGTGCTCAAGGTCAAAGGGCATACGTTCATGATCGATTGCGGCGGCACGCGGGGGCAGGCGTATGACATCGGTGGGCGCGTCGATGTGCCCTATCTCCTGCACAGCGGCAGCCGCAGCCTCGACGCGATTTTCCTCTCCCATGCGCATGAGGATCACGCGGCGGGGGCGGGCGGCATCCTGCGGAAAATGCCCGTCGGCACGGTCTTCACGGCGAGCGAGGGGCGCGCCGCCTACGCGGCGAGCCTGGGGCTCTCGACGGCGGACCCGCTCCTCGGCAAGTTCGTCGAGCTCAAGGCCGGCGAGACGTATGACATCGAGGGCGTGCGCATCGAGGTTCTCTCCGCGCCTGCCGCAGGCGGCGAGGGGAAGGGCGGCGCCGTGAGCAACGAGGCGTGCGCCGTGCTGCGCGTGCGCTACGGCAGCGCCTCGTTCCTCTTCACCGGCGATATGGAGAAGGAGCAGGAGGCGGCACTGCTCGCCTCCGTGCCGGACCTGCGCGCGACGGTGCTCAAGGTAGGGCACCACGGCTCCGCGACCTCGACGGGCGACCCGTTCCTCCAGGCCGTGCAGCCGCGCTGGGCCGTGATCTCCGTCGGTGCCGACAACACGTTCGGCCATCCGCGCCCCGAGGTGCTCGACCGTCTCCGCGCGGCAGGCGCCAGGCTCTATCGCACGGATGAGGACGGCGCCGTGACGTTCCACACGGATGGGAAACGCCTCTGGGCGGAGACGTACGTGACGCAGGAGTCGTGAGACGTCTGCGGGGCAGCAGGAATTCCGGCATCGGCAGCGAAAGTAAGAAAGGATGGCTTCCTGCGGGATGCCTGCATGTGCCGGTCAACGAAGGAAAAAGGTCCTGCCGCCTTGGCAGGAGAGAGGAGATCTATGACGAAGGAAGAGCTCATCGAGCAGCAGGTGCGGCAGATCGACGCGCTCGAGACGGAGGTGCTCGAGCTGCAGGAGAAGCTCGAGCTGCTGGAGGCGCGCAGCGCGGCGGAGCGCGCGGCTTCTCCGGGGGACGCGCTCCCCGGGGGAAGCCGCGAGAAGGACCTCTACCCGCAGGAGCGGCGCGAGATCCTCGTGGATGTCCTGCGGCAGGCGCGGCGGAGCATCCCCGATGGCACGCGGCGCGCCGATGTCATCGACGATGTGATCGCGGGCTGCCCCGTCAAGGGCGTGCCAGAGGCCAGGGAAAAAGCACTCAAGAAGGCGCTCACGGGCTACCAGACGCTCGACGCCTCGCTGCGGCGCAAGCTCTCGGAGCTCGGCATCGATGTGGCAGAGAAGACGAATCGTCACTGGAAGGTGCGCTACTACGGCGACCCGCGCTACAGCGGCGCGATCCCCTGCAGCGGCAGCGACGGGTTCCGCGGCGGCAGGAATCTCGCGGCGGACCTCATCAAGCGCTTTTTCTGAAACGCGCGGAGACCGCAGGCGGTTTCCCGGTTCCCCGGACGATGGGGGATGCCGGTGGAGCGAGAATGTGTGGTACGATGCCGCAGGAGCGGCGGGGAGGAACAGGACATGGGCGTTGAGATCGAGCGGAAATTCCGCGTGCGGGAGGACTGGCAGCCGGACGGCACGGGCGAGGCGATCGCACAGGGATACCTTTCCTCTGTGCCGGAGCGCACGGTGCGCGTGCGCCTGCGCGGAGAGCGCGGCTACCTGACGGTGAAGGGGAAAAACGGCGGCGCGGACGCGGCGCGCCGCGCGGAGTTCGAGTATGAGATCCCCGCAGCGGATGCGCGCGCGATGCTCGCGCTCGCCGAGCCGGGCGTTATAGAGAAGACGCGCTACCTCGTGCCGGCGGCCGACGGGCATACGTGGGAGGTCGACGTCTTCCACGGGGAGAACGAGGGGCTCATCGTCGCGGAGGTCGAGCTCGGCGCGGAGGACGAGGTGTTCGCGCGCCCTGCATGGCTCGCCGCTGAGGTGACGGGCGATGCGCGCTATTACAATTCGAGTCTCGCGCGGAGACCGTATCGGCTTTGGGAGGCGCACGATGCTGGAACTGCTGGAGCTCAATGACCGCCAGCGGGCGGCGGCAGAGGACCTCGATGACCACATCCTGCTCACGGCGCCCGCCGGCACGGGGAAGACGGATACGCTCGCCTATCGCATCGCGAACATCCTCGCGGAGGGGCGCGCGGAGCCTGAGGAGGTGCTCTGCCTCACATTCACGAACAAGGCGTGCCAGGAGATGCGGGAGCGCATCGAGCGGCGCGCCGGCGAGCCGGGCAGCCGCGTGGAGGTCAAGACGTTCCACAGCTTCTGCTACGACGTGATCCGGACGGAGGCGAAACGCCACCTCGACCTCTTCTCGGATTTCGTCATTTTCGACGAGGTGGACTGCCGCACGCTGCTGCGCGAGATCGTCTCGGAGGACCTTGATGTCCCCGTGGAGGCGCTCGCCCGCGCCATCGCCTTCACGAAGGAGAAACAGGCGGCCTGGGACATCAGGAGCGGCGATCCTCAGGCGGACCGCCGCTCCTGCATCGCGCGCATCTATCGGGAGGCGAAGGATGAGTTCTCCCGCCTCTGCATCGACGCGCAGTACCATCAGCTGCCAAAGCTCCGCGACGGCTGGGAGATCTGGGGCGCCGCGCTGCTCGGCCGCTACGACGCGCGGCTCGCAGAGGCGCACGGGCTCGATTTCACCGACCTCATCGTGCGCGCGAAGGCGCTCTTGCGCCAGCTCGAGATCGCGCGGCGCTGGGCGGCGCGGTTCCGCTACATCAACATCGACGAGGTCCAGGACACGAGCGTGCTCGAGTACGAGATCCTCTCGCTCATCTTCGGGGAGAGCCGCCTGCTGCTCGCGGGCGATCCCTTTCAGACCATCTACGAATGGCGCGGCTCGCACCCAGAGATCGTGCGCGAGCGGTTCAAAGAGGCCTACCATCCGCGCGAGATCGTGCTCATCGAGAACTACCGCGCGACGCAGCGCCTCCTCTCGGCCTCCACCTGCGCACTCGAGCGCCTGTTCCCCGCGCGCGTGGCGGCGCTCTACCCGGACGGACTCCGGGCGGAGAGCCAGGAGCGCGGCGAGCTCATCGAGATCAAGGGCGCGGCGGATTTCAGCGAAGAGGCGCAGTGGATCTACTACCGCATCCTCTCCCTGCCCGTCGAGAACTACGCGCGCGTGGCGATCCTCACGCGCAGCAACCGCTATACGAAGGAACTCTCGGCGCAGTTCCGCTCCATCAGCCGCTACGCAGAGGGGGAGCCGCTGCCGTTTCTGCTCATCGACGATACGCGCTTCTTTCGGCGGCAGGAGGTCAAGGACGCGCTCGCCTTCCTGAAGCTCACGGTCAACCGTCACGATACCGTGAGCCTCTTGCGCGTGCTCGGCCGCTTCGCGCGCGGCGTCGGACCCGCTGCCGTCCGCACGATCTCTTCCGAGGCGTATCGCTGCGCGGGCGTGCGCATCACCGACTATCTCGACGCGCTCACGCGCGAGACGGGCGATCCCTTCGCGCGGCTCACGGAGGCGCTGGCGGCGGAGAACGTCGTCGTCTTCGATGTCGAGGCGACGGGCATCGACACGACGCGCGACGAGATCATCCAGATCGCGGGCGTGCGGCTCGCGGCGGACGGGAGCATCAAGGAGCGATTCATGCACTACATCCGTCCGGAGCGGTCCGTCGGCACCTCCGTGCGCGTGCATGGGCTCACGGACGACTTCCTCCGGGAAAACGGCGAACCCGCCGCAGAGGTGCTGCGCGATTTCGCCGCCTTCGCCGCGGGCAGCGTCATCGTCGGGCACAACGTCACCTATGACCTGCACATCCTCGCGAGCCATCTCGCGCGGCTCGAGCTGCCGCCGCTCGCCTATGACACCTACTACGATACGCTCGACATCTTCCGCCGTTTCCACCCGAACCTGCGCTGCCATACGCTCGCCTATCTCGGTGAAGTCTGCGAGGTGCAGCACGCCTCCTCGCACGACGCCTTCGACGACATCTGCGCGACGGCGGAGATTCTGCAATACGCCGTCGCGCACGACATCGCGCCGACCGCAGACGCGCGCCGCGCCTGCATCAAGAAATTCCTCGCCGCCTTTGCTCCGCTCGCCGACAAGATGGCGCTCTTGCGCGCGCAGGCGGCGCAGATGCGCCCCTGGCAGCTGCTCGGGCAGATCGTGCTCGAGACGGGCATGGCGGACTACTACAAGAAACGCCATGAGGAGCAGCGCCTCGAGAACCTGCGCGACCTCTTCCGCCGCGCAAAGGAGCTCGACGACCGCGAAATCCCGCCGCAGGATGCCATCTTCCGCTTCCTGCGCTACACGACGCTCTCGACGACGGACCTCGAGGCGCTCTCGAAGAAGCCCCGCATCCCCATCATCACCGTCCATCAGGCGAAAGGCGCCGAGTTCGACTACGTCTTCCTCGCAGGCCTCCAGCAAGGCACCTTCCCCGGCCTTGCGGCGCTCCGGCGCGGCAACATCGAGGAGGAAAAGCGCCTCTTCTACGTCGCCATCACGCGCGCCCGCAAGAAACTCCTCATCTCTTGGAGCCAATTCTGCTACGGCCACGGCCAGCAGGAAAGCGAATTCCTGCGCGTGCTGCCGTCGGAGGATGTGAGGCGCGTCTGAGGGGGTATGAGTGTGAGGCGGGACGAGACTCAACCTCATGGGCTCGCTTGGCGAGGGCTTTCAGTCCATCGGCTTTGCCGCTGGCGGCGCGTAAGTGGTCGCACGGCGTTCGCGGTGACCTCGTCACGCGATCATGCGGACGGATTGCCAAGCGTGAGAGAGCGACCAGGAACCTATGTTGGAATTTTATAGCTCGTATGCAAAAATACATGTATACATTTCGTGCGGAATATAGTATACTTCACTTTGGTAACAACGTACACTGTTGTATCGGGGGCTGCCGCAGGGATTGCATGAACATTCGTGCCATCCCTGCAGCGGCCCCTTTATTTCAAGCAAAAGGAGAGATTTACCTTGTCAGACAGCAAAAAGTACATCCAGTCCGTGTTGGATCTCGTATCGAAGAAGGACCCGGGACAGACGCATTTCAAAGACACTGTCACGGAAGTCCTGAAGACCGTCGCACCGGTCCTCGACCGGCATCCGAATTACGAGCAGCACAAGCTGCTCGAGCGCATGGTCGAGCCGGAACGCGTCGTCATGTTCCGCGTCCCCTGGCAGGATGACAAGGGTACAATCCAGGTGAACCGCGGCTTCCGCGTCCAGATGAGCAGCGCGCTCGGCCCCTACAAGGGCGGTCTGCGCTTCCATCCGAGCGTCAACCTCGATATTTTGAAATTCCTCGCGTTCGAGCAGGTGTTCAAGAACGCGCTCACGGGCCTGCCCATCGGCGGCGCGAAGGGCGGCTCGGACTTCGATCCGCACGGCAAGTCCGACAACGAGGTCATGCATTTCTGCCAGAGCTTCATGACGGAGCTCTACCGTCACATCGGTCCGGACGTCGACGTGCCCGCGGGGGATATCGGCGTCGGTGGTCGTGAGATCGGCTATCTCTTCGGTCAGTACAAGCGCATCCGCGACAGCTATGACGCGGGCGTCCTCACGGGCAAGCGCGTGGACTACTGGGGTTCGCTCGCGCGCACGGAGGCGACGGGCTATGGCCTCCTGTATTTCGTGAAGAACATGCTCGACGCGAAGGGCATCGATCTCAAGGGCAAGACGCTCGTCGTCTCCGGCGCGGGCAACGTCGCGCAGTACGCCATCGAGAAAGCGCAGAGCTTCGGCGCGAAGGTCGTGACCTGCTCCGACTCCAACGGCTACGTCTACGATCCGGACGGCATCGACCTCGACGCCGTAAAGGAAATCAAGCAGGTGCGCCGCGGCCGCATCAAGGAGTATGTCGAGACGCATCCCAAGGCGGAGTACCATGAGGGCTGCAAGGGCGTCTGGACGGTCAAGTGCGACGTCGCGCTGCCGTGCGCGACGCAGGGCGAGATCGACCTCGAGAGCGCCAAGGCGCTCGTCGCGAACGGCGTCACGGCGGTCGGCGAGGGCGCGAACATGCCGTCCACGCTCGATGCGATCGCGTATTTCCAGGAGCACAAGGTTCTCTTTGCGCCCGCGAAGGCAGCGAATGCCGGCGGCGTCGCCGTCTCGGCGCTCGAGATGGCGCAGAACTCCGAGCGCCTGCAGTGGACGTTCGAGGAAGTCGATGGTAAGCTCCAGGGCATCATGAAGAACATCTACGAGAGCGCAAAGAAGAACGCGGAGAAGTACGCAGACCCGGACGATCTCGTCTCCGGCGCGAACATCACGGCGTTCAGCAAGGTCGCTGAGGTCATGCTCGCACAGGGTCTCGTGTGAGGCGTGGCAGCGCGGCTGCTATATCGTCCATAGGATAGGAAGGGCCGTCCCTCGACTGTGAGGGGCGGCTCTTTCGCGTCTCGGCGCGGGAATTTTTCCTTGCCAAATCGCGCCGGGGTCTCTATAATAGGGGATAGATAAAAGTCAAATAGTCAATGAACAATGTTGGAAGGTGGTTCTTATGAGCAACATTGCAGACTTGATCGAAGCGTATATCCGCCAGCAGCTCGCGCAGCAGCAGGACGGCAAGGTGGAGCTCCGCCGCACGGATATCGCGGATAAGATTTCCTGCGCGCCGTCGCAGATCAGCTATGTGCTTTCGACGCGCTTCACGCAGGACAAGGGCTTCGTCGTCGAGTCGCGGCGCGGCCTCGGCGGCTACATCCGCATCGTGCAGGTGCCGGACCAGCAGCAGGTGAAGAACCTCATCTTCGCCGATATGCGCAGCAAGATCACGGGCGATACAACGTACGGTGAGGTAGAGAGCATGATGAACTATCTGCAGCAGCATGAGCTCATTACCCAGCGTGAGGCAGCGCTCTGCATGCAGGTCATCGACGGGCTCTTCCACTCGCCGACGATGGATGTGTCGGAGAAAGTGCAGATGATCCAGGCGCTCCTGCTGACGCTGGAGAAGTTCTCCTAGCGGCAGAGAGGGATACGAAATAGCTCGCAGAGGGAGGATACCAAATGCTTTGTGATGATTGTGGCAAGAAGGAGGCCGTGGTCCATATCGTGCAGATCGGACCGAACGGCCGCGTGGAGAAGAATCTCTGCGAGGATTGCGCGCAAAAATATGGCAATGAGATGTTCGCACCGCATGAGCGCGCGATGTCGGTGAACGATTTCCTCAAGGGTGTGTTCAGCAACACGCCGCGCCCGCAGGAGGACAGCGAGCCCGCGGGGGCAGACCTCGTCTGCCCAAACTGCGGCATGCGCTACCGTGATTTCCAGCAGACGGGCAAGATCGGCTGCAGCGTCTGCTACGATACGTTCCGCACGCAGCTCGAGCCGCTGCTTCGTCGCATCCACGGGTCGAGCGTGCACAGCGGGAAGATTCCGCACCGCACGGGCGGTCGCCTCGAGACGAAGCACGAGATCGAGGTGCTGCGCGCGGCGCTCAAGGACGCCGTGGCGCAGGAGGCGTACGAGCAGGCGGCGGAGTACCGCGACCAGATCCGCGCCCTCGAGAAGAAACTCGCGCAGCAGGAAGGGGATGAGGCACATGCTGCAGAATGAAAGCGCCGGGGATGTTTTCCACGCGAATTGCCTGCCTTGGCTCACGAGCAAGGCGCCGGAGAGCGATGTCGTGCTCTCAAGCCGCGTGCGCCTCGCGCGCAATTTCCGCAAGATCCCGTTCCCGAACCGCGCGGATTTCGAGCAGCTCGCCGCCGTGCTGCAGCTCACGGACGGCGCGATGCCAGCGGTCTCCGCTGCGACGCAGCAGCATTTCTCGCGCTACGCGATCGACAAGCTCACGAAGCTCCAGCGCGAGGTGCTCGTCGACAAGCGCCTCATCACGAAGAACCTCGTGAAGAACCCGCAGGACCGCGTGGCGTTCCTCGCGGATGATGCGAGCATGGGGTTGCTCGTCAATGAGGAGGACCATCTGCGCATCCAGAGCATGCGCGCCGGTCTCGACCTCGAGCGCGCCTACGAGGTCGCCTCGGCGATCGATGACGCCATCGAGGGACAGCTCGACCTCGCGTTCGATGAGAAAATGGGCTACCTCACGTCGTGCCCGACGAATCTCGGCACGGGGCTGCGCGCCTCGGTCGTGCTCCATCTGCCGGGCCTCGTCTACACGCGCAACATCAACAACATCATCAACATCTCCCAGCAGCTCGGCCTCTCCCTGCGCGCCCTCTACGGCGACGACAAGGAGGTCGTCGGGAACCTCTTCCAGGTGTCGAACCAGCTCACGCTCGGCTTCAGCGAGCAGGAGATCCTCGACAACGTCAAGAGCGCCGTGACGGAGATCATCGCGCACGAGCGACGCGCGCGCAAGGCGCTCTCTCTCTACATGAAGGAACATCTCGAGGACGGCATCTGGCGCGCCTATGGCACGCTGCGCTACGCGCGCCTGCTCACGGAGAAAGAGGTGCTCACGCTCTTCTCGAAGGTGCGGCTCGGCATCGATATGCGGCTCATCAAGGAGGTCTCGGCGGAGTGCTATCCGGAGATCCTTATCGGCAGCCGCGCGAGCTGGCTCGAGAGCCTCGCGGGCACGGAGAATATGTCGTCGGGAGAGCTTGACAAACTGCGGGCGGAGACGGTGCGCAAGGCCCTCGCCGCCCATCCGGGAGAGAGGAGGCAGGACACATAATGCAGGGAAGATTCACGAACCGCGCCGTGCATGCGATCGAATTCGCACAGTACGAGGCGCAGGAACTCCAGCAGGACTACATCGGCACGGAGCACATCCTGCTCGGGCTGCTGCACGAGCAAGAGAGCATTGCCGCGAAGGCGCTCCGCGCCGTCGGGCTCGAGTTCGCCGCCGTGCGCCAGCAGGTGGAGAACGTCCTCGAGCAGGAAGAGCAGTACCCCTCGGACAACCCGTACTACACGCCGCTTGCGAAGCACGTGATGGAGATGAGCATGCGCGAGGCGCAGCGACTCGGTCATAAATACGTGGGCACGGAGCACATCCTGCTCGGGCTCCTGAGCGAGGAGTCGAGCGCGGGCGCGCGCGTCATCGAGTCGATGGGCGTCGAGCTCGAGACGCTGCGCGCGACCGTCTACAACCTCCTCGACGCGAAGGACCCGGAGGCACTCGATGCGCAGGGGAATGTCACGGGCAAGAAGAACGCGACGCCGCTCCTCAACCGCTATGGCAGGAACCTCAACGACATGGCGCGCCAGGAGAAGATGGACCCCGTGATCGGGCGCGAGAAGGAGATCCAGCGCGTGATCCAGATCCTCTCGCGCCGCACGAAGAACAACCCCATCCTCATCGGCGAGCCGGGCGTCGGCAAGACGGCAATCGCCGAAGGGCTCGCGCAGCGCATCGTCGAGGGCTCCGTCCCGTACATGCTGCAGGATAAGCGCGTCTACTCCCTCTCGATGGCCTCACTCGTCGCGGGCGCGAAGTACCGCGGGGAGTTCGAGGAGCGCCTCAAGGGCGTCATCGACGAGATCCGCCGCACGGGGGACGTGATCCTCTTCATCGACGAGATGCACACGCTCGTCGGTGCGGGCGCCGCTGAGGGTGCGCTCGACGCGGCGAACATCTTGAAGCCCGCGCTCTCGCGCGGCGAGATCCAGATCATCGGCGCGACGACGCTCGATGAGTACAAGAAGCACCTCGAGAAGGACGCAGCGCTCTCGCGACGGTTCCAGACCATCATGGTCGAGGAGCCGGGCGTCGATGACGCCATCGCCATCCTCAAGGGGCTGCGCGACAAATACGAGGCGTTCCACCGCGCGAAGATCCAGGACGACGCCATCGTCGCGGCCGTCAAGCTCAGCCATCGCTACATCCAGGACCGGTTTTTGCCGGACAAGGCCATCGATGTCATGGATGAGGCCGCGTCGAAAGTCCGCATGAAGATGGTCGAGCAGCCGCAGGAAGTCAAGGAGGTCGAGGAGCGCCTCTCGCGCCTCACGAACGACAAGGAGGCGGCGATCACCTCGCAGGACTACGAGCGCGCCGCGCACCTGCGCGATGCGGAGAAACATCTCAAGGAGGAGCTGGAGGCGGCGAAGAAGCGCTGGGAGAAAAAGGAAGAGACGCCCATCACGGTCACGGCAAACGATATCGCCGACGTCGTCGCCCTCTGGACGGGTATCCCCGTGCGCCGCATCGCCGCGAAGGAATCCGACCGGCTGCTGCACATGGAGCGTACGCTCTCACGGCGCGTCGTGGGGCAGGAGGAGGCCGTCCAGGCGGTCTCGAAAGCTGTGCGTCGTGCGCGCTCCGGGCTCAAGGACCCAAAGCGCCCCATCGGCTCGTTCCTCTTCCTCGGCCCGACGGGCGTCGGCAAGACGGAGCTCGCGCGCACGCTTGCCGAGGTGCTCTTCGGCAGCGAGGACAGCATCCTGCGGTTCGACATGTCTGAGTACATGGAGAAATACTCCGTCTCGCGCATGGTCGGCGCGCCTCCGGGCTACGTCGGCTACGAGGAGGGCGGACAGCTCACGGACGCCGTGCGCAGGAAACCCTACAGCATCATCCTGCTCGACGAGATCGAGAAGGCGCACCCCGATGTCTTCAACCTGCTGCTGCAGGTGCTCGAGGACGGCCGCCTGACCGATGGACAGGGCCGCACCGTCGACTTCCGCAACACCGTCATCATCATGACGAGCAACGCGGGCGCGAACTTCCTGCGGCAGGCGCCGCCGGCGCTCGGTTTCGCGACGAAGGAGGAGACGGACGAGGATCGTCACGCCGACGCGAAGAAGCGCGTGCTTGACGAGGTCAAGCGCATCTTCAAGCCGGAGTTCCTCAACCGCATCGATGAGCTCATCGTCTTCCACCCGCTCGGACGCGCCGAGCTCGCGAAGATCGTCGACATCCTCCTGCGCGGCGTCAAGGACCGCCTCGCGGAGCGCGGCCTTTCGCTCGAGATCAGCCCCGCGGCGAAGAACAAGCTCGTCGAGAAGGGCACGGACTTCAAGTACGGTGCGCGTCCGCTCAAGCGCGCCATCCAGCGCCTCATCGAGGACCCGCTCGCCGAGCAGCTCCTCGCGCGCAAGTTCAAGGCGGGCGAGACCATCTACGTCAAGAAGACCGGCGACGTGCTCGATTTCGTCGCCAAGGTGAAAAAGCCGAAGGCGGGCAAGGGCGGTGTGCCTGCCAAGGGCGCGCACGCAGACGCTGCAGAAGCGCCTGCACCCACACCCGCTGCGGAAACCGCTCATGCGGAGGCGTAACCGCCTCGCCCCGCGCGGGCGCCGCGCCCGCCTCGGCAACCTCGCCGCGAACCTCCTCTGGTCGCTCTGGTGGCTCGGCAGGTCGTGCGTGCGGGGCATCAAGGCGAGAGGGAAGGACACGCGGAAGCGGAACTGAGGGCGCAGCCTCTGTGGCACGCCCTGAGCTGCCCGCGGGCAGGCATTGCCCGCGGGCAGCTCTTTTTTTTAGTAAGGAATGTAGTATCATGCGCGGCGGCACCGCTGGAGACGGCCGCCGATAGAGAAGGAGGAGCAGCATGGCAAAGAAGAGGAAGACGCGGTATGTCTGCCAGCAATGCGGCTATGACAGCCTGCAATGGCTCGGGAGATGTCCGGGATGCGGCAGCTGGAACACGCTCGTCGAAGAGGTGATCCCCGAGGAGCCGCCAAAGGGGGGCGGCCTGCGGCTCGGCCTCTCCGACGCGCAGGAGCCGCAGCCCATCGCAGAGGTCGAGACGCGCGACCTGCCGCGGTTCTCGACGGGATCGGGCGAGCTCGACCGCGTGCTGGGCGGCGGCGTGATCCCAGGCTCGCTCGTGCTCATCGTCGGCGACCCCGGCGTCGGCAAGTCGAGCCTCACGCTCGAGGCGTGCGCCAAGGTCGCGCGGCAGGGGAAGTGCGTGCTCTACGTGACGGGCGAGGAGAGCACGCGGCAGGTGCGCATGCGCGCCGACCGCCTCGACGCCCTCGCCGATACACTCCTCGTCGTGAGCGAGACGAACCTCGAGACCATCGAAGCGCACGTCGAGCACGAGAAACCGGAGCTCCTCGTCATCGACTCGATTCAGACGATGCTGCGGCCGGACATTGCCTCCGCGCCCGGCAGTGTCTCGCAGGTGCGCGAGTGCGCCGTCTCGCTCCTTCGCATCGCGAAGACGCACGGCATCGCCGTCTTCCTCATCGGTCACGTGACGAAGGAAGGCAACCTTGCAGGCCCACGCGTGCTCGAGCATATCGTCGATACCGTGCTCTATTTCGAGGGCGAGCGCAACGCGGAGTACCGCGTGCTGCGCGCCGTGAAGAACAGGTTCGGCAGCACGAACGAGCTCGGCCTCTTCGAGATGCGCGAGGCGGGCCTCATCGACGTGCCCGACGCCTCGAAGCTCTTCCTCTCAGAGCGCGAGGAGGACAGCGGCACGGTCATTATCCCGACCGTCGAGGGGACGCGCCCGCTGCTCGTCGAGCTGCAGGCGCTCGTCGCGCCGACGCCCTACGTGCCGCCGCGCCGCACGTCAGACGCCGTCGACATCAAGCGTATCCAGCTCTTGCTCGCCGTCCTCGAGAAGCGCGTCCACCTGCAGATCGGCGCTTGCGATGTCTACGTGAAGGTCGCGGGCGGCATCCGCATCGACGAGCCAGCGGCGGACCTCGGCATCTGCGTCGCCATGGCGTCGAGCTTCGCGAACCGCCTGCTGCGCCCAAAGACGATCGTCTTCGGCGAGGTCGGCCTCTCCGGGGAAGTGCGCGCCGTCTCGCAGGCGGAGCTCCGCGTGCACGAGGCGAAGCGGCTCGGCTTCTCCCACGTCATCCTGCCGCGCAAGAACTACGAGCAGATCGCGGAGGGGGTGCGCGGCATCGCGCTCTACGGTGCAGCGACGATCGGCGAGGCGCTCAAGCTCGCGATGCCGCGCAGCTGAAGACGCGCTGTTTCCAAAGGAAAGAAGAACCAACACGCGACAATCGGAACCTGCGAGAGGAATCATAGACATTCATCAAGATTTGTACGCATGTATACAATATAACTGTACAATATCAAAGAAATTACCAGAATATCTCTTGCGAGTGTACACCTCCTATGCTATAATCTTCATAGATTTTATAAAGAAATTATATGAATGATTTGGAGGGATCTGCATGAAGTTCGGTTCCATGAAAAAGATTTTGACGGCAGGGCTGGCGGTTGTCGTCTCGGCGGCGCTCCTTACGGGCTGCGGCGGCGATCAGGCGAGCCAGAAGAAATTCCTCAACATCGGCACGGGCGGCACGGCGGGGACGTATTACCCCATCGGCGGCGCCATCGCGGAGATCCTCAACAACAACATCGATGGCATGAACGCGAGTGCGCAGAGCACGGGGGCGACGGTCGCGAACATCAACATGCTCAAGGACGGCTCTGTCGACATGGCGATCGTGCAGAACGATATCACTTACTACGCGGTGAACGGCACGGAGATGTTCCAGGACAAGAAGGTGACGAACCTCAAGGGCATCGCGACGCTCTATCCTGAGACGTGCCAGTTCGTGACACTCGACAGCTCGGGCATCAAGTCCATCGCAGACCTCAAGGGCAAGCGTGTCGCGGTCGGCGCGGCAGGCTCCGGCGCGGAGGCGAATGCGCGTCAGATCCTCGCGGCGTACGGCATCACCTACGATGACATCGACGTGCAGTACCTCTCGTTCGGCGAGGGCGCGAGCGCGCTCAAGGACGGCAACGTCGATGCGGCATTCCTCACGGCAGGTTATCCGACGGCCTCCGTGCAGGATATCTCCTCGCAGAACAAGATCCGCCTGCTTCCGATCGACGGCGACAAGGCGGACGCGCTGATCGCGAAGTACCCGTTCTACACGAAGACAACGATCCCTGCGGGCACGTATGCGGGCTTCAATGAGGACGTGCCGACGATCTCCGTCATGTCGATGCTCGTGGCGAACGACAAGGTCGATGACAAACTCGGCTATGAGATTGCGAAGGCGATTTTCTCGAACCTCGATCGCCTGCAGGCGGCGCATTCCGTCGGCAAGCTCATCTCGAAGGAGAATGCTGAGAAGGGCATGTCGCTTGACATGAACGCAGGCGCGAAGAAGTTCTTTGAAGAGAAATAAGTGAAGGAAAGAAGGCAGGGGCGGGCGCTTGCCCGCCCTTTCTCCATGAAGAAAATCAAGGTTTTCAGCGCGCTCGCGCTCGGCTGCTTGCTCATCTTCCTCGAGCTGCTGCAGCCGGTATTCCTCATCCGCGGCGGCGGGCGGACGCTCGCCGCGCTGCCGCTTCGTCAAGAGCAGCCGTTCTCCATCTGGTTCATGCATTCCGTGCAGAAGACGCCGGTGCTCGAGAACCTCGTGGCGGATGGGCAGAAGAAAGAGCTGCGCCTCTGTTCGACGCGTTATCAGTCGTTTGGCGTCGGCCTGCCGTTCTGGCTCAGCGAGGGCGAGTTCCACGAGGAGGGGGATTTCTTCGTGTTCGACCACATGGACCGCCATTTCCGCACGATCTCGCTGCGCACGGGCGTCGGCACGCAGCTCACGCTCACCACGTCGGCGGGGACGCTGCGCCTCTACGAGATGTTCCCGCCGGGGACGAAGATCGATCTTTTGGTCGCGCCCGGCTATGAGGTATTCCGCTGAAATTCCCTTTGGAAAGGATGTTCTATATGAGTGAGAAATCAGAGAAAGAGCTTGCGGAGGAGGTGCTCAAGAAATACGACAGCGACGCTGACACCATGCAGTACAAAGGCATCATGGCGAAGATCGTCTCTGCCATCGCCATCACGTTCTCCGTGTTCCAGCTCTATACGGCGACGTTCGGCGTGCTCGACGCGCAGCTGCAGCGCGCGGTGCATCTTGGCTTCGGCCTCGCGCTCGTCTATCTGCTCTATCCGTCGCGCAAGTCCTGGTCGCGCACGCGCGTGCATCCGCTCGACGTCGTGCTCGCCATCCTCGGCGCGGCGTCGCCCGCCTACATCGTGCTGGAGTACAAGGAGCTCGTGCTGCGCTCGGGGACGGTGACGACGCCGGACCTCGTCATCGGTCTGCTCGGCATCCTGCTCGTCGTGGAGGCGACGCGGCGCGTCGTCGGCATCCCGATGGTGACGGTCGTGCTCTGCTTCATCGCCTATGCGTTCGCCGGCCCCTACATGCCCGGCGTGCTCGCGCATCGCGGCCTCACGCTCAGCCAGCTCGTGAGCCATCTCTATTTCACGACGGAGGGCATCTTCGGCATTCCGCTCGGCGTCTCGTCGACGTTCATCTTCCTCTTCATCCTCTTCGGCGCCTACCTCGAGTCGACGGGGCTCGGGAAATTCTTCATCGACCTCGCGAACAGCATTGCGGGCTGGGCGAGCGGCGGCCCGGCGAAAGTCGCCGTGCTCTCCTCCGGCCTCATGGGAACGGTGTCCGGCAGCTCCGTGGCGAACGTCGTCGGCACGGGCTCGCTCACGATCCCGATGATGAAGAAGCTCGGCTACCATAAGAACTTTGCGGGCGCCGTCGAGGCAGCGGCGTCGACGGGCGGTCAGCTCATGCCGCCCGTCATGGGCGCGGCGGCGTTCCTCATGGCGGAGTTCGTCGGCGTCCCCTACATCGATATCGTCAAGGCGGCGGTGATCCCGGCGCTGCTCTATTTCACGGGCGTCTGGCTCGGCGTGCATTTCGAGGCAAAGCGCAACAACCTCAAGGGTCTGCCGCGCGAGCAGCTGCCGAAGTTCGGTCGTCTCTTTATCGAGCGGGGCCATCTCGCGCTGCCGCTCGTCGTCATCGTCTACCTGCTCGTCTCAGGCTACACGCCGATGCGCGCGGCGCTCGTCGCCATCGTGCTCTCCATCGTCTGTTCCGCGCTGCGGAAATCGACGCGCATGAAGCCCGTCGAGATCGTGCGCGGCCTTGACAAGGGCGCGCGCAATGTGCTCTCCGTGCTCGTGGCGTGCGCCTCGGCGGGCATCGTCATCGGCGTCGTCACGAAGACGGGCGTCGGGCTCAAGCTCGCGTCCGGCCTGCTCACGCTCTCGGGCGGCCTGCTGCTCCCGACGCTCTTCTTCACGATGATCACGGCGATCGTGCTCGGCATGGGCGTGCCGACGACGGCGAACTACGTCATCACCTCGACGATCGCGGCGCCGGCCATCATCCAGATGGGCGTGCCCGTGCTCGCGGCGCACATGTTCGTATTCTACTTCGGCATTATCGCCGATGTCACGCCGCCGGTCGCGCTCGCCGCCTTCGCCGGCGCGGGCATCGCGGGTGGCAACGCCCTGCGCACGGGCATCAACGCCTCGAAACTCGCGATCGCGGCCTTCATCATCCCGTACATGTTCGTGCTCTCGCCCGTCATCCTCATGATCGACGCGACGGCGGGGACGCTCATCCTCACGACCATCACCGCCATCATCGGCATGGTCGCCCTGAGCTCCGCGCTCATCGGCTACCTGGCGGATACCTGCCGCCTCTACGAGCGCCTGCTGCTCATCGCCGGCGGCCTCATGATGATCAAGCCGGGCATGATGACGGACCTCGCGGGCTTCGCGCTCTTTGCCGTCGTCCTGCTGAGCCAGTGGAAGCGGCGGAAGGCAGTGCAGGTCGCGGCATAAGGCGATTGCGCTCCCTGGCAGTTCCCATATCTGAAAAGAAAGCGGCGGTCTCCCGGAAGAGGGGAGACCGCCGCTTTCTGTGCCCTGGACTTAGGAGAGGAGCTTCTGGAGCTCCTCCTCCGTGATGTGGAATGTCTCTTTGAGCGCCTCGCGCCCCATGCCGCCGGAGCTTGCGAGGCGGCGCAGGATGTTGCGCCGCGCCGTCTCGAGGCCCTGCTGGTAGCCGACGGCGAACGTCTGGCCGCCACTCTTCGTCATCTGCTCCTCGTAGGCGCGGAAGATCGGCTCATCCTTGCGCCGCACGGAGTCGAAATCCGTCTGCGTCGACTTCTGCTTCGCGCGGTAGTTCTTCAGACGGTCGGGCTGCGGCTGATAGTCGCCGTCCGGGCTGTAGATCCAGGTCTCGTCCGCCGGCCAGGACTGCGTGAGCACCTGCATGATGGCGGGACGGTAGTCGCGGTCGTAGCGCGCCGCCGCGTCCTGCGGCGTGAGCCCACGGTCGACAAGGCGCTGCGTCGTGCGCGCGGCGAGGCTCTCCGGCTGCGCCATGATCGCGAGTGTGTAGTCGGCAAAGGAGCGCAGATGTTCCCAGCCGTCCTGCTTGAGCAGCAGCCAGCAGCCCTCGACGAGCACGATGGGCTTGCGCACGGGCGTGATCTCGGGGATGCTTTCCCCGCGCGCCTTGTCGAAGACGGGCCAGCGCAGGTCCTCGCCTGCGGCGAGTGCGGCAAGCTTCTTCGTGAGTTCCTCAGTATCGAACGCCTCCGGTGCATAGGGAGAGAGAGGCTTCCCTTCGGCGTCGAGCTCCGACGTCTGCCGCCCGAACCCCTCGAGCCCGAGCCGCTGGAGCGGCAGCAGACCGCTCTCGGCGCCGAGCAGCGAGAGGCGCTCGAGGAAGAGCGCGAGCGTCGTCTTGCCCGTGTCGGCAGGCGCCGCGAGGAAGGCGACGACACGGCGTCCCTCGCGGCGCGAGAGGTCGGAGAGGCGCTGGAGTAGCGGCAAAAAGAGATGCTTGATGGCGTCGTCGCTGTAGGAGAGCTTGCGCACCCGTCCATTGATGGTCACGCGGCAGCTGCGCCATGATTTCGCTGACATGTGGAACACTCCTTTGTACACGCAGTGGGTCAATCCATTTGTTACTCCTATTGTTCGACGGGGAAGGGGGGAACTCCTACCGATCGGCAGAGGCGATGGGACAGGGGACGGAGCTGTGCTTCTTGAGAAAGATATATAGAAAAAATAACAGAAAAAAGATGTGAAGTTGACAAATTTACAATATTACACCGTACTTTCTGCCAGAAATGCGCGAAATACCATTTTTTACGCTGGAAAGTAACGTCCCGTTTATGATATGATATTATAAAAGAAATTGTTAGCCAATTCATGTAATTTATAAAACGAGAATAAACCATGGTTTTCGGTGGAAAGAAAGGGTGACCTGCATGGCACAGAATATTTCGCGCAGGGATTTTTTGAAGCTCGCCTCAGGTACGAGCCTGTTCGGTCTCGGCGTCCTGGCTTCTGGCTGTGCGAGTGAGGAGAAGCAGTCGGGCGGCGACGGCTGGATGCCGGACCAGTATCACGGGCGTGGAGATTTCCCGGCGCAGCTCAAGGGGCGCGTCGCCATCGCGCCGGACAACGCCGCCATCGTGCGCGACGATGAGAAATGCATCCTCTGCGGCCAGTGTATCGAGGCGTGTCAGAAAGTGATGAGCGTCCACGGCTACTATCCGCTGCCCATCAAGGATGAGACGGCGTGCATCGGCTGCGGGCAGTGCACGCTCTGGTGCCCGACGGGAGCGATCACGGAGCGCCCAGCCGTAGAGGAGGTCGAGGCGGCGCTCGCGGACGATGAGAAATACGTCGTCGTGCAGACGGCGCCCGCGACGAAGGTCTCTCTCGGCGAGGAGTTCGGCCTCGCGCCCGGCGCTATCGTGAGCGCGCAGCAGGTCGCAGCGCTCCGGGCGCTCGGGTTCGACGCGGTGTTCGACACCTGCACGGGCGCGGACATCACGATCATGGAGGAGGCGAGCGAGGCGCTCATGCGCCTGACGAAGAAGCAGGCGGAGCTGCCGCATTTCACCTCGTGCTGCCCCGGCTGGGTCAAGTTCTGCGAGTATTTCTACCCTGACCTCATGGAGCACCTTTCCACCTGCAAGTCGCCGGCTGCCATGCTCGGCGCGACGGTCAAGTCGTACTACGCGGAGAAGCAGGGCATAGCGCCTGAAAACATCGTCACGGTCTCCATCATGCCCTGCACGGCGAAGAAGTTCGAAGCGCAGCGCGAGGAGCTCGGCGTCGATGGCCGCGCCGACGTCGACTACGTGCTGACGACGCGGGAGCTCGCGCGCCTCATCAAGCGCCGCGGCATCGATTTTTCTGCGCTCTCGCCGTCTGGATACGACTCCGTGCTCGGCGAAAGCTCGGGGGCAGGGCGCATCTTCGCGGCGACGGGCGGCGTGACGGAGGCGGCGGTGCGGTCGCTCTACTATTTCGCGACGAAGCAGCAGCCGCCGGCAGATCTCCTCTCCTGGCAGGCGGTGCGCGGACTCACTTCCATCAAGGAGGCCGCAGCATCCGTGCCGGGCGTCGGCACGGTGCATGTCGCCGTCGTGAGTGGCATGGCGGCGGCGCGCCACGTGCTCGACGAGGTGCGCCGCACTGGGAGGAGCCGCTGGCAGTTCATCGAGTTCATGGCGTGCCCTGGCGGCTGCCTCGGCGGCGGTGGGCAGCCGAAGAGCGAGTTCCCCGCTGACGAGGCGGTGCGCAGGAAGCGCATGGAGGCACTCTACGCGGAGGACAAGGGAGCGCCGCGGCGCATGAGCCACGAGAACGGCGAGGTGCAGGCACTCTACCGCGAGTTCTACGGCGCACCGCTCTCCGCGCGCGCAGAGGAATTCCTGCATACGCATTTCGAGGACCGCAGCGGTCGCCTGTTCGACCGTGAGACGCAGTCGCAGGCGTGATGAGGAGGGGCTTCCATGGCTGTCTTGGTAGATTTGACGAAATGCATCGGCTGCGAGAGCTGCAGCGTCGCGTGCAAACTCTGGAATAAGCTGCCCTACGGCAAAGAGAAGAGCCGTCGGCAGAAGGAAAAGGACCTCAACGATGACAACTGGACGGTGATCCAGGAGAAGCACGTCGAGGGGGAGAACGGCAAGGCGTACACGCGCTTCGTCAAGAAGCAGTGCCTGCACTGTCTGGAGCCCTCGTGTGCCTCCGCCTGCTTCTCCAAGGCGCTGCGCGTCGATCCCGACACGCATGCCGTCGTCTACGTGCCGGAGCTCTGCGTGGGCTGCCGCTACTGCATGATCGCCTGTCCGTTCGAGATCCCGCGCTATCAGTGGGATGAGCCGCTGCCGCTCGTGACGAAGTGCGAGTTCTGCGTGGGTCGTCTCAAGGACGGGGACGCGCCCGCCTGCGTGAGCGCCTGCCCGACGGGCGCACTCGTCTACGGCGAGCGCGACGCGCTCATCGCGCGGGCGCATGAGATCATCGCGGCGAACCCGCACTATGTGGACTACGTCTACGGCGAGAAGGAGCTCGGCGGCACGCAGTGGCTCTACATCTCCGACCAGCCGTTCGAGAAGCTCGGCTTTAAGATGGGACTCGAGGAGATCCCGCCGAGCACGTACACGCATGCCTATCTCTCGAAGGTGCCGTTCCTCGCGGCGGCATGGGGGCTGTTCCTCGCAGGGATGTCCTACTATCATCACCGGCGAGCAAAGAACGAGAAGAAGCCGCCGGAAAAGAAAGAGGAAGGGGATGGAAGGATATGAAGATCAAGCTGCCGCAGATGTATCGCTGCTACCGCATCCTCGGATGGGATTTCACCATCACGCCCGCGCGCGTCGTGCTGCTCCTGCTCGTCGCCTTCATGGGCTGCGTGGCGCTCACGCGTCTGCTCACGGGATTCCGCTACATCACGAACCTCACGGATGAGACGCCCTGGGGCCTCTGGATCTCGTTTGACGTGCTCTGCGGCGTCGCGCTCGCGGGCGGCGGCTACTCGACGGCGCTGCTCGTCGGCGGGTTCAAGTATCAGAAATATGGCGTCGTCGCCCGCAGTTCGTTGCTCACTTCCCTGCTCGGGTATCTGCTCGTCATGGCGGGGCTGTTCCTTGACATCGGCCTCTGGCCGCATTTCTGGCGCCCGTTCGTTTCCTGGGGCTACACCTCGGTGCTCTTCGAGGTCTTCTGGTGCATCTCCATCTACACGACGATCCTCACGCTCGAGTTCCATGAGGTCATCACGGAGCGCATGTTCAAGTTCCTGCATCCCTACGTGCTCAAGGCACTGCCGTTCCTCGTCATCATCGGCCTGATCTTCCCGATGATGCACCAGTCGTCGCTCGGCGGCCTCTTCCTCATCGCGAAGAGCAAGATGTTCCCGCTCTGGTGGAGCCCGCTCCTGCCGCTCTACTTCCTCATCTCCTCGTTCTTCGTCGGCTCGGCGATGGTCTGCGTGGAGTCGGACCTCGCGCGGCGCAACTACGCGCATAGGATCGATCCGCACATCATGCTGCAGCTCACGCGCGTCGGCGGCCGCATCATGATCGTCTACCTCATCTTGAAGATCATCGACCTCACGCGGCAGGGGCAGTGGGGGCTCGTGTTCCAGGGCTCTATGCAGAGCAACCTCTACCTGCTCGAGATGGTCGGCGGCATCCTCGTCCCGCTCTTCATCATCTTCAGCCCGCTCGCGCATCGGAAGTACGGCGTGCTCGTCTACTCCTGGCTCGTCGTCGCAGGCGTCGTGCTCAACCGCATGAACTGCGTGTTCACGGCGATGTACAAGTCGGGGGAGTATTTCCCCTCGCCATTCGAGTTCGCCGTGAGCATCGGGCTCGTCTCCATCGGCTGCCTCGCCTACGGCATCATCGTGGAGAACTTCAACGTGCTCGGTGCGCGCCGTGCGACGCAGCATCACATCTTGCAGAAAACAGACTTGCTCTAAGCAGTCTTTCCTAAGGGAACGGGTCGGCTTCGTGAAGAAGCCGGCTCGTTTCTTTTTGCACATAAAAGTGTCATACGCCTGCGCGGGGGGGGGATATTACACATTGTTTACTTGAATCACCGGACGCTTTACGTTAGAATAGGCATATGTCAAATCTTACAGGAGCGTGAAGGCATGAGTGTGAATGTACAGGAAATCGGGGAAAGCAGGCAGGAACAGAAAGTCGCGCGGCGTCATATGGCGCTGCTCTTCCTCTTCGCCGTGCTCGTCTATTTCGTGGGCAATGCGTCGATGGTCATCACGGACCCCGTGGAGTCGAATTACGTCGAGACCGCCAAGGAGATGATGGCGTCGGGCGACCTCTTCTCGCCACGCATCTACGGGAACTACTGGTACGATAAGCCCGTGTTCTTCTACTGGGAGCTCATCGCGGCGTTCTCGCTCTTCGGGCGGACGTCGTTTGCGGCGCGGTTCTTCCCCGCGCTGCTCTCGCTGGTCAGCCTCTTCCTCACGTATTTCTTCGGGCGGCGGCTCTACGGGGAGCGCATCGGCTGGCTCGCGGCGCTCATCATGGGGACGTCCGTCGAGCTCTGGTACATCGGCCATGCGGTGATCACCGACACGACGCTCTTCGTCTCGATGAGCGGTATGCTCATCGCCTTCTACCTCGGCTACACGGAGCGGCTCGTGCGCTGGTACTACCTCGCCTTTTTCCTCGCTGGCATCGCCGTGCTCACGAAAGGGCCGATCGGCCTCTGCCTGCCGGGGCTCATCATCCTCTTGTTCCTCGCGTGGGAGCGGCGGCTGCGCGAGCTCCTCAGCTGGCACATCCTCGCTGGGTTCGCGCTTTTCTTCGTCGTGACGGCGTTCTGGTACTATCCGATGGTGCAGCTGCACGGCAGCGACTTCATCGGCAAGTTCCTCGGCGTGCACAACGTGCTTCGAGCCACGGTGTCGGAGCATCCGCGCGACAACGTCTGGTACTTCTACATCCTCGTCTATCTCGCGGGGCTCTTTCCCTGGTCGCTCGCGTCGCTGCCGGCAGCGCTCAAGAGGCTCTGGCGGCGGGACGTACACCTGCCGCGCTCGAGCGACCTGCGGTTCCTCGTCCTCTGGGCGGTGACGGTCTTTGTGGTTTTCCAGTGCTTCGCGACGAAGTACGTCACGTATACGATGCCGTACCTGCTGCCGGTCTCGCTGCTGCTCGCGCGGTACTTCGCCGCGCGGCGCGAGCTCTCGCGCTTCCTCGCGGGCGGCATGACGGCGCTCTTCGTCGTGCTCGCCTGCTTCGTGGCGCCGCCACTCATGGAGAAGGCGTCCGGCAGGGAGATGGCGACGCTCTTGACACCTGCCGTAGAGCGCCTCACGGCGGAGACAGGCGCGCAGCCGCTCGTCGTCTCCTACCGGGATGACTATTCCTGCTCGCTCGTCTACTATTCGGGCATCGTCCCGTATCGTCTGGCGCCGGCAGAGGTGCTGAAGAAGTCGATGCCCGCACCTGGGGAGATCAGCTGGAACGATAAGAACGTCATGCCCTACCTCTTCCAGGAGGACCTGCCGGGAGACCGCGACGTCGTCCTCTTGACCGACGTCGAGCGGAAAGACGGCGTCCGGATGACGGCCGAGATGCTCAGCCAGGAGCTCTCCGGTACGTGGGAGCAGATCGGCGAGACTGGGAACGGCGAGCAGATTTTCCTGCGGCGCGCCGCGGACGGACCGCAGGGTGAGGAGATGGGGCGATGACGAGGAAAAGACGGGTGACCGTCGTGGTGCCTGTTTACAATGAAGGAGACAATATCCCGCATTTCACGCGGGCGGTGGAGGAGGCGCTCGGCGCCCTTCCCTACGACTACGAGATCCTCTTCGTCGACGATGGCTCGCGGGAGGAGAGCCGCCGCGTCCTGCAGGAGACGGAGCGGAGCGAGGCGCGCGTGCACGCGCTCTTCCTCTCGCGCAACTACGGGCATCAGGCGGCGCTGACCTGCGGGCTCGACCACGCGGAGGGGGACGCCGTCATCACGATGGACGGCGATATGCAGCATCCGCCGGCGCTCCTGCCACAGCTGCTCGCGCTCTGGGAGCAGGGCTACGAGGTCGTGCAGACCATCCGGCAGACGACGGAGGGCGTCTCCCTTTTCAAGCGGCTGACGTCGAAGTATTACTACAAGTTCCTCAACCTCATCTCAGAGGTGCCCGTGCAGCCGGGCGGCTCGGATTTCCGCCTCATGGACCGCGAGGCGGTGCTGGCGTTTCGCCGCTACCGCGAGCACGACCGTTTCATCCGCGGACTCGTGGGTGCGATGGGGTTCCGGCAGGTGCAGGTGCCGTTCATCGCGCCCGAGCGCTACGCGGGCACGTCGAAGTTCTCGCTGAAGAAGATGGCGAAATTCGCGCTCGACGGCATCCTCGGCAACTCCATCCTGCCGCTGCGCATCTCGTTCTACATCGGTGTGCTGAGCCTCTTCGTGAGCCTCGGCCTGCTCGTCCACGTCTTTTTCGAGGAGGTGATGGGCGCGACGGTCGCGGGCTGGTCGACGCTCATGGTCTGCCTCTCCTTCTTCGGCGGTACACAGCTCATGGTGCTCGGCGTGCTCGGCGAGTACGTGGGACGCATCTTCCGCGAGGTGAAGGGGCGGCCAATCTACCTCGTGGAGCGCGAACGCGAGGAGCACGCGCCACAGGCGGGCGCGTGAGGCGTTTCTATGATACATGCAGGGCGGCATCGTCTTTTTTTGAGGGGCGGTGCCGCCCTCTTGCCGTATCTTGACATCTCTCGGATCCATAGTAGAATTGAAGGAAAAGTTCTTCTTTCCCGCAGGCGATTGCCAGGGAAGGAATCCTGGGAGCGTGAATGAGCTTGGAAAAGGAAAAACTGACGCTTGCCATCGAGTCGAGCTGTGACGAGACCTCCGCGGCGGTCCTGCGCGGTGGGAGGGAGATTCTCTCAAACATCATCTCGACGCAGATCCCCGTGCATCAGCGCTTCGGCGGCGTCGTGCCGGAGATCGCTTCGCGCAAGCATATCGTAAATATCATGCCCGTCATCGACGAGGCGCTCACGGAGGCGGGCGTCTCGCTCCCTGCGATCGACCAGGTCGCCGTGACGTACGGACC